>WBZY01000441.1_pt1 | contig 16326 bp, 5 predicted proteins | sample 5204191 | NCBI WGS metagenome assembly WBZY01 (sample SAMN12344363, study PRJNA552823) | activated sludge metagenome | biome: Activated sludge suspended growth; feature: Anammox Sidestream; material: Wastewater; isolation source: activated sludge from anammox sidestream of wastewater treatment...
GCGGGTCTGGCAATCTTCTTCCGTTTTCGCTTTCGCTCAGGAAACGGCTTTCGGGTGCCGAGGTCACGGCGGTGCTTCTCCGTGTCGGCGAACGAGTGATCGACATAGGCGTGGCGGCCCGAGATGAGTTTGGCGAGATCGAGAACCTTTCCATTATCGTCCAGTTGACCGGCCGCTCGGCGAACATATTTCTTGCAATGCCGGACGGCGTGATCATTGACCGGGCGTGTTCGACGCTCGGCCCGGGCCAGCAGATCGGCGACATTTATTCGCCGCCAGAACGTACGCAGATAGCGAGCGAACGTGTTACAGAAGCGGATGCCGCCGTTGCGGTAGCTCCGGACAGGCCGTCTGAGGCCCTCGGCACCTTCTACTCAGAGCGGTCGGCCGAGAATGCGTTCCGGTCGATCGCAAATGCCGCAACCGCTCGGATCGCAGCCGAGGTTCGAAAACGTGAGAAGCTGATCGCCAATCTGCAGAGTGACCTTATCGAACATGGTAACGCGGAAGAATGGAAACGGATGGGTGATCTTCTCTTGTCGAACATCTCGACCGGCCGTCGCGAAGGAGCCAGCTTCCGTGTCATCGATCATTTCAGCGAGTCGTACCCCGAGATAGCGATCGAAGCCGACGAGAACGATTCGATCACCAAGGCTGCTGAAAAATATTTTCGCCGCTATACAAAAGCGCGGAACGCAGCCGCCGCGATCTCGCAACGCATCGAGAGCATCAATGAAGAATTGGCCGCGCTGAAAAACAAACGAGATCGTCTGGACAAGGCCATCGAAACGCAAGACACCGCATTTCTCGAATCCGTTATCGGAAACAAGGTTGCTGCCGCAGCTAAACAGAAAAAGCAGGCTGCCGAAACCAGCGGCGTTGCCCGAAAGTTCATTTCGTCAGATGGGTTCGAAATTTTGGTTGGAAAACGTGCTAAAGATAACGACGTCCTCACGTTCAAACTGGCGAAGTCGCTGGATACGTGGATGCACGCGGCAGACTATCCCGGCTCGCACGTGGTCGTTCGCAATCCAAACCGCATCGAGATACCTCACCGAACACTGGTGCAAGCGGCCCAACTGGCGGCCTTCTATAGTCAGGGAAAGGCCCAGGTCAAGGCTGCCGTTCATTACACGCAGAAGAAATTTGTGAACAAGCCAAAAGGCGCGGCACCAGGGTTGGTCAGTCTTGCGAGCTTCAAAACACTGCTCGTGGTACCGGAGATCCCGGACGGTATCGATCAGGTGTGAAAGACCAAAGTTTCTTTAATTCGCCTACTCGGAGCCTTCATTAACGACCTTTGCGACGATCTCGCCCATCTTTTTTACATCGGCGGGATTCGCCCCACGGAAAACGCCCCTCAAACGCCCGTCGCGATCGATCAGAAAGCTCTGCGGAATGCCGGGGAACTTACTGATCTTGAGCATATTCGATTGAAGCGAAGTATCGGCGTAGGCGATCGGATAATTGATCTTCAGCTCGGATGCAAAATTATTTATCGCCTGCAGTTCCTCATCATCCGTGTTCAGGCCGAGCACCTCAAAGCCCTGCGCTCCATGCTCCTCCTGCATCTTCACAAGTGCCGGAATTTCGGACCTGCACGGGCCGCACCACGTCGCCCACAGGTTGACGAGCATCACCTTGCCGACCTTGTCGTTAAGCGTAAAGACGTTCCCGTCCAGGCCCTTGATCTCGGCCGCAGCAACGGTCGAGGCAAGCTTTGGATAACCCGAACCCGGTTCCGATGCATTGGCCGGAGCGTCCTTGCCGCCTGGCGCCGGGCCGCCGTCCGAACCGTTCTGAGAGTTCACCCTGCTCGAGCACGCAGAGAAAATTGCCGCAAGCCCAAGGAGCATTAAATATAGTGCGATTTTTGGAAAGGCCGATCTCATCTGAAAAAACAAAAGCAATAATGTACCAAAAACTCCTGATGCGCCCGCTCAATCTTTCAACCGGAGTACGATCAAAGTTGCCGCAACAAGTAATCCAAACATTAGCATCAACACGATCTGATTCACAACTTCGTTCATCCAGGGATGCAGGAAGGTCACATAACCGCTCAGATCGTCGGGGACTTTCCTGATCGCCATTGAATCCACATCATCACTTGAAACTGCCGGTGCAGGATCGGCCGAGGTCAGGTCCGAACTCAGCCGTTTGAAATCCTCAAAGTCCTTCTTTGCCTTCGCGACCGTATTCTCATTCTCGACCTCGATATACTTGTAGAGCCCTTTTCCTCGCGTCTTTCCGTACGGCCTCGCTCCTTCAGGTTCAAGCGTATCCAGCGTTGAGAACCGCTTCATCGTATCGAACGACCAAGCCGCCGGCATTGTCATGCTAAGCGGCCGGCTCAAACCTTCGGGCACGCCCGACAGCCCGGAAAACAGAAGCTGCGGGATAAGTATCAAGGGCACAAGCCCCGTCGCCATTTCGGAGGTCCGGACCACGGCCGAAATGAACAGGCCGACGCCGACCCCGACCGCTGTCGTAAGCAGCATTGCCCATAATTGCGGGATCCCGAAAAGTTCGCCCGGCATCGACATCACGCCCGCGAGATCGGCGACCTTGAGCGGAATGAACAGGAACAAGCATTGAACAACTACGATGACGCCGAGGACAAAAAGTTTCGATGCTAAATACGGCAAAAGGCCGAGATTCACCATCCGCTCACGCCGGTAAACTGGTCGTTCGCGTATGATCTCACGCGCCGAGACAGACGTCCCGAACCAAACCGCGACCATCGCCAGAACGAAGTAAACAAAATCGCGTGGCTGTTCTTTCCCAACTACCAGGAAGGTCATCAGGGCAATGACCGGGGCCTGGGCAAGGAGAATGAATAAGGTGAGTTCGTCGCACAACAGTATCTCGAAATAGCGTCGCGACAAAGTGAACCACTGTGCGATACTGCCAAACAGCCCGAGCCGTCGCTTCTTCTGGCGAGCGGCCGGCTGCATCGAACCAAGCTCGGCTAGAGGCTTCTGAACGTATTCCTGAAACTGCGGTGTCGAACGGTACTTTGCCCGCCAATTCTCGGCCGCTTGCTCATTTAACTGTCTTTGGCTGGTATCGTCTTGGGCGCCATCCGAAAGCGGCTGTTCGAGCCGGACAAAGAGGTCCTTTACGCTCGGTGCGTTCAAAAACCCAATGGCCTCGACCGGCTTTCCGTAAAAGATGAGCTTTCCCGCCAACAGGATCGCGATCTTATCGAACAGGCTTACGTTCTCCATCGCGTGCGTGGTCATAATGACCGTACGCCCCGATTCCGCTATCTGCCGAAAGAGCCTCATTATCCGGCCTTCCGCCCCGGGATCCAATCCTGATGTGGGCTCATCAAGAAAGATGATCGAAGGCTTGGTGATCAGCTCCACGGCGATCGAAACGCGCTTTCGCTGCCCACCCGAAAGCTGGCTGACACGAACATTTCGCCGTTCCGCAAGGCCCGTAACATCCAGGACCTCATCGACTATCTGGCGAACCTCGGTTGACGAAACGTCGCGCGACAGACGCATTTTTGCCACGTAATAAAGGGTCCGATAGACAGAAAGCTCGCGATGAATGATGTCGTCCTGCGGGACAAAACCGATCGACTGTTTCAGCGAATCAAGGTTCCGTTGAAGGTCCTGGTTGTTCAAGAGCACGTTGCCGCTGTCCGCACCGCGAATACCGGCCATGATCTCCATCAGCATCGATTTCCCTGCACCCGAAGGCCCAAGCACGCCAATGAACTCATTTGCGCCAACCGAGAGCGAAACCGAATCAAGAAGTCTTGTTCCGCCGATCTCACGGCTGACGTTCACTGCATCCAGCCGCGTGCGCGAGCGGGTGTCGAAAACCGTGATATTCGCGGCGGCATCGACCGCGATCAGAAAAGCGCCGATCTGGACACTGTCGTGCGGCCCGATCTGCTCACGCGTGATACGTCGCCCGTTGATATAAACTCCGTTCGTCGAACGAAGGTCCTCAACAACCACACCCGAAGGGCCATTAGTGAGCCTTGCGTGATGGTTTGAGATCAGCAAACCGTCGAGTCTGATGTCGTTGTCCGCTCCGCGGCCGATCGTCAACTTCGACTTGTTGCCGAACACCATCGACATCAGCAGCTGCGGCTGAGCCGATGCCGTCCCGGGAATGAACTTTTCAACTGCGCCGCGGTCGAGCATCATTGTACCCGAAGCGGGTTTCTCGTCGGCGGGCGCGCGGAAAGCTCCCGTTTGTCCGGTCGCCACGGCACGCTGGCCTGGCAGGCTTGCCCCTTTCGGAGCCGTTGCTCCCGGCGAAATGAAACGGATCACGGGGCCTCCTACGCCCAGCCGGATCTCGTCATCGTGGTAGAGCGGTGTCACAGCGGTGATACGCTGTTCATTGACCAAAGTGCCGTTAAAGCTCTTATTGTCTTCGATTACGTATCGGCCGCCCTCGATCCGAACCTCGGCGTGCCGACGCGAAACGACGGCTGCGGTTCCCGCGATCACTACATCGCACGATGGGTCCCGTCCCAACCACGTACTGGCTGAAGAGAGGACCTTCGGTTCGCGGGTTGGATCATCCGCGAATTCGAGCGAGGCTGGAGCTATTTTGGTGGGCGGAGCAGCAGCCGGACGGGCGGGCGGCGAAGCCGGTAAAGGAGCGGCGGGAGACATCTCCCACGATTCAGGCGCCGTGGATGCGGCCGGACGTCCGCTTGCATGTGGCGGCTCAGACTCGCGAATCGGCCTTGCCGCTGGTGCCGGCGGAGAGCTCGGCTGAGAACTCAGGGACGGCGCCGCCTCGGCCTGGTGTTCGGCGTCCAGCCAGATCACCACGACCGTAGGGCCATCGGTCCCAAAAACGATCTTGCTCCCGACAGCGATCTCGGTAGGCTGCGTCACCTTTTCGCCGTTGACCAGCAAACCATACGTCGAATTCTGATCAACGACGATCCATTTGCCGCCTTCACAGCGAAATTCGGCGTGTCGCCGAGAGACCATCGGATACGCGGCCTTATCGAATACAACGTCGCATTCGCCCGCTTCGCGGCCTACACGTACGACGGGTTTATTGAACGTCATTTCCGCCTTCGGACTGGCGGTGTTCACTTCGACAAGGATCAGCGTCATTTCGTTGAAAAGGGTACAGAAAGCAAGAAAGCGTAGTTAATCCCTACGCTTCTGCGGTCGCTAGGTCTAGCCCTGATAGCAGGCCTTTCTTTGGTGGGTAAAAGGCCAAACGATCATCACATGCGGGATCATTTCGGGCGAACAAGCCTGAATCCAACCGTTTTTTCCTTCTGATCCGCAGCGATGTCCACCCGGAAGGCCGCATTGATCTTGAGCTTAACCGCATCCTCATGTGCCGATCCGCCGCGGACGACTATACGCCTGCCAGGTTTTTTGTCAACGCCCACAGCGTTGTTTCCGGGATACGGATCCAGCGTTGAACTCGTCAATTCCCAAACGTTTCCCATCATATCCAACACGCCAAGTTCGGTCGCGCCCTGCGGTTTCGATCCGACATCGGCCGGTTCTGAATCCGGCACGGCCATCACCGCCATGCCTGCTTTCCATTCATTGCCCCACGGGTAAAGCGTCGATTTTGCGCCGTTCCGGGCCGCGTATTCCCATTCCGTTTCGGTCGGCAGCCGATACGAAACGTTATCGCGCTCGGAACGCCATTTTGCGTATGCATTCGCATCATCGAGGTCAACAAATCGGACGGGCTTCAGTTCACTGCCGTGAAGCGGCGCGCCGTTCACCCAATGGCTCGGCGCCGTATGATTGGTCGCCTTAACGAATTCCAGATACTCGGCATTTGTAACTTCGGTCTTATCGATCCAAAATCCGGGAACCTCAACCGAATGGACCGGTCCGCTAACGGCGTTCGCATCGCCAAATCCCATCTCGAACGTCCCGCCCGGGATCTCGATCATATCCGCCTTGATGGGTTGCGGGGTCGCTTCGGGCGTGGCCGTCGGAACGGGCGTCTTTGCATTGGTACCGGGCCCTGATGGTTTTCCGCCGCCAATGATACCCGCCATCCATAAACCACCGACCCCAACCACGCCAATTGCCATCAGGAGCAGCAAACCGGCCACTCCCAGCACAAGCGGCGAGAGAAACCCTCGTTTCTTAGGTGGCATCGAATGGACGGCCATGCCCTGATCGCCTGTATCCCACGCCTGGACCGTGGTCTTCTGCAACTCGCCCTGGGCACCATGCGTTGACCCGAGATTGTGCGGAGTATTATGCTCCGCGGCATTGAACGCGACGGTCGGGGCCGCTGAGATGTCGCCCGCCTTCAATTCCGCATGGACTTGTTGCGTTCGCCCATCAAATTGAAGTTCTGTCTGGAAATCTTCGAACCCGTCGTGGCTGACCCGTAGGCGGTGAGTGCCTGATTGGATACCGTTGAGGGTGATCCAGCCATCATCACGGGTTTCTCCAACCGCCACGTTATCAAGAAAGACCTTTGCTCGCGGCGGCGTGGACCTAATATTGATCGCCGCGGTGGTTGCCGCACTTCCCGTCGTGTGAATACCGATCGGGACCGGTTCGACGGCTGTCCGCAACTCGGCGATCAAATGCTCGACCGACGGCGTACGCTTTTCTTTTTCCTTTTGGAGGGTGTGTCGAACTGCCTGTTCAATCTCGATCGAGAGCGGGACATTCAGCTCCGCGAATGTTGGCGGCGGGTCGCTGATGTGCTTTTTCATGATCGCCGGGATCGACGACCCCTTGAACGGCACGTCACCCGTCAACATTTGAAAAAGCATCACGCCAAGCGAATATATGTCCGATCGAGCGTCCGGTTCATCGTCCGCCCATTGCTCGGGCGCCATATAATATGGAGAACCCATCAGGCCGGTGGTCTGGGCCTGAATGAACGAGCCGAGGAGCTCACCCGACTTGATCTTGGCCAAACCGAAATCGAGGATCTTGACTGCCTGCGACAAACTCGTTTTGTCCGTACAGATCATGATGTTAAGCGGCTTCAGATCGCGGTGAACAATTCCCTGGTGGTGCGCTGCCCCGACGCCGCCGCAAATGGCCGACATTAGCTCGAGTGCTCGTTCAGGCGAAAGCACTTTCTCACGAGCAAGCAGGTCGTGCAGCGATTCGCCCTCAACATACTCCATTACCAGGAATGGGATCGACCCTTGAATAACACCGTAATCAGTCACCCCAACCACGTTCTGGTGCCTGATGGCGGCCGCCGCCAACGCCTCTTGTCTGAATCGCGTTACGAGTTGTGGATCGTTGCCGACAAGGTCCGGGAGAATGATCTTGATCGCAAGCTGGGTCTTTAGAAAGGCGTGCCTGGCCTTATAGACCACGCCCATGCCGCCCTGCCCAAGCCGCGATTCCAGATGGTATTTTCCCTCCAGCACCGGCTCGCCAACGAGCGTGTGCATCGTTGGCATCCCATCCCTGGGGCAGGTCCCGACATCGTCGCTAAAGCAGTGTTTGCAAAGCTGGCATTCCTTCATCAGGTGTCCTTAAGACCAACGCGAATATACCCGGGGGGAGCATACCTATAAATGGCTTGACTGTACAGTTTGGATATTTTTGCCGCTTTTCTCCTCGCCTCATTCTAGTTTTTTTGCGCATCTCAAGCAAGGAAAAAGGCTCCCTTCGCAAATTCGAGCTTTTGATACTATTTTGCGGGTTTGAGGATGTCCTGATGAAAAGCTGAATCAACACGAGCGCCGATCGTCCCGCGAGCGCGGCCCGCGACTACGGTTCGGGGGGCAGTCCCATCCGATCCAGGAGGTTCCGATACCTTACGTCGTCTTGTAGAGATGCGAGCCGCTGATCGGACTTAATGACCACCATCTCCGGATCGCGTCTCGACCATCCCTTTTCGAGGTACCTGAATGCTTCGTCCTTTTCACCAAGTTGAGCGCAGAGAATGGCCACATACATATTCGGAATTCGCTGCCCGAGCTTCTCCTTCGACCGGTAATCAGCGAGTTCGCGTCGGTAGATGCCAGCCAATCCGTCTGTCTCCGCTGCCCGCCTCATCGCCGATATCTCCATAACGGAGCGTCCTTGGAGTTCCATGAACCTGAGCCACGCGTCGGTAGCAGGCCGCACCTGGCCTAAAGCTGCGTAGGCAAGGAATCGGTGAACAAAAACCATTTCGAAATTCGGGTCCATCTCGAGCGTCCTTTCCCACTGCTTGAATGCCTCATCATGCCTGCCTGCATTCGAAAGTATGACACCAAGATCCGTATTAATAACAAGGTTCAGCGGGTCAAGCTCAAGGGCTTGCCGAATAGCGGCGATGGCTTCCTGATGCCGGCCCATCGTGACAAAATAAAACGCCTGCGCGTGATACGCACGGGCATATCGCGGGTTGATCTCCAGCGACCGGTGCAGTTCGCGCTCTGCTTCGGCCCAACGCCACTGCAAGGCGTAAACGCCTGCCAGTGCCGTATGAGCTTCCGCCAGCCCTTCGTCGATTTCGAGTGCCCTGAGCGCGGCCGTCTCGGCTTTTGGAAGAACCTCATTCGGATCAAATGGAACGTGCCAGATTCCCTGGACATAGCTTTCCGCCAGGCCCGCATACGCAAGGGCATAATCCCGATCGAACCCGATGGAACGGTCGTATTCTTCAATGCTCTTTATGATGCCGTCGGCTGTCCGCTTGTTCCATTGATAGCGCCCTCGAAGATAAGCAAGGTACGCATCGGAATTCTCTGTGGATTGTGGGGCCACCGCTTCGCAGGATCCCGCCCTGATGCTGTTGGCGAGATCACAGGCCATCGCGCGATGGAGTTCGTATGCCTTGGCAGACAGCCGCTTATACGTTGGGCTCGACCATAAAATGCTGCCGTCTTTCGTGCCTATCAGCCTAACTTCAACGGTAAAAGAATCGCCCTCTTTCTTTAGGCTCCCTTCAAGGAATGCGTCAACCTTCAATTTTCCGGCGATCTCTTGCGCGTCGATCCGCTTACCCTTTAGCTCGAACGTCGAACTTCGCGAGATCACACGCAGCCCGCCGATACGCGACATCTCACTTATCAAACTGTCGGTGATACCGTCACTAAAATATTCGTTCGCGGGGTCGCCTGAAAGGTTATCGAGCGGAAGTATCGCGACCGATCGGATATTCGATATCTCACTCGCTTGTGATGCTGTGCCGGCGGTTTTCGACCAGAATACGTAACTCCCAGTCGAGAGGAGAAGCAGAAAGGTCGCGGCCGCCCCAATAATAAACGGGTAGAGCTTTGCTCCGGCAGCGGCCTCGGTTCCGGCAGCCGCAGCCAGCACGGGCGGTTGCATCTTGTGGGCACTGCGCTCAGCCTCAATGCCATTTGTCGTCGTAACCTGTACCTCGCCGATGAACCGGTAGCCGCCGCCATACCGCGTTTCTATCAGGCGTTGCGGCTTTTGTGTATCGTTCAGAGCGTGACGGATCGTACCGACGCACTTTCGAAGCGAATCGTCATACACATCCTTTCCATCCCAAAACGCATCCAGAAGCTCATCCCGCGAGACGACCCGATCGCGATTTTCGATCAGGTGCCAAAGCACGTCAAATGGCGTTTTTGCAAGATGTACTTCGACACCATCGTGCATCAAGAGCCTTTTCTCATCATCAAGCTCGAAGCCTTCAAAAATAAAGCTCTTTGATTGTCGGCCATTCCTAACCATTGCCTGCTCCAACGCCGGAACCGTCACGATTTCCGTTTTTTTTCCGGTTCTTTTCCGGTTTATACGGATACACCCATGATAAGGTCAGTTCTCCAGATTTTTAGCTAAGTATAACCGCGATCCTCATATTTTGCCCAAGAATTTCGTCGGCGTCACCCTGGTTGGGCTACAAGGGTCGGAAAGGCTTGTCCCAAGCGGAGTTCATATGAATGCCCACCGTGTGATCAATATTAAAGTTGGCTGGCGTTTTGCCGCCGCCTTTGTCGTTGTTGTTTGTGTGGCGGTTCTAATTGCAGCCTTCCATGCAAGTGCCTCGAGCGACTTGCCTGGAGATGCCAAGTCAAACCCAATAGGCTCGAATCCGGTCGGCTTCTGGAACGATCTTGGCTTATATCCAAGCCCGATCAGATCACTTTCGAACAGCCCAAGACCGGCAGACCTGCCAAGTGTTCTGGTTGCGGATGACCTCGCTGCCCCGATCCTTCTGGCTTACCATGGCCCAACTGATGAACTGCTCACCTATTCACGTGATCCCACTAATCTTGAACTGTTCTCGCGAGCGGCCCGGAGAGATCTCATCTCGCCAAACATTGACGCTTCAGGCGTCCTTAGTGAGACGCAAAGCTTGACGGCGGTCTCAGAAGGCCGGGGGCCGTTCAGGCCCGGCGAGGTGTTCCTCGGACTAAGTCGCGGCCGGATCCTCCGCGTCTCTCCGGACGGAACGGCCATCACCTCAACACGCCTGAACGGCGAATTGTCCGCCATTGACGGCGGATTTGCGGTGGATCACACCGAGGCCTTCAACGGCGATCTTGTGGCCGTAGCAGGCAAGGGCCGGATATGGCGCATGAACGCTGCGGGTGAAAGTTCGCTGATCGTTGACCTCGACACAAAGCTGAAAGGCGTTACCGCAATTCCGGAGGACGACGGCCTCTACGGGGACCTTGCCGGAACCGTAGTCGTCGGTGCTCCGGAAAAAGGAGGAATGTTTGCCGTTAGGACCAATGGTACTGCAACTTTCTTTCCGTTAGGGATCACGCCCGTGGACATCGACATTGTTCGCCGGGATCAGAACCTGTTCGCTATCTCAACAAATGAAAATAAGCTTTGGGCAATTGCTGCCTCTTCCCTCGCATCCCGCGAGGATCAACTGGTCATCGCAACGGCCAACTCGAACGTTCTTTATTTTGTCCAGCCGACAGGCGGTTCGGTCAACATTGACTCGGTTGTCGTCGGATACAAGCCGGACCAGATCACGTTTGGCCTTACGTCGCTCCTGCCAAATGAGACCGAGTGCGTCACCTCCGTTTCACCCATCGAGGTGCAATTTACCGCACTTGGCGGACAAGGCAGCTTCGCGATAAGCGCTCCAGCCGATTGTCAATGGTCCGTTTTCCCGAGTGCCAGATGGGTACAGGTCACATCTCCGCGTGAAGGCCAAGGCGATGCAACGATCAGCTACACCGTCGCGGGGAATTCCACATCACAGGAGCGGCTTGCCCGTTTGAACGTGAACAGCCTGGCCCACACGGTCACACAGCTGAGCACTTCTCGGGCAAGGTGCAGCCTATACTTGTCACCTTCGACGCAAAGTATCGGCGCCGCCGGAGGTTCGGGCGTGATAACCGTTACCACGCGTCCGCAGTGCTCGTGGAATGCCCAGTCTAACAGTCCATGGCTAACCATCACGGGCAGTCCGACCGGAACGGGTAGCGGGAGCGTTTCATATTCGGCGGCAACCAACTTCGCCGGCCAGACTCGCCAGGGCCAGATAACATTCTCGAACCTCATAGGTTCAGCAACCGATTTTTCCGCGTCAGTGACCCAATCGCCCAACCAGCCTCCTCAAGTGAACGCGGGCTCCGACCAGGCGATAAACCTGCCCGGCCTGGCTTTGCTCGGCGGCACGGCGACCGACGACGGGATCGGGAATGCGGTGACCGTGTCCTGGAGCAAACTAAGCGGGCCCGAAAGTGTCGTCTTCGGTTCGGCAAATCAGTTGGCATCTTCCGCGCTATTTAATAAGGAAGGAACCTATACGCTTCGGCTTACGGCCTCTGACGGCTACCTGAGTTCAACCGACGATGTCCAGGTTACGGTCAACCCCGATCCAATTCCACCGCCGCCCGACCCGATCACGATAGCTCCGCCGATCGAATCCACAGTCGCCACAAATCCGTTCGATTCGACCAGATTCATTTATTCGGGCCCAAATGCGATCCAGACCGGCGTGGCTCCAGGCACGATCGAGGAAACACGGGTTGCTCCGCTCCGCGGCCGCGTTGTTAGCAAGGCAGGTCAACCGATACCAAACGTCAATATTTCTGTGCTCGATCACCCCGAACTCGGCCAGACACGCACGCGTGCCGACGGCAAGTTCGATCTGGTCGTGAACGGTGGCGGAATACTCAATGTTCGTTATGAGCGGCCGGGTTTCGTGCCTGTTCAGCGTGAAGAGAAACCGCAATGGCAGGAATATGACGAAATTGATGAAGTGGTAATGATACCGCTTGACGGATTGGTCACCGCGATCGATCTGGCGTCGGCGGCGCCGGTACAAGTTGCCGAGGGTGGCGTGATCACTGATGCGTCGGGAACTAGGCGGTCGCGACTGATGTTCAAGCAGGGTACGACAGCGACCATGCGGCTCCCGAATGGCACTCTACAGCCGCTCGTTACGATGGGCGTTCGAATTACCGAGTTTACGGTTGGCAACAACGGCCCGGAAACAATGCCCGGCGACCTTCCGGCCCTTAGTGCCTATACCTACGCTTCTGAATACAGCGTTGACGAAGCAGTAGCGATCGGTGCGACCAACGTCACATTTTCGCAGCCGGTGATCCAATACAATGAGAACTTCCTTGGCTTTCCGGTCGGAATCAACGTCCCTTCCGGATCATTCGACAAACTCACGGGCATTTGGCTTCCCGACGCAAACGGCCGCGTCGTCAAGATCCTTTCGATCACCGGCGGCATGGCAGATCTCGATCTTACCGGCGGCGGCACACCAGCAACCGATCCGGAGTATACAGCCCTCGGGATCGATGCGGCCGAACGACAGCAGCTTGCAACGCTCTATTCAGTTGATCAAACGCTGTGGCGCGTTCCGGTCATTCATTTCTCCTCCTGGGATTCGAACTGGGGCTTTGGTCCGCCGGCTGGCAGCGGACCTCCCAATGGCGGGCCGATCGGGGGCGGCGGCCCTGGCGGAAGCGGCGGGCCATCGGGTGGTGGTGGGCCTCCCGGTCCGTGTGAAAAAGCCGGCTGTATCGTTGGAATAGAGGATCAGCGGCTTAGCGAGAACATCAGTCTCATCGGAACTCCATATTTCCTTCGTTATGACAGTTCTCGCCCGCGAGGAACCGCTGCAAATTACAGTGTCAGGATTCCGCTTAGCGGGGCGACTCTCCCGGGGCCGGTCAAACGTGTCGAGATGAAGGTCTCCATTGCCGGTCAAGTCCACGAATTCACCTTCCCGAATGCTCCTGACCAGAGCACGACATTCACCTGGGACGGCAACGACGCCTATGGCCGTCCGCTTGCGGGCCAGCAGGAAGCGACGATCGACATCGGGAATGTTTACGATGGTGTCTATCAGGATACAGCCAATTTCGGCTATAACGGCAACGGCGTCCCGATCTCGGCTAACACTCGGCAGGAGATAACTATTCATCGTGTCCAGCATATCCTGCTGGGCTCCTACGCAGCACCGACCGAGTCGCTTGGCGGCTGGTCGCTGAGCGCAAATCATGCATACAATCCGGTTGGACACACCCTCTATCAGGGCGACGGCAGGCAGCGGCGAGTCGAGACGGTAAGCAGCGCCATCGAGACCTTTGCAGGCGGCTTGAGTGGTTTTGCCGGTGATGGCGGACCAGTTAGCCAGGCACGTTTTCTGAGGCCATACGGACTCGGATTTGCCCCTGACGGCACGATGTATGTCGCCGATACTGAAAACGCGCGTATTCGGAAAGTCACGCCCGATGGGATCGTTTCGACGTTCGCCGGCAACGGCGGCGGTTGCAGTCCGTCCAATTTTCCGTGCGGCGACGGCGGTCCGGCAGCGAATGCTTCATTCGGCGGAGTGATCCGCGTCGGCGTGGCACGCGACGGCAGCGTTTACATAGGCGGCGGGCGCAATTTGTGGCGAGTCACGACGGACGGGTTATTCCATCGCGTGGCGGGACTTGCATTGGACGGCTTTAGCGGTGACGGCGGCCAGGCTCGCGATGCTGCGATCAGCAATGCGACGCGATTTGCTCTGGCTGCTGACGGCAGCGTCTATCTCAGCGATATGCTCAATCAACGCATACGCCGTATCGACCCGAATGGGGTCATCACAACGATCGCCGGAAACGGCACGATAGGCTTTAGCGGCGACGGCGGCCCGGCAACCCAGGCACAGCTCAATTATCCGGGTGATATCGTTGCGGCTCCCGACGGCAGTGTCTATTTTGCCGATCAGGACAACAACCGCATTCGAAAGATCGGGTCCGACGGAATTATCTCGACGTTCGCCGGAACGGGTACCTTCGGCAGCTCGCCGGACGGTCTTCCGGCCCTGCAAACAAACCTTATTCTCCGCGCGGCCAATCCGATCGAGGGGAGCTCGATGGCTCTCGGAACCGATGGTTCGGTATACGTTGCATCATATACGTTTCCCGGCGGGGGCCGGATACGGCGAATAACGCCCGACGGCATCGTGCATGGAGTTTCCGGGAATAACAGCACCACCGCCGGCCGCCCCGCAGAAGGAAGTCCAGCTCTCGGCCAGCCAATGCGGCTCGCATCGTTCGCGCTCGCTCCGGACGGAAGTATTTATACGGTCGGCGGATTTACTTTCGATTTCTATGAAAGCAGGATATGGCGCATCTCAGCACCACTGCCGAACTTTGACGGAACGAACATTGCGATCCCGTCTGAAGATGGCACTCAGCTATTTCAGTTCAACGCACAGGGGAGGCATTTGACAACGGTGAACACCTATACCGGCGCGACTCTGTTAACCTTCAATTACGACTCTGCAGGCCGGCTTGTCAGTGTTGTCGATGGCGACAACAACACGACCACCATCGAACGGGACGGATCAGGCAACCCGACGGGGATCCGTTCGCCATACAATCAACTTACGAGTTTTACCCGCGACTCAAATGGCTATCTCGCATCGATCACAAATCCGAATAACGAAGTGACGCAGTTCACGTATTCGGCTGCAGGCTTGATGGCGACGAAACGCGATCCACGCACCAACCTTAATACTTACACCTACGATGCCCTGGGTCGTCTCGTCCGAGATGACGACGCGTTCGGCGGCTTTCAGACTCTGAGCCGCGTCGATTCCGGCGTGAATTTCACGGTCACGCACGACACCGGTTTAGGACTGCAGAGCAGCTATCAGGTGAATTTCCCATCAAATGGTGATCGCCAACGCGTTAACACGGGCCCCGACGGTTTGCCGATCCAACTTACGGAAGGAGCCGACGGCAAAAATACGCAAACTGATCCTGACGGAACTATTACCAGCGATACTTCAGGCGGTGACCCACGGTGGAAACTCCAGGCGCCGATCACAACAAACCATACGGCAACAACGCCCGCGAATCTCACGTTCAACAGCACGTTTGCAAGAAGCTCGATACTGGCGGACCCGGCCGACCAACTAAGCCTCACGTCGCAGTCCGACACGCTCAGCATCAATGGCCGGACATACACGAACGTATTCACCGCCGCGACCCGTACATTCGCGATGACCACGCCCGAGGATCGCCATCTCTCCGCGGTTATCGATCAGCAGGGACGATTGACCGGCCTCACTCATGCCAACCTCGAGCCATTTGCGTACACCTACGACGCCCGCGGGCGGCTGGATACATCAACTCGCGGAACCGGCGCGGCCGCTCGCACCTACGCCCGCGTGTACAATGCGAACGGATTCCTTGCGTCATTGACGGATCCGATGAATCAGACCAGCAGCTTTGCGAGAGACGCAAGCGGCCGATTGACCGCGCTGACGCTTGCGGACAATCGCTTGATCGGCTTTGGATATGATGCGAACGGCAATCTGACCTCGCTGACGCCATCGGGCCGTCCGGCGCACAGCTTCACGTATAATGCGGTCGATCTGACAGCAAGCTATACCGCACCAAATGTTGGCGGGAACAGCACGACAACCTATGACCACGATCTCGATCGCCGCCTGACGCGGGTCACGCGGCCCGATGCTCTGCAGATCAATTACGGATACGATGCAGCCGGCCGGTTGCAAACTATCGCCGTCCCAAATGGCAGCTATACCTATACATACAATGCATCCACCGGGACGCTTGCGACGATAACGGCACCGGGCGGCGGCGTCCTTGCCTATCAATATGACGGATCTTTGCGGACCGGCAAGACGTGGACGGGAGCGGTCGCGGGCAGCGTATCGCAAACCTTTGACGCAAATTTCCGGATGACATCACAGAGCGTTAACGGCGGCAGCACCGTGAATTTCGTATACGACGATGACGCTCTGTTGACTTCGGCGGGTTCGATAACGCTGGCCCGGGACGCTCAGAACGGCCTTGTCAACGGATCGACGATAGGCAGCGTGTCCGACACATACACCTACAACGGATTCGCCGAAACGACGAATTACCATGCCGAGTTTAATTCGACAAGCATCTACGATTGTGATTACACCTATGACAAGCTT
>WBZY01001046.1_pt1 | contig 16321 bp, 11 predicted proteins | sample 5204191 | NCBI WGS metagenome assembly WBZY01 (sample SAMN12344363, study PRJNA552823) | activated sludge metagenome | biome: Activated sludge suspended growth; feature: Anammox Sidestream; material: Wastewater; isolation source: activated sludge from anammox sidestream of wastewater treatment...
CCGAATGTCGCCGACGATCACCACGGCGAACACCGCGACAAGCTGACCGATCAGCTTGACCTTGTAGTTCAGGTTCGCTCGATCGTCCCAAATCCCAAATGCCAGGATGACCAACGCGCTGAGCAACACGGGCCCCACGGCAGGATCTTGTGGTCCCCAGAAGAAGATGGAGAGGAGCGCGGCAGACCCGAAAGCGATGCCACCGATGCGTGGAATCGGGTTGGCGTGGACCTTGCGCCCACCAGGCAGATCCATGAAACTCCAACGCCCCGCGTTCAACTGCAGCGGCGGGATCAAGGCCATGCAGATGAACAGTGAGGTGATGAAGCTGAAGAAGACGGCGCTGGTCATGGTCAATCCGGAATGTACCGGCTCAACTGAGGTTCGATCGTCCTGGCGAACCGCAACACCCGTTGCTCTACGTCCGCTTCATTCTCCCCGGGCCCAATCGCGGCAGAGAGGCGAATGAGGGCACCGTCACTCCGTTGGCTGGTCAGCGCATCCCAGAAGAGATAGAACTTGACGAGGTATTCGCTGGCCAGCCACCGATGGCGCTGCTTGAACCAGTAGACGACGAGCTGCTTTTCTCGATCTTTCTGGATCAACACCACATTGACCGGCGCAGCGAGGCCCTCCCTCCCATCCATCACGACATCAACCGTGCGGTGGGAGGAAATCTCCCACCCTCCCCCAGGAATACAGCTTTGGGGAGAATGGGTGGATTGTTTTTTTTGCTGAGACTGGTAGTAGGCCATGTAGAGCGTAATGGGACTCGAGTGGGGCGTGGCATAGTCAGCCAACAGGTAATCGTCGAAACGCAACGCCGTAATAAACTGCGGTTCTACCGGCAAGGGAGTTCCCTGCCACTCTCCGATACGCATGGCAAAATCGACGAAGGGGGCACGTTCGTGGGTGGCCTCCTGCCGATCGCCCATTGACCAGGAAAACAGGGCCGCAGGGAGGATGAGGGCCAGGCTTCCGATATAAGCCGGAACCCTGAGGACCGTGGCAGTCGAAGGAGATGCGACCCCGGACCGCGAGCCGGACCGATTCTCCTGGTCGTACAGCCGAAATCGGTCAAGGAGCCCGTGAGCGCCGGGCAGAGGCTGAATTCGGGAGAGCCCCAACATTTCAAGCACAATGAGCCCCAGGGTCGCCATAAACAGCACCCATCCTTCGAATAGATGCAGAAATCCATCCGCCGCCTGGGGCCCATACCACTCCACCAGAACCCCGACGATCCCGATCCGCAAGCCGTTGACCAACACCGAGATCGGCAAGGCCGAGAGCACCAGCACGATGCGTTTCCACATGCGATCGCGGAAACAGTACGCACACAACAGGGCCAGAGCCGTCAGCGGGAACAGATACCGAATGCCGCTGCAGGCTTCCGCCACCTGCAACTGAACCGGTCCGAGGTCGATGACGTTTCCTTCCCGAAACGCGGTGACTCCGATGAACTGGAGAACCCCCACCCCCAGCGCGGAAGACCAGAGCTGCAGCCGGCTCGAAAGGGCGTTATAGAGAAAGACGGGAAGCGGGATGGCAGTCAGGAGATAGGCCACGGGAAATGCTAGCTCCCGCAAGGCTTTGACCCCGAGGAATGAGAGCACCAGCCCGACGATCACGATCCAGAGGGACAGGTGTGAGACCACATATAGGGTGGCCAAATTTCCGATGAAATAGAGCAGCAGGCCTGCAAATACGATGAAAGGCCCAGACCATGAGGGATTCAGCCCCGCTTCCGTCAACCGCTGCCGCCGCTGCCACACGAGAAAGAGGCTGATGAGAGGCACAACACTCCCGTGGCTATAGTCGTCGCTGCCCCATTGTCTTACTAGAAAAACCAGGCTGTCCGCATACATGTAGCCCAAGAGGGCAACCATGATCAGTGCGATGACAGCCACGAAACACCTAGGTGAAAAGCTCATCCTCTCCCCCGGTCGTGGGAGAGGATGAGAAAGGGCGAGTTGGAAGGACGGTACAGGCGCTGAAGCGGAAGAGATGACGTGAGCCTACGATTCCTTACGCGTAGCCAAGCCGCGCGACCCAAGCCCGACCAACGCAATCAACCCAGCACCAAACAACCACACGGCTGCCGGCAAAGGAACGAGGGACGTCAATGCACCCTGCACTCTATGCCCAACTCCAGTGAAAATCAGTCGCCATTGATTGGAAGCAAAGGAGGACAGGCTCGGAGGAGCTGTTGGAAGATGGTCGCTACTGAACACATTGCCGCTAGGATCGTTCAATTCCAATTCAAATCCACTGGGGAGGCGTCCGTTTATTTCAGGGCCTGTCAGGCCAGTCACGGAGATGCGGTAAGAATCACCGAACGCTGGGTGATTGTTGATCACTTCTATCGAGCTGGATCCCGGCACAAACGTCGCCGTGTAGTTGCCAACCGTTACGGTCAGATTTTGAATGGGACTGTTACTTCCGTTGCCGACAAAATCCCCAAATATATTGCTCCCCGTGTTCTGATCGCTGGCCCCGGAGTTGAAAGTCATACTACCGGACATGGGAAGGGAGGAACTAAAACCGTTTGAGCCTGTTCCGCCTGGAGTGAAAACCCGTCCAAACACATCCCCAACCGATCCGCTGAAGTTGAACTGGATGTTGGCAGCATTGCTCTGAGATACGCCGAGAGCGAGCACCGCACACACGCCACTCACTGCGAGCCCGAAAGCTCTCACAACTTGTTTCGCTCTTATCGTGTTCATTGCGTCTCCTTTACCGGGATAGCCAAAACCCTGCGGGATTTATGCTCATCCTCTTTCTAAGACGTATGAGACGTCCATAAGCCTACTGGGTTGATCGAATATTTTTGGGAGAATACTTAAAAGTAAAAACCAGCGCAAGAGTTTTTTTATTAAGAAATGGAATATTGATACGTATTTGTTGCAGATGAGGGAAATTGCCCTCTATTCGATGTTTCGCGACACGCAACATGTTTCCAAATGAGACACAATTGCCCCCGAATAGCCCTGTCCATTCGGCCCTCCATGTCACAATAGGCTCCGCACCGTATTTTTTATGACAAAGATTGCAGGAGCTGTTGATAACGTTTGGCTAGCTGGGATCGATCGTAATTCTCCAGGACATGCCTCCTGCCGTTTAAACCGTACGTCTGGCACAGGGCACGATTGGACCAGAGTTCGAGCATACGTGCGGCTAGCTCTTCGTCGTTTTCGGGTTCAATACAGAAACCAGCCTTAGCAGCTTGAAGAATCTCCGCACTTTCCCCTTCAACACCAAGGATGATGGGTTTCTCCATCGCCATGCTTTCGAACAACTTTGACGGGATCACTGTTTTGAAGAGTTCCGACTTCTTCAACAGGATCAGACTGACATGGCAGAGCGCCCACAACCACGGCATTCGCTCCTTCGGCTGTTGTTCAAGCATGACAACATTCGTCAGCGCTAGTTGGTCTCGTAAACTCAGCAGACGCTCGCGTTCCGCTCCGTCGCCGGCGAGCAAGAAAACGATGTCCCGATACCGGCGGAGCCGTTCAGCGGCATGGAGAATTGTTTCCAACTGATGTGCCATTCCGTGGGTACCGAAATACGCCGCGATGAATTTGCCATTGAGTCCCAGTTCCTGAATGAGCGGGTTTTGTCCTGCAACAGGCTTATACAGACTGAGATCCGCCCCATTTTTAAGCACTGTGATTTTTGATGCGGCGATTCCTTTCCTCTCCATGTGTCGCTGAAACGCATTCGTCACAGGAACAATTCGATCGGCTTTTCGATAGGCCAACAATTCCAACCATTCGAGCGCTCTGATGATGGTACGGTTTGAAATCGCCCCTACCGCAAGGATCGATTCCGGCCAGAGATCGCGGATCTCCAGCACCCAAGGTGCACGTTTCTGCCGACTCACCACATACCCTGCAAGACCATTGAAGAACTGTGGCGATGTTGAAATGACGACGTCCACCTTTGGGAGGAAGGGAGCAATCACTATGGACGCTGCCATGTAGGACAGATAATTCAGAGTCCGTTTAAGGAAACCTTCATTGGCTGTCACGTACGTCCACACTCGCCACACATCAATGCCATCGCGCTCCTCACGTTCCCACAGCCCGTTGCGGTACCCGTCATAAACTTTTCCTCTCGGGTGATTAGGCGCGCAGGTGACGACCGTCACCCGGTGACCGTTCCGTACCCACTCCCTGCAATGTTCATAGGTACGAGACGCCGGAGCATTTACTTCGGGTGGAAAATAGTGAGACAAAAAGAGAATATGCAATGGTTTATCCATGGCAAGCATGAACACCTAAAACGAGAGTAGGTTATCGGTAATTCACTGAGGTGTGACCGTCTTTAGCATTCGATAGGTCAATGTGACCGGTACGCGGCCGCGATAAGCCATGACAATGATGCTGTTTTCGATTTCTTTACCGAATTCTGGGAAGTAGAAACCAGATTGAATAGAGACGGTTGCGTTGGCTGGCGGCTCGACCATCATATGTACCCTTCCCGTTCGATCTCTCACCTCCACACCCCCTGCCACAATATGGGGCTCGTACTCGGGGTGGAGGTGCAGATAGCTCTCGAGGCTGTGCTCTCCCTTCCCCGAAAGAGTGTCTCGAACTGTCCACATCCCCGGAGAAGCATACTCGATCATCCGCTCGTGAGTAACACGACCCGGCAGTCGATGGTACCCATCGTGTGCACCCAGAAAAAGGGCGTGTCCTGGCCGATCAGATGTCAGGCTGGCATATAGCGGATAGGCGCGGCGTGCCACGCGAAACACTCCCCATACCTCGGACTGGTCTTGGCCATCCACACAGACCGTGTTATGGGCCCGCGTACTTCTGGCATAGGCGCGCCGCGAGCCAGGTTCGTAGTCGTAAACTCCCGTATCCACGACGACACGCCGGCCATCCAGGGCCAATTCAAAACTCAGCGTATCGGCATGGGCATGGCCCGGCTGATAGTCTGGCCCCACGGGTCCGCAGTCGATCACTATGATGTCTGTGTCGTGCCGAATCACGTAGTAGCCACATGGCTCCTTACACACAATGTGAGGTTGATTGTCGGGGCCACTGCGCACATAGCCCAGGATGGCGGTTGCGTATGTGAGAATGTCCCGAGTGGAGGGGGCAATACCTGCTGCCGCGTCATTAAATAGAGGGATCTCCCCGTCGGACAGGCAGATGTCCTCCAAGAATTGAACACCTTTGATGGCCGCTTTCCTGAGAGAGGATGCCTCGGCGAGTGGCATCGAATGACTCCCCAGCTGCAGAATATTCAGCATATCAAGGCAATCTACTACCCAGATCGCGTGGTACATGGGGCTACGTTCAAAGTGTCCGCCATCTTGCAGTATCTGCTCCGACAACTCCTCGCGAATCATGCCACGCCCCTTTGCAAGCCACCGCTCTGCATCATTTCCTTCGAAGTACAGCCCCGCAATACACAGCGCAACGCCATTCTTGAAGAGATGGTTCGCCATCAAGTGATACTCCAGATTGCGCTCCAACCAGAACACCTGATGGTAGAGGCTTCGCTTCCACTCATCGGGGGGATCGTGGCGTGATTGGCGAAAATATTTGATCCAGTTCACGATTCTCAGAGACAGCGTGTAGGGTTCCCAAGCATCCCCCGCGCCGGGTGGATTATGGGTAATCCAGCTAGAAATAAGTTGTTCTTTGTTGGCGGACGAGCGTTTTTCCTGGAACAGGTAATCAAAGTAATGGAGGTTGTAGCGCCACAGTTTAGGCATGTCCGAACTGGCCCAATCTATCGACCCGGGCACAAATCGTTTGGATCTGTTGAGAAAGGAAAATACCCACTCATCCGGCACTGGCGAACGGTCCACAATGAATGCATGCGTACAGTCGACTGATCGAATGGCCACGGTGCCTTCGAACGACATGGCTACTGACTGGGGGAAAAGCCTGTTTCGAATTAAGGCATAAATTTGGCGAGCACGCAGATACCGTACCGTGTTGAAATAGAGCCCGATCCTCTTCATGCGATAGATCCACTCCGATTGCGTGGAGGCGCTGGCTTTCGCGGGATTACCCAAGGTAGGTGCTAACGTACCGCACTGATTACGAAACGGAGTTTGCCTGACGGACTCTTCTCAAGCGCGTGCACATAGTCCAGCCGGAGCGCAATGTCGCTCCCCAGGCGTTTACGGGCTTCCTCCAGCAACCTCTGTTCGGACTGATCGGTGTAATTGCCGCCTCGTACGATTCGAATCACCAGCGACTGCCGGTCTGGCTGATAAATCTGTGCCTCCCTGATTTCCGTGAGGTCTTTAAAAATATGATCCAACCTCCCAAGGCGGACTCCGTTCGGAAGCAGCACATAATCTTCTTGACGACCATCAATAGAGTCAATAACCCTTCCCCTCATTTCACAGATCGGCGCGCCACGGCCTCCTATTTCTACGACATCTCCCGTGTCGTAGCGAAACAGCGGAAAGGCCGGATTGCTCCAATTCGTGCCGATCACCCGAAAGTGCGTCTCATTCTGATCGAGAGGCACAAACTCGACCAGAGAAAAGTCCTCATCGACGTGTAAGTGGCCGGAACGGCATTCGGATATGTTGGCGACCGATTCTGCCTGGCCATAGTGTTGGCGAACGCGACACCCGAAAGCCATTTCGATCATATGTTTTTGTTGAGGAAGAAGGTTTTCAGCCCCGATGGTAATGATGCGTGGAGGTGTTCGTAGCGGGCGGCCGCGTTCAAGAACGTATCCTGCTACCAATGCGAGAACCGATGGGTACCCGTGTAACCATGGAGCCGCATATCGCTCGAGCGCATCGAGGTAGGCTTCTGCAGTCGATCCGGAAAGGTGGTAAGCACTGAACAGGATCTGCCGTCCTGGTTGATTCACTCGCCAAAATGGCGGAGAGGTCTGCCGAAGGGGAACGACAGAGCGGCCACCAAAGTACCCACACCACGTTTCCGGTTTGATGCCGTGAACCCCACGATAGCGCCACCAGACGGCCCACCGCTCCTTCTCCGCATCATACGTTTCCCAAAAATGAAGGCCAGCACCGGTTGTGCCACTCGTGTGGCAGGATAAGAGGCCATTCAGATCAAATTGTCGATTCAGAATGTTCGAGGCGTTATCCTGCACATCACTTTTGGTAAGAATTGGGAGCTTCCCAATCTCATTCAGAGGATCGCTGCTGGTGCAGTCAACCTCATACGCCTTGAACTGGTGTTGCCAGAAGGGGGTTTGCAAAGCTGCCGTAAAGTGTGAACGGAGGCGACAACGTCTGATTTCTTGAATACGGTCTGCAGCTACCGATGCGCGCTCCACCAACTCACGATTCAACTCTCGATAGCCTGCACCATATCGTCGCCTGGCCAGTCGCCACCCCTCGATGGAGCATGCCAAGTTTTGCAGCCCAATAGGCAAGCAACTGTATAGGCGTTCGCGGTTCATGTGCGTGATCATTTACCGACCAAGGCACAGAGCCAGACACTGTCCTGACTCACGGGATTGACGAATGTGAAATCCTGATGATCATATCGAAGCCCACCCCCACACCATCTGCGAAGGGGCTCGAGCCGTAGCGTTTTCCAAATCCGGCGCACTGAGTTCTGCCAGTACCATTCACCCAAAAGACGATAATCGGCGATGTTGCGCAAGACTATCCCCTGCTGCATTGCAAAGTGTTGTGCATTGGAGAAACGTTGCCCCCAGATCTCAACTTTGGAAAACTTCGCCTGCAGCATGTCGTGGAACTCACTCAACGTGTATTCTTTTATGTGTGTGTGATTTACCGGAGAAGGCTCATAATCCAACGAGAACACCGGACGGTTTGGAGTGGATATGAACGCGATTCCGGCGCCATCGAGATGACGATGAACCGTATCCAGCAACGCCTCGGGGTGGGGTACATGCTCGATAACCTCGCAACACAGGATCACATCCCACGCCGCTGTTCCGCAGTCTAGAAGCGGGCTTGAAATGTCTCCTTCAAGAAAGTGTCCAAAGGGATACGTTCTGCGTGCAAACTCGACTGCAGTTGTAGAGATATCCACTCCCAAAACCCGACTGGCGTTTAACTTGCTCATTAGATAGGCAGTATTAAATCCCGCGCCACATCCCAGATCTAGAATTCCCTTTCCGGCTATCACGGTCTTACCCGCCAGGAATTTAATTCTGGCGATCTGCTCTTGGACCATCATGGCAGGATCATCATCTAAGTCTTGATCTGGCTTCTTCGGAAGCGCCCGTCCCATTCCCAGTCGCTGATCGTAGCCGGTTCGCTTCATTGTCTCCATACAGCCCCCTAGGAAAACTCCACGCGGGTAGGTGCTTCCTGTAGAAAGGAGAGGTCCGCTTCTCCTCTAAATCGAAATACCTGCCAAATACATTTGCGATACATCTCGTAACGTTCCACCGCCGATGGAATTTGAGCAAGAACCGCTCTGCCTTTGTTGACAAGGTTGTTCCGCAAAGCAGGATCTATGCACAGTTTTGCAATCTCAGCGGCAGCGGACCTGGGGTTCATAGGTTCAAAATACAAGGCCGCCTGTTGACAAATCGAACGAGCGAAATCGAGATCAACGGTCACAATGGGGAGACCCATCGCCATGGCCTCAGGATAGTTCGCTGAAAAGGTTTCAAGTACGGAGGGGAGAAACAAGAGGTGGCAAGACTTATAGAGACCAGGTCCGTCATTGACAGGCACGTATCCCACATTAATCAGGTGATGTGCCACGCCTAGCTTCTGCGCATGGTGCAGTATTCTCTGGGTAGCCTCAATATCTGCCGGCAGAGTGAGAACGAATTCAAATTCGCGGCCAGGCATACAAGCTTCGAGTGCCTTTGCCACAGCCGGAATAATCTCTAAGTTTTTATGCCTGTAATAGGCGGCCATACACAGGATCCGGAGTTTGCATTTTGGGTCGGTATGCTGGGGGGAGGATGAGGCCTGCAAATAATGCTCGCCGCAATTGTTGGGAACTATTCCAATCCGGCGTTCCGCTATGCATAACCGGCGAGCCAATCCCTTCTTGGCAATCATTGCTTCTGTCACCCACGCATCAGCCTTACGATACATGTAGGCCTTATAGGCAACGAGGCAGATTGATCGGCTTATATCCTTGAGGCCTCGCATAGTCTTCCATGCCCAATAACCCCCGTGCGTGACCCAGCCATCAGCTACGCCGCATAGATGCGGCTTCGAGAAGGCAACATAGGCAGGACCAAAGAATGTGAATACGACATCTGGATTAACTTCTTCCTCCAGGCGTTTCATAGCATCACGACTTTGAGAGCTCCTAGCAGGGGAGACCTCGACAATCGAAACTTTCGATAACCCCCTTGCCAGATCAAAACCATGTAGCTCATCGAACACACGCCTGGAAAGGACAAAATGCCATTTGATATCGTCCTTTTGTTCCAGCACTGTTCTAATAAAAGACACTGCAGCTTGGACACCGCCGCCCTTGAAAAGAGTGGAACAATTAAGAAATACGAGCATGGGTTAACGCTTAACTATTAAGCGTAAAATGTGTTTGTCTAAATTCGGCCGGGCACAGAATGCACAGAAAGGTTTCTAACTACTTACCGTTGGTTCCTGACATTGCTGCCGAGCCAGAGAATACATCGCTTCCAGCTTTGGAAGGCGATCCTGCCAGGAGTAAAACTTTCGAGCCAATGAATGGGCGTTCCTTTGAATAGCAGAGCGCATCGTGCCATTCTGCACTACATCGACAAGACAACACCCCATCGCATCATAGTCACTGGCTGCCAAAAAGTGCACCTTATCTTGTGCCTCCGGAATTCCTGCAAATGAGCTTTTGAAGCCCACTGCCACCAAACCAGCAGCCATCGCTTCGATTGCCTTGTTCAGAATCCCACACGACTTTAGAATCGGAATGACAGCTATTCCGCACTCTGCATATACCTCACCGAGGTCGCTCACATATCCCCTCAGTACAAGCCCCCCATCGGAATCAGCCAATTGTTTTACTACCTGTCCTTCTCTTCCTATTGCCCCTACTATATGCAATTTGGCCTGGGGAAGACGGGTTTTTACTATCGGCCAACTTTTTTTCAAGAACTGCAAAAGGCAATGCAGGTTATCTCCAGCCAGCTTTCCTAAAAACAGCATATTAACCTGTCCTAGGGTTGCGCCTGCGATTCCAAAGAGAGCTGGGTTAACACCGTTAGAAATAACGGTTGCACGAATATTAGTATTCAGTCGCATTAAGTATTGCTTGTCCGATTCACTCACGACGTGGGTAATGCCGAATTTGGGATAGGTTATTCGTTCGTAGTTTCTAACCCGGTAAAACTCGTACATCCTATAAACTCGCTCCGCCCCTCTGTACTTTGAAGACCTTAGCCCATCTTCGAGTGCAAGTGTCCAGCTGTCGTTAATTGATGCGACTGTCCCAATTGTTGGTGGCACTAAATCTATGTACTGAGTCATAGGGATCAAATCGAAATGTATGACATCTGGATTGAACTCCTTGATGAAATGACTAAGTCGCAGCCGAAACTGGTCCGAGTAGTACCGCTCAATGAACACAAGCTTGTTCTTGAGGGCTGCCATTACTAACAGCTCATGCCTTTTGCGGTACCTGAGCGGCACCCACCAGGCAAGGTCTTTCCCGCAAAACCGAGCAGCCTGCGAGAAATGCCTTTCGGCATGTACGAGATCATCTGTAAGTACCGCCAGCCCAAGTTGATGGCCAGCCTCATGCATTAACCGCATAAAGTTGTGAGAAACGATCCGGACGCCATTGTTTGGAGGGTATGGCACATCATTTGTAACGAACAGTATCTTCATCAGAAGAATTTAGGCTTTCCGGGTTTGCGTAAGAAAAAGCTTGAAAAGGTAGAGCTGAGCAAGGACTGCAAAGTACATTTTTAAAGAATTAATCCCAAAGTTTTCATTCAGAATTTCAAAGAGCATCAAGATAAGAAATGCATACCACACGACAGCAAGCACACTTATCTTCGAAGTGCTGAGATCGAGCATTGCCTGGTAACTTTCTTTGTAGAGAAACCCGATGAATCCGTAGGTAGTTAATACTCCCAAAAGTCCCGCTGCGGTATAGGGGCCACCCGGCCCAGAACTGCCCACGCTGTGAGACTGCGTCGGTTCTATACCGTACACATTCCTATCTATGTAAACGGTTACGGAGCTGTTCTTTGCCATCAACTCCTGAATAAGAAAATTGTTCGTGAATGACAAGGGTCCAAAATAATGGGCAACCTCGGCCAATCGCGTGGTTCCTTGCGATCTCAAGAATACGTTCCTTAGAAGTTCTTCGGTGCCTTTAGTAAATCCTGACTCTCCTCCAAGCCTCTCAGTTCTGACCATGCCGCCTAAATGAATCACCGAACTGCTGGAGACCAACAAGATAATCAGCCACCCCATCGAAAAATGCTTGCGCTTTTCCCTTGAAATAAATTGGTACCAAAACGGGACTATGGCAATAATTATTACGTACAGAATCCCTCCTCGCCATCCCATCAAAGCTTGCGTAATCGCCATCCCAAGTAGAAGAAATAGCCCTAGAATCGCATGCATTCTTCTTTTATCGGTAAGTGCCTGGGCTAAGTACCAGACGCAAAGTATGAGCACACCGTGATAAAGGAGGAATTGGAGCACGCCTGCATAACCAACAGATGGTTGAGTACCAGCCTCGCCAAGATGTAACCACTTCCGTGTAGCACCTGCAGCCACCTGCAATACTGTGAGACCAGCAAAGCTCAAGATGGATGTACGTTTCATCTGCAAAGACGTGCTTAAAATTCTGCGCAGTGGACTCTTAGCATGGCTAGAAATCATAGCTCCACACATAAACCCCAATTGCGCCGACAAAACTATCACTAAGACCTTAGTGAGGGTCGCATTATCGATATGAATATATGGCACATATCCCGCTGCAATCAGCGGGATATTAAAGCCGAATCCTGAGAATGCCACTAGGGTGAAAGCTCCAACGGGAGCTAGAAGATCATGACGGGCTCGCCAGAGCGAGAAGGAGCTCACAACAAGATATGAAATGTAGGCAATGATTAGATTGTCGTTAGATCCTGCTTCGATAAGGACAAGGATGCTCATGAGGGCCCAGATGGCCCACAGCATGAGGGCAAATCGGGCTGTATTTAATCGACGGAGCAGGTATATAGAGGTAGACATCTACTGCGTGCTTTAGCTCTAGCTTAACGCCCCCTCTGTGTGCTCTTGTTTCCGCTTAGAGAGATATTGTTGCAGTAAAAACTGTAGGTGGGAGCAACATTGCCTTGTACCACTACATGACCAGCATAGGCATCGCAATTGCCCGTCATACCAATTCCTAGAGGATATGCACCCTCACTACGATTTTCGACGATTGCAGTATCATGCACTCTTGCAACGGATGCTGGATCTTTAGAATCAGGATCGTTCCATCGTTTCGAAAATACGGCAGGGAGAACCCGCACAGCAGCGGCGTGCACATCAGAAGAGTCATTCGTAATTTTGTTTTTTTCCACAGAAACATCCCGCGGCCCATATAGATAGATGGCTGCTCCCTTATCAATTGCTCCCGGCGGGTAATATAAAGTATTTTGCTCCACCAGAATATCTGTTGGGGCAGCATAGCTGTTCGCCTCTAGCGTCTCAAACCCGATATACAGAAGCGAAATCCCTTCATAAAAGCGACCGTCCTTTGGGCTTCTAACCCTCTCATGTCTATTGTTTGCGATAGTGACGTGTTGCGAGTTAACCACAAAAATTCTGCCATCAACACTGCTCAAGTCGTTATCAAGGATTCGTATATTCTTTGAAAAATGAATACCGATCGGGTCATCACCAACGCCATAAACCTTATTAGCCAGAATCAAAGCTCCATCAAAGTGGCCCAAGCCAATTCCCTCGCTACCATCGTAATCAGCCGCTGCAACAATTGTATTGTGGGCAATCGTGATATTTTTTCTAATGCAATTGGTAAACCCATTTTTGACCACATCGTTATCATTTCCTGACGATGTAGCCGAATATCTAAAAGGGCCGAAATCGAAATGGTTATCCCCTATCAATGCGCCATCCGTGCGCCAAAGGAAAAACAATCGCCCTCCCTCTCCACCTATAACCTTGAAGGAAATACCGGTGATTGTTCCGGAAAATGCTCGCTCAAGTTTTTGCCGACCACTCAGACCCACATTAATCAAATATGGTGATTCGTGAACATCAAATATAAGGGCGCCCTGTAGCTTATCACCTACTAGATGAGCCTTACCCCAGATATAGAGAGGGCCCCTTATGAGAAACTGCTTCCCTGTAGTGACCACGCAGGATAAACCTTGGCTGGAGCATAGGCTGAGCGCCCGCTGAACGGGTGCCGTATCATCAGAAACACCATCCCCTACTGCTCCAAAATCCATGAGATCCACTATGCCCACACCCTCTCCTTGCGCATTCTCGTGCAGACCACCACCATGAGTCGGATCGATACAAACAACTAGCGCCGCAAGTGCAAGGCAAGCATTAACTCCAAAGTTCTTCATACACAAATCTCAGATTATGTTTGCTTTGTGCGGGATATCTTGACGCAGACGAACACTGCCAGTGCAATGGTCCGAATGCCATATACAACTACACACGATACCGCGGCACCTTGGAGCCCTTGAGTGGCGATCAGGATTGGACTAATAGTCAGAGCAAGCAATGCACCTAATAAATCAAAAGCTAGAATGTGTCTCGTGTATTTGTAAGCATATAGATACCCATTCAAACCGTACCCGATTATCAAGAGCAGGTGCCCAATTGCCAGATAAGGTATTAACGAAACGCTTTGCGCGTACGCTGGACCCAGCAAATATTGAACTAGTAGATCACTGCTAAGAATGCAGAAAATAACGAGCAGTGCTCCAACTGCAGAATTAAAGAGGACCCATCTATAAAGATAAAACTTCGTCTTGTCCGATTGTTCTGTAGCTACAGCTTGGAAATATAAGGGACGGATAGTTAGCTCAGTAAGGCTTTGTGCCATCAGGAAAGGGCGACTAATCAAACCATGAACCGCCGAATAAATTCCTGCCTCATACAGGCCAACAAGATTCGCTAGGATATAGCGGTCCGCTAACGCACTTAACCAGCCCACTATTCCCTGTGGCATAAGCGGATGAGCGTAAGCCCAAAAATGTTTCTGAATGTCTTGAGCTTTCTCTGAACTGAATTCACTTCGTAAATACCTGGTTTGGGAACCCCGTTTCTTTAGAATAGCGAAGGTTGCAGCAGATCCCACAGCATACGCACCCAAAACAACTTCAGTTCGAGGTCCTAAAAACGTAACTGCAAAAACAGCGCTGAGAGGTCTTATCCAGGCTTCTGAAATGTTCCAGATGGCGTATCGCCGCTGTTCCCTCTGCGCATTGAGGAATGCCATCTCTATGCTTCTTGCTGTATCTATCGTAAGCAAAAAGACAAGCATAAAGATCGCTAACTGTGAATCTCCTGCCATACTAGCGTAGAAAACACCGGCTAGGAGTACGACAGTGGCGGCAATCTTAAGGTGTCGTGTAACCAACCGCCTTACAAATAATGAGAAATGCTCTTCAAGCCCTTGAGATACAGCTTCCCCCCAGAATAAGGAGGCACCTCTCCAGTAAGGCACACATGTTACCGATAGAATCAGGGTTGAGACTCCTGAATATAGGGCCACTTGACCGTACACATCAGGTGGAATAACCTCTGTTTGCAAACGTACACCTACCAGGACACCAAGAGCAGCTACGAGTTGCCCCGCAGCTACCCAAACCCCATCACGCCACACGTTTTATCCATATGCTGTTTAAAAGCCAAACCAACTTTTATCTAGCTATTTGCGGACATCATTGATTGATACCTACGAACCACGCACTCACGCTGTATAAGTAGTCGCACGTTCGTGCTTCGAACCAATTGCGACTGCGGCTAAGGGCCCTATGACAAGGTTCTAATCCGTGTCACCAAGTGATAGTGATTCGAATCACTCATTGAATTGATTGCAACCGCATAGGATTTTCTTCCATACCATATTTCTTCCACCAGGTGTGAGGGCCAAATGGCGCGTGGAGCCTCCTGCCACCCGTTTTTGTCGCAGCCTGGAACATTGTTCACTTGCCGCCTACGTAGTTCCTGCTTTTCTTGGCGATACGTGGTATTTCGTCATTGACCTCGGCTGTAGACGAAGGTACTGTGCCTTCACACATTGGGAACCTCCACAGAGCCGAACGGACAGGGTCTCTGCATGATTGTTCAACCGAGATGGCGCTCAGAGGTCACGCCTTGCGTGTGACGCTTTCGTTCAACCCCGACGGCTTGCCGCAGAGACTCGCGGCTCCCGCCAAGGCGCTGGCCGCCGGCCGTCCGGCCGATTGGTGGCATGGGGCACGGGAACGGGGCCTTTTCTCCCTCTTCCGCCTCCAACAACAACTGGGCAGCCGCTGGTTGAGCCGAGCCTTTACCCTACAAGACGTGTCAGCTTCCGCGTTCTGCCGCAGCCCCTATCCGCTGCTGCCCTCGCTGCCTTGGCAGTTCACCATGGACCGGGCGTCGAGTGAGGCGCTCTTGAACGGGACGCTCTCCGTGTTTGGATGCCCCTGGCAATGGACGGCTGATGGTTCCTGCTGGCATCAAGCTCCCGACACAGGGCAGACCTGGCCACGGCAGTTTTTCCATCACATTCCGGTTCACACAGGCAATCCCTACGGCGATGTGCGGGTGGCGTGGGAACCGTCGCGGCTGCAACACCTCGTGACGCTCGCGCTGATGGCCCAAAAGGCGGAGCCGACCGTCCGAACCCGCGCCGTCGATGCAATGGAGGGGCACCTGTTGTCCTGGGTTCAGGCCAACCCGCTGTTGATCGGTATCCATTACATCTCGCCGATGGAATGCGGGCTGCGCGTCTTGGCCGCCTGTTATGCGCTGGATCTGGTTCGCTCTTGGCTCCAGCGGCCACAGCCGGTGTGGACCGCCTTGCTCACATTGGTCGCGGGACATGCGGAATTGATCCGCCGGCGTCTGTCGCTTCCATCGCCGCCTCCCCATGATACCCTCGCAGGCGCTGTGGCCTTGATCCATGCCGGCCTGCTGTTTCCCGAACTGGAGGGCGCGGAACGTTGGGTAGCCTTCGGCCGATACCTCTTGGAAGAGGAAACGCCTCGCCATATCAGTCACGATGGTGGAGGGCAGGAGCAGGGGTTTGGTTTTCTGCGCTTCAGCACGGACCTCTACGGACTGGTGCTCTCCCTGCTCGATCAGCGTCAACTGTCGGTGCCGGAACGCATCCGTCACGTGTTCGATCGCAGCCGCGCCTTCTTGAACGAGTTTTGCCCTGTCACCGACGATCGGTTACCA
>WBZY01001047.1_pt1 | contig 16321 bp, 15 predicted proteins | sample 5204191 | NCBI WGS metagenome assembly WBZY01 (sample SAMN12344363, study PRJNA552823) | activated sludge metagenome | biome: Activated sludge suspended growth; feature: Anammox Sidestream; material: Wastewater; isolation source: activated sludge from anammox sidestream of wastewater treatment...
TCCATCGCACCTCCGGGAGAATGGTGCCGGGTTTTCGGTTATTCGGTTATTCGCGCTCCGCCGCGAATAACCGAATAACCGAAAACCCGGCACCAATGCAAAAAACAAGGCCCGCTTGCGCGGGCCCTGTAGCGTCTCAAAAAGACGTTCGGACGGGTAGCTGCTTACCAGCGACCGCCGCCGCCACCGCCCCCGCCGGAGCGGAAACCACCACCACCGCCGCCCGGACGCGGGCCGCGACCGCCACCACCGCCCGGACCACCCGTGCGCGGCTTGTCCTGCGCCTCATTGACGCGCAGCGGACGACCGTTCATCGAGTACCCGTTCAGCGCACCGATGGCGCGCTGTGCGTCCGCCTGCGACATTTCCACGAAACCGAAGCCGCGCGGGCGGCCGGTCTCGCGATCGGTCGGCAGGGAGACGGACTCCACTGTGCCGTGCTTGGAAAACAGCTCGCGCACTTCGTCCTCGCCCGCCGTAAACGGCAGGTTTCCTACATAGATCTTGGCCATCGAAACAACTCTCTCAAAAGGTTTGTAACTCAAACACGGCAGGAACTTGCGATCCCTGACCCCTGATCGCAGTCGAAACGGGCTTGCAGACGGGACGCTCTCTGGCGCCGTAAATGCAGGTCGAACAGGCAACGATCGGCGCGCAGCATACCATAGGCCGGAAAAACCCCAAATTCCCGGGGGTTACCCCTCCCGGGGGAGGGGGTAGGGGGGTCAGGGCGAGGAGGCCATGTCGATGAACTGCAGGAATTCCGCGCGGGTCCGGGGGTCATCGCGGAAAGTGCCCGTCATGTAGCTCGTGACCATGGACACTGCCCGCTTGTGGACCCCCCGGGTCGTCATGCATTCGTGCGCCGCATCGACGACGACGCCCACCCCCCGCGGCTTCAGCACCTCCTCGATGCAGCTCGCGATCTCGGCGGTCAATTTCTCCTGCACCTGGAAGCGCCGCGCAAATCCCTCGACGACGCGTGCGAGCTTGCTGATGCCGACGACCTTGTCCGTCGGCAAGTAGCCGACATGCGCGCGACCGATGATCGGCGCCATGTGGTGCTCGCAGTGCGATTCGAACTCGATGTTCCGCAGCACGATCATCTGGTCGTAACCGGCCACTTCCTCGAACGTGCGGCGCAGATACTCGCCGGGATCGATGGAATAGCCCGAGAACCATTCACCATAGGCCTCGACGACGCGTCGCGGCGTATCGAGCAGCCCTTCACGTCCCGGGTCATCGCCCGCCCACCGCAGCAGGGTTCGTACGGCCTCCTCGGCCTCCTCGCGTGTCGTCATCCGGCCTCCTTCCTGCCGATCATCTTAACGGCAAGTGCTAGCATTGCCGCATGAGTTACGACCAATACCACAAGCGACGCATCGGCGATCACGAGTTGCACCCGGAAACCCAGATGATGGGCTACGGGTATGACCCGCAGCTCTCCGAGGGCGCGCTCAAGCCTCCGGTTTTCCTCACTTCGACCTTTGTCTTCAGGACAGCCGAGGATGGGAAGGCCTTTTTCGACTACTCGGCCGGCCGCCGCGAAGCGCCTCCCGGACAGGGCACGGGGCTCGTCTACTCACGATTCAACAATCCGAATCTCGAAGTGCTCGAGGACCGCCTCGCGCTGTGGGAAGGCGGCGAGGCGGCTGCGGTCTTTGCCAGCGGCATGGCGGCCATTTCGACGACGATCCTCGCGCACGTGCGCCCCGGGGACGTGATCCTGATGAGCCAGCCGCTCTACGGCGGCACCGAGACACTGATCGAGAAGACGCTGCCCAACCTCGGCATCCGCTCCGTCGGGTTTGCCGATGGCTGCAGCGAGCGCACCGTGACGGAAGCGATGGACCAGGCCTTGCGCGTCGCGAAGGACACGGGCGGCCGCGTGGCATTCATCATGACCGAGACGCCCGCGAATCCGACCAACAGTCTCGTCGATCTCGCCCTGATGCGGCGCGTGGCCGACGAGATCGCGCGCCGGCAGGGCGGTGAAACACCACCGGTCGCGGTCGACAACACCTTCCTCGGACCGGTCTATCAGCAACCCCTGAAGCACGGTGCCGACCTCGTGCTCTATTCACTCACGAAGTATGTCGGGGGCCACTCCGATCTCATCGCGGGAGGCGTCGTCGGCTCGAAGGCGCGCATCAGGACGACCCGATTGCTGCGCAGCGCGCTCGGCACGCAGCTCGATGCGAACTCTGCGTGGATGATCATGCGATCGATGGAAACGATGGCGCTGCGCATGCGCGCCGCGGGCGACAACGCGGCGCGCGTGGCCGGCTATCTCGCGCGGCATCCGCGCGTATCGGACGTGAACTTTCTCGGGCTGCTGCCAGACAACGACCCGCGGGCCCCGGTGTACCGGCGGCAGTGCGCGAGCGCGGGCTCCACCTTCGCGTTCAAGGTTGGCAGTGGCGAGGCGGACGCCTTCCGGATGCTCAATCGCCTGCAGGTGATGAAGCTCGCCGTGAGCCTCGGCGGCACTGAAACGCTGATATCGCACCCCGCATCGACCACCCATTCGGGCGTGCCGAAGGCGACACGCGATCGCTACGGAATCACCGACGCGATGGTGCGCATTTCGGTCGGCATCGAGCATCCCGACGATCTGATCGCCGACCTCGCGCAGGCACTCGGATAGAATACGCGCATGATTGAACGGTTCATCGAGCGACTGCTGTTCGCATCGCGCTGGCTGCTGGCGCCCGTCTATCTCGGGCTGTCACTCGCGCTCATCGCGCTCAGCATCAAGTTCTTCCAGGAGGCCGGCCATGTGCTGGCGCAGGTCCTCACCGTGTCGGAGGCAGACCTCGTACTGACGCTGCTCGCGTTGATCGACATCGTGCTCGTCGGCGGCCTGATCGTCATGGTGATGCTCTCCGGCTACGAGAACTTCGTCTCGCGCATCGACGCGAACCATGGAGAATCCCGCGAAGCGGCGCTCGGCTGGCTCGGCAAGCTCGACGCCGGCGGGCTCAAACTGAAAGTCGCCGCGTCGATCGTCGCGATCTCCTCGATCCATCTGCTGCGCGTCTTCATGAACACGATGCAGACGCCGAACGAAAAGATCCTCTGGTACGTGGTCCTGCACCTCACCTTCGTCGTATCGGCGGTGCTGCTCGCACTGATGGACCGGATCATGTATTCGGGAGCGAAGGCGAAGGGATAGCACGCTACGGGCTGCGGGCGGCGGGCGACGCGCCGGAGAGGCCCATCCAGCGCTCCAGGACTTCGATACGCGAGCGGCTCACGGGGAACTGGCGGCCGCTCTTCAGGCGCAGCGTGTAGTCGCCACCTGCTTCGCGCAGCAGCGCGTCGATCCGGTCGAGCCGCACGATCGCCGAGCGGTGCACGCGCGCAAAATGGGCCGGGTCGAGCCTCTCTTCCAGAGTCTGCATGCGCTCGCGTACGAGCCAGGCCTTGTCGCCGACGTGCAGCTCGACATAGGGCCCGCTCGCCGTGATGGCCTCGATGTCCTCCACGCTCACCACCCGCACCTGGCCACGCGACTCGACCGCGATGCGCTCGAGATGGCCGGTCGGGGGCACATTCGCGCCTGTGGCGGCGCCGTCGAGCAGCGCCTTCAGGCGCGTCGACAATGCACCGATCTCCTCGAGCTCGATGGCACGGCGCGCACGCTGGAAGGCAAGCTCGAAGCGCTCGTCATCGAAGGGTTTCACGAGGTAATCGACCGCCGCGACGTCGAACGCCTTGAGCGCATACTGATCGTAGGCGGTGCAGAAGATGGTGGCGGGCATGTTCGCGGCACCAATCTCGCGCACGACCTCGAGGCCGGTTCGACCCGGCATCTGGATATCGAGAAACACGAGATCGGGCGCAAGTTCGCGGATCGCATCGACCGCTGCATTGCCATCATCGGCAACGCCGGCGATCTCCACGCCGGACTCGCGACCGAGCAGATCGAGCAGCCGTTGCCGGGCAAGCGTCTCGTCGTCGACGATCAGCACGCGCAGCACCTTCGGGCTCATACCGCCACCGCGCGCAGATCCGCACTGGTATGAAACGGCAGGGAGACCTCGGCGCGCATGCCGCCGTCCGCGCGCGGTACAAGCGTGAGGTACTGCGCACCACCGTAAAGCTGCGCGAGACGCTCACGCGTATTGCGCAGACCGATCCCCTCCACCTGCGGCAGCGGCGCTGCCGCAGGCGGGCCGTTGTCCTCGACTGACAGCACGACCCTCGCGCCATCGCGGCGTGCGGCGATGGTGATCGCCCCGCCGTGCTCGTTCTTCGAGGTCCCGTGACGGATCGCGTTCTCGACGAGCGGCTGGAGCACGAGGTTTGGCACGAGCGCCTCACCGAGCCCGGGGTCGATCTGCAGATCAACGGCGAGTTGTCCCTGAAAGCGCACGCGCATGATGTCGAGATAGCCGTCGAGGAAGCGCAATTCCTCGCGCAACGGCACTTCCTGCTCCCGCGAACCTTCGAGTGTGGTGCGCAGCAGCTCCGAGAGCCGGGCGATCATGCGCCGCACACCGCGCGGATCGCGCTCGACGAGCGCCGACACCGCATGCAGCGTGTTGAAGAGAAAGTGCGGATCGAGCTGGCTGCGCAGCGCCGCGAGCCGTGCGTCGGCGAGCTGCGCCTGCAGGCGGATCGCCTCCCCGCGGCGGGCTTCTTCGCGGCGGAAATAGTGTCGCGCAAGGCCGGCCGAGATGATCGCCGCCGCAATGATGAACTGGTTGATGAACCACAGACGGGACATTCGCTGCAGCATGCCGAGCGGCGGCCGGTGGCCGGCCCTCGGCTCATAGAACACTTCCCAGCGCAGCCAGCCGAAAAGCGCATCGACCGCCAGTCCGACCACGACCGCGAGCACGAGCAACGCAAGGATGCGCAGCACTTTCGCGCCGTGATCGATGCTGAGTCGGCCGGCCGCCACGAACAGCGGGGGGGTGAGCAGCGCCCAGACGAGCGCCGCGATCACGGCGAGCCACACGGGTGCGCTCGGGAAGAGCGGCACGGAACGGCCTCCGGGCGACAGCAGCGCGTCCGCCGACCAGAGCACGGCAAAGAACGCCCAGAACAGGAAGATCATGACGTACTCGGCCCGCTGCAGCGGATAGCGATCGTGCGTGGGCGGAGAAGTCACCATGGGTCACAAGCATAGGTAGGCCGCGGCCCGGCGGCAAAGTCGCCCGCTACACGGCTCAAGCCGTTCGTGACACCCACGTGCCGTTCATGCTCCGGCACCTCCGGGGCTGCGCACGGCCCGCTATGCTTGCACCATGAAGAAGAAGCGGATCATCGTCCTCGCCGTCACCGTCGTGATCGCGGCAGCTTTCGCCTGGGCATGGGCAAAGTACTCGCGCGAAGAGGCCTCACCGTATCGCTTCGCGACTGTCGAGCGCGGCGACATTCGCGCGACAGTCGCCGCCACCGGCGCGCTCAGCGCCGTCACGACCGTGCAGGTCGGCACGCAGGTCTCTGGTCGCGTGGTCGAGATCCACGCTGACTTCAACGACCGCGTAAAAAAGGGTCAGCTGATCGCGCGCATCGACCCCACGCTCCTCGAACAGGCGGTGCGTGATGCGCAGGCCGGCCTCGAGCGCAGTCGGGCGCAGTTCGAGCAGGCCGACATCGAGTATCGCCGCAACCTCGAGCTGTTCAATGGCAAGGTGCTGACCGAGATCGAATTCAACACGGCGAAATTCGCCCGCGCGGTCGCCGCAGCCAATGTGAAATCCGCGCAGGTCGCGCTCGACCGCGCCCGCCAGAACCTCGCCTATACCGAGATTTTCGCGCCCATCGACGGCATCGTGGTCGAACGCAATGTCGATGTCGGCCAGACGGTGGCCGCCAATTTCTCGGCGCCGCAGCTCTTTCTCATCGCGAAGGACCTGTCGCGCATGCAGATCCTCGCCTCGGTCGCAGAAAGCGACATCGGCTCGATCCACGAGGAGCAGCCCGTCACTTTCACGGTGCAGGCCTGGCCCAGTGATACATTCACTGGCACGGTGAAGAAAGTGCGCCTGCAATCGACGACAACCGACAACATCGTGAGCTACACGGTCGCCATCGAGGTGGCCAATCCGGACGGCAAACTGCTCCCGGGCATGACGGCCAGCGTCGACTTCATCACCGGCGAAGCACGGAGCGTGCTGACCGTACCGAATGCTGCCCTGCGCTTTCGCCCGACCGAGGCGATGATCGCGAGCGTGCGTACACCACGCAACGCGGGCACCGGCGATGGTGCCCGAAGCAGCGGCGCCGGCTCGGGACGCGAGGGCGCGCACAGGGCGCCCGACGCCGCGGTCCTGTGGTATCTCGATGCCGCGGGCAAGCTCGTGCGTGCGCGCGTACAAACCGGTCTCACGGACGGCCAGCGCACCGAGGTCACGGGTCAGGGACTCGAGCCGGGGCTCGAGGTCATCATCGGTGCAGCGCAGGCCTCGACCGGTGCAGCCGCCACCAATCCGTTCCAGTCACAGCCCATGGGCGGTCCGCCCCGCTTCTGAGATCGCACATGAAACCGGCCCCACCCGTCATTCGCCTCGAGGGTATCACCCGCGTCTACAGCACCGGCGAGAATGCCGTGCATGCGCTGGCGGGCGTCGATCTCGTGATAGAGACCGGAGAGATGGTCGCGATCATGGGCGCCTCGGGATCGGGCAAGTCGACGCTGATGAACATCCTCGGCTGCCTCGACAGCCCTACCGAAGGTCGCTACGAGCTCGATGGCGTTCCCGTAACCGGCCTTTCGAGAAACGAACTCGCCGATTTGCGCAGCCGCAAGCTCGGCTTCGTTTTTCAGGGCTTCAACCTGCTTTCCCGAACGTCCGCGCTCGAGAACGTCGAGTTGCCGCTGCTGTACGACCGCAGTGGCCGCTTCGCAGACAAGGAATCTCCGGCCCCCGCCGCGCTGCGGCGGGTCGGGCTCGGCGAGCGCATGCATCACGTGCCGAGTGAGCTTTCGGGCGGGCAACAGCAGCGTGTCGCGATTGCGCGCGCACTCGTCACGAACCCCTCGTTGATCCTGGCGGACGAGCCGACCGGCAACCTCGACAGCCGCACGTCGATCGAAATCATGGCGCTTTTCCAGGAGCTGAACACACAGGGCATCACGATCGTGCTCGTCACCCACGAGCCCGACATCGCCGAGCACGCGCACCGCATCATCGAGATGCGCGACGGGCGCATCGTGCGCGATGCGCCGGTCGGTGCGCGACGTATTGCCATCCCGGCCGCGCCTGCGGAAAACGCCGCATGAGAAAGCGCGCGCTCTTTGGCATCGCGACGCGCAGCATCCTGCGCAACAAGCTGCGCACGCTGCTCACCATGCTCGGCATCGTGATCGGGGTCGCCGCGGTGATCGTCATGGTGGCGCTCGGACAGGGTGCGCAGGCGAGCATCGAAGCGCAGATCAAGGGCCTTGGGACCAACATGCTCATGATCATGGCGGGCTCCACCTCGCAGGGCGGCGTGAGTCAGGGTGCGGCGACATTCAACCGCCTGACGATCCCGGATGCGGAAAAGCTCGCGCGCGAATCGACGCTGCTGGCCGCCGTTTCGCCGGTGATCTTCTCGCGTGGCCAGCTGATTGGCGGCCTCGGCAACTGGCGCACGACGATCATGGGCGTGTCGGCGAGCTACCAGACGATACGCGACTGGCCGGTCGCGAGCGGCAGCTTCTTCACCGAGGCCGACCAGCGCTCGGTTCGCCGCGTCGTCGTACTCGGCAGCACAGTGGCACGAGCGCTGTATCCGGACGCCGACCCCGTCGGCCAGCAGATCCAGCTCCGCGATGTGCCCTTCACGATCATCGGGGTCCTCACACCGAAAGGACAGACCGCCGGTGGCAACGATCAGGACGATACGGTGTTGATCCCTTATACGACGGCGCAGGCGCACCTTGCCGGCCACAGTCGCATCGGCCAGATCATCGCGAGCACCTACTCACCCGGGGACCTTCCGGCGGCGCAGGAAGAGATCCGCGCGATCATGCGCGAATCGCACAAGATCGCGCCTGGTGACGACGACGATTTCACGATCAGGAACCAGGACGATATCGCGCGGGCTGCCAGTGGCACGACGCGCGTCATGTCGATGCTGCTCGCAGCCATCGCGTCGATCTCGCTGGTGGTCGGCGGCATCGGCATCATGAACATCATGCTGGTTTCAGTCACCGAGCGGACCCGCGAAATCGGCATCCGCATGGCGATCGGCGCCCGAAGCGGCGACGTGCTGGCGCAGTTTCTGGTCGAGAGCGTGGTGATCAGTGTCGCCGGCGGCCTGATCGGTATCGTGCTCGGCTACGCTGCCGGCGTCGTGCTCGCCAAGGCGACCGGCTGGACTGTGGCGACACCGCTCGACGCCGCGTTGATCGCGGTATTGTTCTCTGCTGCGGTCGGCGTCTTTTTCGGCTTTTACCCGGCGCGCAAGGCCGCCGCGCTCGATCCCATCCAGGCTCTTCGCTATGAATAGATCAAGCGCGCTTCACGTTCTCGGCGCAGCTCTCGCCACGCTCTTCGGCACCACGAGCGCGCTTGCGCAGGCAGCACCCGCGACAACCCGTGTGATCGGCTTCGAACAGGCGATTGCAATCGCACTCGCACAGAACGACACGTTGCGCCAGGCGCGCAACGCGGCGGCACTGGGCGAGCTCGATGTGGCGCAGGCTCGTCGCAGTTTTCTCCCCGACCTGCGCGCGACCGGCCAGACGTCGAGGGCTTTCGGGCGTGCGGACGGCGACAGCACACGCTCGACGAGCCTCGGCGTCTCATCCGGTGTCACGCTCTTCGACGGCTTTGCCAACACCGCTTCGCTCGCGAGCGCGAAACTCGCGAATACCGCGAACGGACAGGATCTCGCGCGCGCCGGAGAAACGGTCGTGTTCACGGTCGCGAGCAACTTCCTCGCACTGGTCCAGCAGCGCGAGGAGCTGCGCGTGCAGCGCGAGAACCTGACCGCGCAGGCGGCGCTGGCCGCACAGATCGATACCTTCGTGAAGGCCGGTGCGCGCACGATTGCCGACCTGTATCAGCAACAGGCCAATGTCGCGAGCGCACAGCTCGCGGTGGTACAGGCTGAACGTGCGGCAGAGCTCGCGCGCATCGACATCATCGTCACGCTGCGGCTCGACCCGCGCGGCACCTATGAATTCGTGACCCCGCAGATCAGCCAGCCTGCATCGACGGCACCCGAGAAGCTCGATGAGCTGATCACGCGCGCCTTCGCGACACGCGCAGACATCCGGGCGAGCGAGGCGCGGCTCGAGGCTGCGCGCCAGGACATCCGCGTCGCGAAATCGACGCGTTGGCCGATCGTATCGCTGGCAGCCGGGTATGGCTCGTCGTTCTCGAGTGCCGACCCCGACGGCTGGCGCGACCAGCTGGCCGACGAGCGCGGCGGTTCGGTCGGCCTGAACCTCGTGCTGCCGCTGTACGATCGCAGCGCGACGCGGATTGCGGCACGCCGCGCGGAGATCCGGGCCGACAGTGCGCAGATTGATCTCGACAGCCTCGAGCAGGACGTGGGCTCGCAGGTACGAACCGCCATCCTCGATCTCGAATCGGCGCGGGCCCAGTTGACGGCTGCAGAGGCCCAGCTCGCCGCCGCCGAACGCGCCCTCGAGGTTACTGACCAGCGCTACAAGGCAGGCGCCGCGACACTCGTCGAGCTGACGGAGTCACGCGCAACCCAGGTCGCCGCGGCGAGCGCCGCAGTGACGGCGCGCTACGACGTGGAATTCCGCCGACGCCTGCTCGATTACTACGTCGGCGGCCTGACCCCGGAGAGCGTGCGGTTCTGAGCTGGTGCCAGGATCGGCAGACATCGCACCGGCTTGCCTGTAAGCACGCGCACGGCATTTGCGACAGCTGGCGCGATCGGCGGCAGCACCGGCTCACCGACGCCTCCGAGTGGCTCGCCCGACTGGATGAAGTGCACCTCGATCTTGCGCGGCGCTTCGGGCAGACGCAGCAGCGGATAGGTATCGAAGTTCTGCTCGATCGCGGCGCCGCCCTGCAGCGTGAGCGCCTCACCGAGCGTCGCCGACAGGCCTTGCACGATGCCGCCTTCTGCCTGCGCGCGCGCGCCGTCCGGCGTCACCACCTCGCCGCAATCGAGCACGCAAACGACGCGGTGCACGCGCGGCACGCCGCTTTCGATCGATACCTCGGCGACGTGCGCGCAGAGACTGCCGTAGCATTCGAAGTATGCAAAACCGAGCGCGTGGCCGGGCTTGACCGGCGTGCCCCAGCCGCCATGCCCGGCCGCCTCGTCGATCACGCGCAACGCGCGCGGGTCGTGCACCAGCAGTTCGCGGCGCAACTGCACCGGATCCCGCCCTGTGGCATGCGCGATCTCGTCGATGAAGGACTCGAGGAAGAACGCATTCTGTGTCGCACCGACGGATCGCCACGGGCCCGTCGGAAAATGATTGTGGCGCAGCGCGTAGTCGACGCGATAGGCGCCAAACGCATAGCGCACGACATCGAGGTTCTGCACCGACGTGCTGTCGAGAAACGTCGCATCGGGAACTGCCGGCGGACTCGGGGAGAAATGCAGGACCAATGACGGGCCCGAGGCCCGGAAGTGCAGCCCCGTCACCCTGCCGGACGGGTCGAGCGCTGCAGTGATGCGGGCCATCTGCGCCGGTCGACCGAAGCCCGCCGCGAACTCGGTTTCCCGGGTCCAGAAGAGCTTGACGGGTTTGCGCATCGCCCTCGCGACGAGCACGGCAGCGGGCACACCGTCATCGTTCAGGCGGCGCCCGAATCCGCCGCCGAGCTGCAACGTATGCACGCGCACGCGCCCGCCATCGATGCCGAGCGCCCGCGCGGCACCGGTCCGCGCGCGATCCTGTGCCTGGAACGGACCCCAGAGATCGAGCGAACCGTCAGCGGCAATCTCGGCCGTGCAGCTCCAGGGCTCGAGCGGCGCATTGGCGAGATACGGGACTTCATAGTCGGCCGTCACGACGCGAGCCGCGTTTGCGAGCGCCGCCTCGAAGTCGCCCTCGCTGCGCAGCACTGCCCGTGACACGGCTCCGAGCCCCTCGCGCATCGCGGCGCTCACCGCTGCCGAATCCAGGGAATCGTTTGCGGTGCGCCCGAACTCGATCACGAGCGAGCGAGCGCCCTGCATGGCCGCCCACTGCGACGAGGCAACGATTGCCGCCCCGTTCGGCAGCGCCACGACCTCGATCACGCCCTTCACGGCAAGCGCCGATGCCCGGTCGATACGCGTGGGTCTTGCACCCTCCACAGGCGCGATGCGGGCGCATGCGTATACCATCCCCCGTCGGCGAAAATCGCTGCTGTAGACGGTGCGGCCACGCACCTTGTCGGGAATGTCGGGTCGCTCGAGGCGCGCGCCAACGAAGCGGCGTGCGGAGCGGGGCCGCAGCAGCGGCTCAGGGGGTGGCGGGAGCCTCGCAGCATCCGCGGCCAGCTCGCCAAACGTGTAGCGGACATCCGCCACAGTCGCATGTTTCACGACACCGTCGCTCACGGCAAATTCCGCTGCAGCACGCCCGGATCTCGCGGCCGCGGCAGCGATCAGCATCTCGCGCGCCTGCGCGGCACCTTTGCGCAGTGGCCCATGCCAGCGCCGTACACCCCAGCTGCCACCGGTACTCTGGCTGGCAGGCGCTCCGCCCGGGCCAGGATGCCGGTACGGATCGGCGGGCATCGCGGTCTCGACGCGTACCATCGAATAGTCGACGCCCAGCTCGTCGGCGACGATCGCAGCATGCGCAGCGAACGTGCCCTGCCCCATCTCCGACGCGGGCGAGAGGACGCGCACGAGGCCGCCCGGCTCGATGGCGACGTAAGCGGTGAGCGCTGTCGACCTCCCCGCAGCGACAGACTTCGCCGCGCCCGCGGCGCGCGGCAGCGTAACGCCGACACACAAGGCACCCGAAAGAGCGAGGAATTCACGCCGGGCGAAACTCACGACGCCGCTCCCTTCACAGCCCGCCGTTTGGACGAGCCACCCTGACCGGCTGCGCGCTTGATTGCCGCCCGAATGCGCGGATACGTGCCACAGCGGCACAGGTTCCCCGCCATGGCGGCGTCTATGTCGGAATCGGTTGGCTGAGGCGTGGCAGCCAGCAGCGCCGCCGCGCTCATGATCTGGCCCGACTGGCAGTAACCGCACTGCGGTACCTGCTCGGCGATCCACGCCAGCTGCAACGCATGCCGGCCCTCGGGATGCAGCCCTTCGATCGTGGTGATCCGCATGTCGCCGACGCTTCCTACCGGCAGCACACAGGCTCGCGCGGGCTGCCCATCGACGTGCACGGTGCAGGTACCGCACTGGGCGATACCACAGCCGTACTTGGTGCCGGTGAGACCGAGCGCGTCGCGCAATACCCAGAGGAGCGGAGTATCCGGCTCCACGTCGACCGTGTGGTGCACTCCGTTGACCTGGATGCGGATCATGGCGCGGAAACTAGCCAATTCCCGCCCGGGTGCCAAGCCTCGCAGCACATAATGGCGGTCGCAATGGGGAGATGGCGATGAGTTTCTGGTCCGCGCTCTGGATCGTGTTCGTGAGTGGAACGGTGGCGACGGCGCTCGGCGCCGCGCCCGTCCTTGCGCTCCGGGAGCTGTCACCGCGCCTGGCGAACCACTTCATATCCCTTGCTGCCGGCGTGATGCTCGCAGCGAGTGTCTACGCGCTGCTGCCCGCGGCGCTGCACGAAGCCGCGCACCGGGTTCCCGGCCACTGGGCGACGCCGCTGACGCTCGCTGCGCTCGGTGTCGGCGCCTGGTGTGTCTCGTGGGCCAACCGGCATTTTCCCCACGAGCACCAGTTCAAGGGCCACGATGGAGCGGACCGCCCTCATTCGATGTCCTTTCTCCTCGTTACGGCGATCGCCCTGCACAACTTTCCGGAGGGACTCAGCGTCGGCGTGACGATCGGGGCGCAAGACCCCACCCTGACGCCGCGCATCGCCACCGCGATTGCGATCCAGAACATCCCGGAGGGCCTCGTCGTCGCAATGGCGATGTTGTCGGGCGGATTCGGCCGCGCCCGCAGTTTCGGGCTCGGCGTGCTCACCGGACTCATCGAGACGGGCGGCGGCATCGTCGGCGCCTCGGCCGTCGGGCTTGCCGGCGGCCTCCTGCCGTGGGCGCTCGCATTTGCAGCCGGTGCGATGCTCTATGTCATCAGCGCGGAGGTGATTCCGGAGACGCATCGTCGCGGGATGGCGGGTGGAGCCACCGCGAGCCTCCTCGCCGGTTTTGCCGCCATGGTCTGGTTCAATGAAATCATCACGATCTAGGCCAGTGCGTGTTCACGCCTTTGCACCCATCCTCGGCGCGCGGCCAAGGCTCCTGATTCTCGGCAGCCTGCCCGGCATTGCATCGCTGCGTGCAGGCGAGTACTACGCACACCCGCGCAACCAGTTCTGGCCGATCATGGACGCGCTGTTCAGCGCGCGAGTGGACGCACCCTATGCGCGACGCGTCGCGGCACTGCGGGCTGCCGGCGTATGCGTCTGGGATGTACTCGCTGAAGCGACGCGTCCGGGAAGCGCCGACGCCGCCATAGAACCCGCGACTGCGCGAGCCAACGACATCCGTGGACTGCTGCTGCGCCACCGCTCGATTGCACTTGTCGCCTTCAATGGCGGAGGCGCGCACCGTCTCTTCACGCGCCTCGTGCTGCCCGGGATTGCGCCCCGGCGCATCGCGTCGCTCTGGTTCGTGACTCTCCCTTCGACGAGCCCCGCGAACGCCCGACTCACTCCCGCCGCCAAGCGGCGTCGCTGGCAGATTCTCCTTGCGAGGGCGCTCGACCCCGGCCCACAGTACAAGCGACATGAACCGGTCACTTGCTGAGTTCCGGCGCGGCTGGGCCGTGCTGGTGGCCTCCTCGCTCGGTGTCGCCTTCGGCGCCTCGCCCATCCCCTACAATTCGCTCGGCCCTTTCACCCGACCCATCACCGAAGAATTCGGCTGGGGCCGCGGTGAGTTCCAGCTTGCGATCCTCTGGTTCACCATTGCCGTCGTGCTGGTTGTGCCGATTGTGGGCGCGCTCGCGGATCGCTTCGGCGTGCGGCGCATGGCGATCCTCACCCTGACCCTTTTCGGGCTGAGCTTCGCCGCACTCGCGTTGACGCCGGCGTCGATCGCCGTCTTCTATGCCATGTGGTTCATCACAGGCTTCGCAGGCGGCGGATCGACCCCCGTCACATGGACACGCGCGATCAACGGCTGGTTCGTCGACAACCGGGGTCTCGCACTTGCCATCACGCTGCTCGGCACAGGCATCACCGCCGCATTCCTTCCTGCCCTGACGATCTGGCTGATCGGGCATTTCGGCTGGCGAATGGCTTTCGTGGGTATCTCGCTGCTGCCGCTCGCGATCGCACTGCCGATCGCAATCGCCTGGTTTCGCGACCCGCCAGCGCACACCACCGTGACAGATGGCGGGGTCGTGGCACACCGCGCGGAACGCGGCGTCACGCTGGGCGCAGCTGTTCGCAACTACCGGTTCTGGGTACTGATCGCATCCATACTGCTCGTCGCCACCGGCATCGGCGGCACGATCACGAACCTCGTTCCGTTGCTCGAGGACCGCGGCTTTCAGGCGCTCGACGCCGGCAGGATCGCCGGCGCCGTCGGCGTCAGCATCATGTTCGGCCGTGTGTTCGCCGGCTTCATGATGGATCGCTTCTGGGCGCCCGGCGTCGTCTTCCCGATGCTGATCCTGCCGGCGATCGCGTGTCTCCTGCTGATGAACCATGGCATGGGTGCGGGCACAGCGGTGCTCGCGGCCGTGCTCGTCGGCTTCGCCTCGGGCGCAGAAACCGATCTCGTCGCCTACCTGAGCGCGCGCTACTTCGGCCTCAGGCACTACGGTCGCATCTACGGCGCGCAATACGCGGTATTCGGCTTCGCCTCGGGCATCGCCCCCCCACTCTTTGGCTTCGTGCATGACAAGACCGGCAGCTACGATGCAATCCTGGTCACCGCCGCCATCGCGTTCGGAGTCGGCGCAGCACTGTTGCTCACGATGGGGAAATACCCGGAGTTTGCGACGGGCAGCGGGCTGCGGGCTGCGAGCAGCGGGCGAGAGGCGCGGTGATTCATCCGCCGACGAGCGTGGAGAGCGCCGAGTGGCGGCGGTCAGAGCGAGGCGTCCGCGAGGGTTCTGCTGCCGAGAATTCCATGCGCCGAGCGCCGCCGCCGCGAGGGCACAGCGCCGCAGGCGCTGCGCTCGACCCGCGAGGAGGCGGGTGAATCACCGCGCCTCTCGCCCGCTGCCCGCCGCCCGCAGCCCATAGCCCGCTGCCCGTCACACCTCCACGTCTGTCCCGAGCACCACCACACCCTTCGAGGGCATGTTGAAGAACTCCGCAGCCTGCGTGCTGCGTCGCTGCATCCACGCGAAGAAGCGCATGCGCAATCCCGCGAGCCCCGTGCGGGGCCGCGGCCGAACGAAGTGCCAGCCGAGAAACCATGAGACTTCGTCAGCGAACACTTTGAGCCCGCGCGGCCGGCAGCGGCGCAGCGCTTCGCGTGCATCGGGCGTCTCCATGAACCCGAAGCGCGCGTGCAGCAGGTAGACGCCCTCCTGCAGAGTCTCGATCCGGACACGGTCTGCGGGATCCTGGCGCGGCGTGCGTGTGATCGTCATGTTCATGATCACGATCTGTTCGTGTGCGATGCGATTGTGCTCGAGATTGCGGATGAGCGCGGAAGGCACGACGCCGGTGTGGCTCGCCAGAAAAATCGCGGTGCCGGGCACACGCGTCGCCCCCGCAAGCAGCTTCGGCAGTTCGCTGAGCGGCACGGCCTGCCGCGCGAGTGCCTGGCGCAGGCGCTGACGACCCTCGCGCCAGGTCCAGAAAACGCCGAACAGCAAGGCCGCGAGCGCCACCGGAACCCAGCCGCCATCGTCGAGTTTCGTCATGTTGCCGAAGGCAAACGCCAGGTCCACGAGCAGCAGCACACCGAATACCAGGCCCGTGAGCGTAAGGGGCCAGCGCCATTCGGTGCGCGCGACAACTGCACCGAGCAGCGTCGTCACGAGCATCGTGCCGACGACTGCCGCACCGTAGGCGCCCGACAGGGCATCCGAGGAACCGAAGCCGAGCACGAACAGGGCCACCGCGATGAGGAGCAGCGCGTTGACGACAGGCACGTAGATCTGTCCGAGTTCGAGCGCCGAAGTCTGCAGCACGCGCATGCGCGGCAGCAGGTCGAGCTGAACGGCCTGGCGCGTGACCGAGAAGGTGCCGGTAATGACCGCCTGCGAGGCAATCACGGACGCAGCAGTCGCGAGCAGCACGAAGAGCGGCAGCAGCTGCGGCGGCACGAGGAAGAAGAGCGGATGC
>WBZY01000737.1_pt2 | contig 16275 bp, 14 predicted proteins | sample 5204191 | NCBI WGS metagenome assembly WBZY01 (sample SAMN12344363, study PRJNA552823) | activated sludge metagenome | biome: Activated sludge suspended growth; feature: Anammox Sidestream; material: Wastewater; isolation source: activated sludge from anammox sidestream of wastewater treatment...
GATCCCCCCGATCCCAATCCCGGTCCCTGTCCCGATTCCTGCCCCCGCGCTCCCGATCCCGTCCGCCCCGCGCTTCGCGATGCCCGCGATCACCCCGCGCCTCGCGCCCCTGCCGGCCCTCGCCGTTCGACGGCCGGCGCGAAGGTGCGCCGGCCGAGCGCAGATAGGCCACCAGCACGAACCGGGTGCCGATCCCCGAGGCCCGTGTTGCATCGACCTCGCTGATCGCAAGATCCGCCTCCGCGGCGTCGAAGAACGCAGTCGCCTTCGCGACCGCCTCGCCGCGGTCTCTTCCAACGAACTCATGGGCTTCCGACATCGGGTCGTACACGGCCTCTCCTTCTTCATCGGGCCCACACGCATGGCGCGCAGCGCCTGGCCCTCTGGGGTCATCGGGCATGGCGCGCAGCGCCTGGCCCTCTGGGGTCATCGGGCATGGCGCGCAGCGCCTGGCCCTCCGGTTCATTCGATCACGACTTTGCCGCCTGCGTCTGGAGCTTGCTCCGGCGGTTCATCCAGAGCTGCTGCGCGATCGCCAGGAGGTTGCTCACGAGCCAGTACAGCACGAGACCCGACGGGAAGGTGTAGAAGAGGAAGCCGAACATCAGCGGCATCATCACCATCATCATCCGCTGCTGCGTCGGGTCCATGCTCGTGCTCGGCGTCAGCTTCTGCTGGATGACCATGCTCGCCGCCATCAGGATCGGCAGCAAGCGCACGGGCAGCTCGAAGCCAGGGACCGTGAAGAGCGTCTCGGGACGCGACAGGTCGTCGATCCAGAGCATGAACGGCGCCTGGCGCAACGCGATCGAGCTCTGCAGCGCATAGTACAGGCCGATCATCACCGGGAACTGGAGCAGCATCGGCAGGCATCCCCCGAGCGGGTTCCAGCCGGTCTCGCGCATCAGCTTCGCCATCTCCTGCGACTGGCGGTCCCGGTCGTTCTTGTACTTCTCCTGGATCTCCTTCATGCGCGGCTGCATCGTGCCGAGGCGCTTCATCGACTCCATCTGCTTGTGCGTGAGCGGAGCCGTCACGAGCCGCACGAGCACCGTGAGCAGGATGATCGCGACGCCGTAGTTGGGGACGATCTGGTAGCTGGCGGTGAGCAGCTTGCTGAAGGCGCGCGTCACCGGCGCCATCCACGACCAGCCGAGCTGGATCGAACGTTCGAGCTGCGCGCCGATCGCCTCGAGCCGATCGGGCTCCTTCGGTCCCAGGTAGAGCTGCACCTCACGCGTGAGGGTCGTACCCGGCGGTAGCGAGGCGGGCCGTGCGAGCGACGCGAGAGCGACGTGTCCCGGATCGAGCGCAACCCAGAGTCCCCGCGCCTCGCGCGAGACGTCGGGCATCATCGCTGCGAGGAAGTAGTTGGAGTCGCCGCCGATCCACTCGACCGCCGCCGGGAACGCGCGCTCGCGCTCGGCGCCGCCACCGAAGAGCGACGACACGAGCCCGGGCGTTGCGAACGACGCGACCGGCGTGCGCTCCACGCTGCCATCGGCGAGCGCGATCAGGGCGAGGTCGCGGAAGTCCGAGCCGTCGCGTACGCGCTCCGTGAGCGCCACCGAGAACGAGGGCTCGAGCGCCGCCCGGGTGCCGTTCTCGACCTCGATCCGCAGGCGCCCGCGATAGCCCTCCTCCTCGAGCTCGATCCGCTTGCGCACGATCAGCCCGCCGCGCGCGAGCTGGAAGCTGAAGCTGCGCGGCCCTCGTTCGGTCACCTCGAAGACGGCTGTCGAGAGGTCCCCGAGGCCGAGCTCGGGGAAGGGTGTCGCGAGGGCCGGCGCGTCACCCGCAGTGGTGTCGATGAGTGCAACCGGCTGGCGGCCTTCCGCGGGCGGCGTCAGGTACCCGAGCAGCTCCCAACGCGTGATGCCGGCGCCGCGCGAGGAGAGGGTCGCGCGGACGTCCGGGCTCGCGAAGTGCAGCTCCTCGCCCTGGGCCTCGGGCGTCGTCGACCCGTCCGGCACCAGCGCCTGTCCCTGCGCCGGAGCATCGGGGGGAGGTGGCGCGCCCCCGGCGGGCAGCGCGGGGGGCTCCGCCTGCTGGACCGGCGCGCTGGCTGCCCCGCGCTCGGCGATGGCAGGCTCGGGCGCCGGCTCCGGCCGGTTCTTCGCCTCCCAGGTCATCCAGGCGCTGAGGACCAGGAACGAGAGCGCGAAGGCAAGAAAGGCGTTGCGGTCCACGGCGGCTCGCTACGGAACCGGATCGGGGCCGCCCGGATGGCCGGGATGGCAGCGGGCGAGGCGCCGGAGGCCAAGCCAGCCTCCCCGCCACGGGCCATGGCGTTCGATCGCGCTCGCGGTGTACTCCGAGCAGCTCGGCCAGTAGCGGCACGCGGGAGGCAGTGCGGGCGAGAGCCAGCGGTGATAGCCGCGCAGCAGGGCCGGGAGCCAGTACGCGAGTCGGGTGCTCACGTGGCAGGGCTCGACCCGTGGAGACGGGCCAGCATGGACTCGAGCTCCCGACCGAGCTCCTGGGCGGTGATCCTGGCGGCCATCGGGCGAGCAATCACGACGTAGTCGTTTCCTGTGGGGAAAACAACCCTGTTCTTCCGAAACCATTCGCGCAGCCGACGCCTCACGCGCGCTCGCACGACGGCCCCACCCACGCGGCGGCTGACGGTGATCCCAAGGCGGGTCGCTGCCCCACCGCTCCTCCCGCCCTGATCCGCGACGAGGAGCACGAACGACCGTGACGCCATGCGCGTCCCCTCTCGCGAGACCCGGCGGAAGTCCTTGGAGGAGCGGAGGCGGTCGGCTCGGCGAAAGCGCTCGCTCCCACCAGCGACCGTCACTTCGAGGGCGTCGAGACCACCAGGCGCTTGCGGCCCTTTGCCCGCCGCCGCGCGAGCACCGTCCGCCCGCCCTGGGTCTTCATGCGAGACCTGAACCCATGGGTCCGCCGGCGACGGATGCGACTCGGTTGATAGGTACGCTTCATGGCTCGGGATCCGTCCCTCGAGACCCCTGACGGGCCCGAACGGGAGCGGCGCAGGCTAGCCAGCGGAGGAACCCCATGTCAAGCAGCCGGATCGCACCCCGCAACCGCCACGACCCGCGCGCAAGATTGTCGTCCTCGCACCGCCGACGGCACCACGCTGCGTGGTAAGATGCCACCGCTCGGCGCGCGCGCGATCGGGCCGCTGGCTCTCCCGCGCTCGCTCCGACAGGACTTTCGCAGGCGCGACGGTGGCTTCCGGGGGGTTCGTCGGCCTCGTCGCCCTCTCCTGCCATGTCTTTCCCGATCTCCTCATCCGGTGAGCAGGCAAGCAGGAGATCCAGACCGTCACAAGGAGACGACACGATGCAGGCGTCGATCCCGCGAGCGGAGCTCGTGCGCGGACTGGGTCGCATCCAGTCGATCGTCGAGAAGCGCAACTCGATGCCGATTCTCGCCAATGCCCTCCTCACGGCGAGCAAGGACGGCAAGCTCGAGATCGCCGCGACCGATCTCGAGATCGGCATCCGTGGCGTCCATCCGGCGCAGGTGACCAAGCCCGGCGCCCTCACCGTCTCCGCACGCAAGCTCTTCGAGATCACCCGCGAGCTTCCCGAGGAGCCCGTCGAGCTGACGGCCACGGCGAATGCCTACCTCGAGCTCAAGTGCGCGCGCAGCCGCTTCACGATCGCCGGCACGGCCGCCGAGGAGTTCCCGACCATGCCGGCGCTCGTACCCGGAACGATGGGGCGTCTCCAGGCCGCCGTGCTCTCGAGCATGATCGAACGCACCATCTACGCGGCTTCCACCGACGAGACCCGCTACAACCTGAACGGGGTCTACTTCGAGCTGCTCGAGGACTCTGCGCGGCTGCGGATGGTGGCGACCGATGGCCATCGCCTCGCCATCGCGGAGCGTACGGTCGGCGCCGAGGCCGCCGGCCTTGCAAGCGGTGTCATCCTGCCGCGCAAGGCGCTCGCCGAGCTCAAGAAGCTCGTCGACGAGGAGGACGCCGACGAGATCGACCTCGGCTTCGAGGGGAACTCGGCGCTCGCGCGCAAGGGCGAGGTCACGCTCGTGATGCGCCTCGTCGAGGGCGAATTCCCGAACTACCGCCAGGTGCTCCCGAAGGGCAACCGCCATCGCGTGGCGGTCCCCAGCGATGCCCTCGCCCAGGCCGTGCGGCGCGCCTCGCTGGTCTCGATCGAACGCAGCAAGGCGATCCGGCTCGAGCTCGAGCCGGGGGTCCTGCGCATCTCGTCCACGAACCCGGACCTCGGCGACGCGCTCGAGGAGCTCGACGTCGACTACCAGGGCGACGCGCTCGCGATCGGCTTCAACGCCCGCTACCTCGCCGACTGCCTCGCCGCCTTCAAGGCCAAGGAGGTCGAGCTGGCCCTCGAGGACGAGCTGGCACCTGCGCTCGTCCGCCCGATCGAGGACGGCGACAGCCTCGCGGTCGTGATGCCGATGCGCCTCTGAGTCTCGAGCAGGAGCGATCCCGAAGCCTTTACGGGTACTTAGGGATTGCCTAGAGTCCGTCCGTCGCGAGCCGGGCGTGCCGCGATCCCCACCCCCCGCGCAGGCCTCCCGGCGAGCCGGCGGCCCGCCGCCGGCTCGGCCCCCGTGGCTTGCGGCAAGGGAGAGGCGTTGTCCTACGACGCGAGTGCGATCGAGGTCCTCGAAGGCCTCGAGCCCGTCCGAAAGCGCCCGGCGATGTACATCGGGACCACCGGTCCCGACGGCCTCCACCACCTCGTCTACGAGGTCGTGGACAACTCGATCGACGAGGCACTGGCGGGCTACTGCACGCGCATCCAGGTCACGATCCACGCCGACAACAGCGTCACCGTCGAGGACGACGGGCGCGGGATCCCGGTCGACGAGCACCCGAGCGAGAAGCGCTCGGCCGCCGAGGTCGTGATGACCACGCTCCACGCCGGCGGCAAGTTCAACGAGTCCACCTACAAGGTCTCGGGCGGCCTGCACGGGGTGGGCGTCTCGGTCGTGAACGCGCTCTCCGAGAAGCTCGAGCTCGAGATCCGGCGCGACGGGCGGGTCTGGCGCCAGACCTACGTGCGCGGCGTCCCCGCGGCCCCGATCGCGGCGATCGGCACGACCGACCGCACCGGCACCGTCGTCAGCTTCCGGCCCGACGGCGAGATCTTCGCCTCCACCGACTTCAGCTTCGACGTGCTCTCGCAGCGCCTGCGCGAGCTGTCGTTCCTGAACGCCGGGATCCGCATCCAGATCCAGGACGAGCGCAGCGAGAAGTCCCACGACTTCTGCTACGAGGGCGGGATCGTCTCCTTCGTCGAGCACCTGAACCGCGCGCGCACGCCGCTCCACCAGCCGCCGATCTTCGTGTCCGGCGAGCGCAAGTTCGAGAGCCATGGCGGCGAGACCCCGGTCTCGATCGAGGTCGCGCTCCAGTACAACGAGACCTACAACGAGAGCGTCTTCTCCTTCGCGAACAACATCAACACGGTCGAGGGGGGGACGCACCTGATCGGCTTCCGCGGCGCCCTCACCCGCGCGCTCAACAAGTACCTGACGGCCCAGAAGAAGAACGGCAAGGGCGAGGCCGAGTCGGTGAGCGGCGACGACGTGCGCGAGGGGCTCACCGCCGTGATCTCGGTGAAGCTCCCGCAGCCCGAGTTCGAGGGCCAGACCAAGACCAAGCTCGGCACCAGCGAGGTCCGCGGCCTCGTCGAGCAGCTCGTCTACGAGCAGCTCTCGTCGCACCTCGAGGAGAACCCCGGCGTCGCGCGGCTGGTGGTCGCGAAGGTGGTGGACGCGGCGCGCGCCCGCGCGGCCGCCCGCAAGGCGCGCGACCTCGCGCGCCGCAAGGGTGCGCTCTCGGACTTCAGCCTCCCGGGCAAGCTCGCGGACTGCCAGGAGCGCGCTCCGGAACGCTCCGAGCTCTTCATCGTCGAAGGGGACTCGGCCGGGGGCACCGCGAAGCAGGGCCGCTCGCGCGAGACCCAGGCGATCCTGCCGATCCGGGGCAAGATCCTGAACGTCGAGCGCGCGCGCCTCGACAAGATGCTCTCCTCGACCGAGATCCAGGCGATCGTGTCGGCGATCGGCTGCGGCATCGGCGAGGACTTCGACGCCGACAAGGCGCGCTACCACAAGATCATCATCATGACCGACGCGGACGTGGACGGAAGCCACATCCGCACCCTGCTGCTCACCTTCTTCTACCGCCAGATGCGGCCGCTCTTCGACCGCGGCTTCCTCTACATCGCGCAGCCGCCGCTCTACAAGGTCAAGAAGGGCAAGGCGGAGCGCTACATCAAGGACGAGAAGGCGCTCGAGAGCTATCTGCTCGACCTCGCGCTGGTGACCGCTCGCGTCGCGCCGGAGGACGCCGCAGCGGGCGCGGCGCTGGCGCCCGAGGCGGTGCGCGAGCTGGCGGGCCACGCGAGCGAGTACGGCAAGCTCCTGCGCATGCTGGCCCGGCGCCGGCTCGACGACCGCGTGATCGACGCCGCGGTGGCCACCGAGGCGATCGTCGAGGACGACCTGCGCGACGAGGGGGCGCTGCGCGAGCGCGTGGCCCCGCGCATCGCCGAGCGCTACCGCGCGGCCGACCCGGAGGCCCGCGAGATCGCCTGGAGCGTGACCGCCGATCCCGAGCACGGCGGACACCGGCTGGTGGCGACGACGCGGCGGGCGGGTGTGACCCACCGCAGCTCCTTCGACGCCACCTTCCTGCGCTCCGCGGACTGGACGCGCCTCACCGCCCTGGCCGCGCAGATGGCCACGATCGGCGGCCGGGGCGGCTATCGCATCGAGACCGGGGACGGCGCCGGGTCCGAGCCGGAGCGGGTGGCGAGCGCCACGCGGCTGCTCGAGCGGCTGCTCGAGCTGGCCAAGAAGGGCCTCTCGATCCAGCGCTACAAGGGCCTCGGCGAGATGAATCCCGACCAGCTCGCCGAGACCACCATGGAGTCCCGCTCGCGGACGCTCCTGCAGGTGAAGATCGAGGACGGGGTCGAGGCCGACCTGGTGTTCTCGACCCTGATGGGTGACGACGTCGAGCCGCGCCGGGAGTTCATCGAGAAGAACGCGTTGAACGTCCAGAACCTGGACATCTAGGGGCCCGGGGATGGCCGACGAGACGCCGCCTCCGGACGAGCCGACCCCCGGCGCGCCTCCCGGCCCGCCGGGAGGATCCGGCGGGGACGGCGCGGAGCCGGTCCCGGTCGCGATCGAGGACGAGGTCCGCTCCTCCTTCCTCGACTACTCGATGTCGGTGATCATCAGCCGCGCGCTGCCCGACGTGCGCGACGGCCTGAAGCCGGTCCACCGCCGGATCCTGTACGCAATGCAGCAGGAGGGCCTGGTCCCGACGCGTGCGTACTCGAAGTGCGCGGGCGTGGTCGGCGAGGTGCTGAAGCACTACCACCCGCACGGCGACACCGCCGTCTACGACGCGCTCGTGCGGATGGTGCAGGACTTCTCGCTCCGCTATCCGCTGATCGACGGGCAGGGCAACTTCGGCTCGATCGACGGCGACCCCCCGGCGGCCTACCGCTACACCGAGAGCCGGCTCGCGCGCGTCGCCGAGGAGCTCCTGCGCGACATCGACCGCGAGACCGTCGACTTCGTGCCGAACTTCGACGGCTCGACCAGCGAGCCGCTGGTGCTCCCGACGCGGCTTCCGAACCTGCTCGCGAACGGCTCGGCGGGGATCGCCGTCGGCATGGCCACCAACGTGCCGCCCCACAACCTGCGCGAGCTGGTCGACGCGCTGGTGCTCGAGGCTCGCAACCCCGACTGCACGCTCGACGAGCTGCTCGAGAAGATGCCGGGCCCGGACTTCCCGACCGGCGCCCTGATCTGCGGCACCGACGGCATCCGCCAGGCCTACGCGACCGGCCGCGGGCTCGTCACCGTGCGGGGCCGCGCCGAGGTCGAGGAGACCAAGCGCGGCGCGCGGATCGTGATCACCGAGATCCCGTTCATGGTGAACAAGGCCTCGCTCCAGGAGCGCATCGCCGAGCACGTGCGCGAAGGCCGCATCGACGGCATCTCCGACCTGCGCGACGAGAGCAACCGCCAGGGCATCCGGGTGGTCATCGAGCTCAAGCGCGACGCCACGCCCGACGTCACGCTGAACCAGCTCTACAAGCAGACGCCGCTCCAGACCACCTTCGGGGTCAACATGCTGGCGCTCGTGAACGGGCGCCCCGAGACGCTCTCGCTCAAGGAGGTGCTGCGCCACTTCCTCGAGTTCCGGCGCGAGGTGGTGATCCGGCGCGCGATCTACGACCTGCGCCAGGCCGAGGCGCGCGCGCACATCCTCGAGGGCCTGGCCCTCGTGCTCGACAACCTCGACGAGGTGATCGCGCTGATCCGCGCCGCCGAGGACACGGCCGGGGCGCGCGCGGCCCTCATGGAGCGCTTCGGGCTGAGCGAACGCCAGGCGAACGCGATCCTCGAGATGCGCCTGCGCGCGCTCACCGCGATGGAGCGCCAGCGGGTGCAGGACGAGCTGGCGGAGGTGCGCGCGCGGATCGAGGACCTCCGCGGCCTGCTCGCCAGCGACACGCGCGTGCTCGAGGTGGTGCTCGAGGAGCTGGCCGAGATCCGCGAGACCTACGGCGACGCGCGCCGGACCGAGATCACGGGCGCCGTCGACGTGATCGCCACCGAGGACCTGATCGCCGAGGAGGACATGATCGTCACCGTGTCCCACCTCGGCTACGTGAAGCGCAACGCGATCACCGAGTACCGGGCGCAGCGGCGCGGCGGCAAGGGCCTGCGCGGGATGGAGACGCGCGAGGAGGACTTCGTCGCGCGGCTCTTCGTGGCCTCGACCCACGCCTACGTGCTGTTCTTCACCAACCGCGGGCGCGTGCACTGGAAGAAGGTCTGGGAGCTGCCCCAGCTCGGGCGCGCGGCCAAGGGCCGCTCGCTCGCAAACCTGCTGGCGCTCGCCGAGGGTGAGCGCGTGCAGGCGACGCTGCCCGTGCGCAGCTTCGACGACGCCGGCCGCGAGGCGGCGGGGCCTCCGGATCAGCAGGGTGGCTACGTGCTGCTCTGCACGCGCCACGGCGTGATCAAGAAGACCGATCTGTCCGCCTTCTCGAACCCGCGCCGCGGCGGCATCATCGCGATCCACCTCGACTCCGAGGACGAGCTGATCGCCGCTGCCCGCACGAGCGGCAGCAACCAGGTCCTGATCGCGACCCGCAGCGGCAAGTCGGTGCGCTTCGAGGAGACCGACGTGCGGCCGATGGGCCGCGCGGCGATGGGCGTGCGCGGCGTCAGCCTGGTCGGCGACGACCTCGTCGTCGGCATGGAGATCCTCTCGCCGGGCGCCACGATCCTGTCGGTGACCCAGAACGGCTACGGCAAGCGCACCCCGCTCGACGACTACCGGCTCCAGAAGCGCGGCGGCCAGGGCATCATCACGATCCGCACCAGCGAGCGGAACGGCCCGGTGATCGGCGTGGCGCAGGTGACCGACGACGACGAGGTCATGCTGATCACCGACGGCGGCAAGGTGCTGCGCTGCCGCGTCTCGGGCATCTCGACCATGGGCCGCGCCACCCAGGGGGTCACGCTCATGGACCTCGCCGAGGGCGAGAAGCTCGTGTCGATCACGCGCCTGGCGGAGCGCGACGCCGGCGGCGAGTAGACCGCCGGGACTCCTCCTGGCTCCCCCCGGCCCGAGCCGCCGCCTCCCGTCCCGGCCGCCCTCCTAGCGATCGCGCCCCGCGCGGAGCCGGTCGCGGCGCGCGAGGCGCCGCCCGAACCAGCCGTGGAGCGGCTCGTGGCCCCACGCGAAGGCCCGCTGCACGAGGCCCGGGGCCAGCACGTGGCCGAGCTCGAGCGCGGTGGCCCAGCGCGGCGCCACCCGGAGCGGGCGCTTCACGACGGCCCAGCCGATGCGTCGCGCGGCGCGCTCGGCGGTGAGCGCGGGGAAGAGCTCGTAGATGCGCGAGGGCGCCATCATCGGGGTGCGCACGAGCGGCATGTGGACCGCGGTGACGGCGATGCCGCGCTCGCCGAGCTCCAGGCGGAGCGTCCGCAGGAAGTGATCACAGGCGGCCTTGGCCGCCACGTAGGCTGCGAAGAGCGGCGCCCCGGTCTGGGTGCCGATCGTGGAGACGTGGACGACGTGGCCGGCGCCCCGCGCGAGCATGGCGGGCAGGAGCCCGAGCGTGAGCGCGGCCGGCCCCAGGTAGTTCACGGCGGCCAGGCGCTCGAGGTCCTCGGGCCGGTGGCTGGCGAGCGGGCGGCGCAGCGAGACGCCGGCGTTGCTGACGAGCACCTCGACCGCTCGCTCCTCGCGCCCGAGCGCTTCCGTGAGCTCGCGGACCGCGCCGATGTCGGCAAGGTCCGCCGGGCGCACCTCGGCCCGGCCGCCGCGCCGGCGACACTCCCCGGCGATCCGCTCGAGCTCCTCGCGCCGGCGCGCCACCAGGACGAGGTCGCCACCGGCGGCCGCGGCATCGAGCGCGAAGGCGCGTCCGATCCCCGACGAGGCGCCCGTGATCAGGACGCGCCGGCCGCGCAGCGCCTCTCGCAGCCGCGTCCGGTAGCGCTCCTCCGCCCTCGCCTGCCAGGCGTGCAGCATGCCCGGACGCTATCCGATGCGGGCCGACAACGGCGAGCCGCGTGCCTACCCTCCCGGCCATGAAGCACGAGCGTTCGAAGCGGCTCATGGCGCGCGCCCGGAAGGTGATCCCGGGCGGCGTGAACAGCCCCGTCCGGGCCTACGGCACGGTCGGCGGGACGGCGCCCTTCCTGGTGCGCGGCAGGGGCGCGCGGATCTGGGACGCGGACGGCAACGAGTACGTCGACTACGTGGGCTCGTGGGGGCCGCTGATCCTCGGCCACGCCCATCCGGCGGTGTTGCGCGCGGTGCGCGCCGCGGCGGCCGCCGGCACCAGCTTCGGCGCGCCGACCGAGCGCGAGGTGGAGCTGGCGGAGCTCGTCTGCCGCGCGCTCCCGTCGGTCGAGCGGGTGCGCTTCGTGTCGTCGGGCACCGAGGCGGCGATGAGCGCGATCCGGCTGGCGCGCGGCGCCACCGGCCGCCCGCGCATCCTCAAGTTCGACGGCTGCTACCACGGGCACGCCGACTCGCTGCTGGTGGGAGCGGGCAGCGGGGTGGCGACCCTCGCGATCCCGGGCTCGCCGGGGGTGCCGCCCGAGCTCGCGGCGCTCACCATGCAGGCGCCCTTCAACGACCTCGACGCCGTGGCCGACGCCTTCCGGCGTCGGCCCGGCGAGATCGCCTGCGTGCTGGTCGAGCCGGTGGCCGGGAACATGGGCTGCGTGCCGCCCGTCGCGGGCTTCCTCGAGGGCCTGCGCGCGCTCTGCGACCGGCACGGCGCGCTGCTCGTCTTCGACGAGGTGATGACGGGCTTCCGGGTCGCCTTCGGCGGCGCGCAGGAACGTTACGGCGTGAGGCCCGACCTCACGATCCTCGGCAAGGTGGTGGGAGGCGGGCTCCCGGCCGCGGCCTACGGCGGGCGCGCGGACCTGATGGCGCAGATCGCGCCCGAGGGCCCGATCTACCAGGCGGGCACCCTGTCCGGGAATCCGCTCGCGATGGCCGCCGGGCTCGCGACCCTGCGCGAGCTCGAGAAGCCCGGGACCTATCCCGCCCTCGAGGCACGCAGCCGCACGCTCGCCGAGGGGCTCGCCGAGCGCGCGGCGGCGGCGGGAGTCGAGCTCGCGACGAGCGCGGTGGGGGGCCTGTTCGGCTTCTTCTTCCACCCGGGCCCGGTGCGCGACTTCGAGACCGCGAAGAAGGCCAGCGCCGAGCGCTTCCGCGCCTTCTTCCACGCGCTGCTCGAGGCCGGCGTCTACCTGCCGCCGTCGCCCTTCGAGGCCTGCTTCGTGTCCCTCGCCCACCGCCCCGCCGACGTCGCCGCCACCCTCGCTGCAGCCGGGCGGGCCTTCCGGCGCCTGCGTTGAGCGCCGCGGGGCCAGTCGCTATGGTGCGCGCCGCTCTCGGAGCCCTCGGGGGTCGGACACGCCCTCCTGCGGAGCGAGGCCGATGAGCGGACCCGAGCAACCGCGCCGCCCCGCGCCGCCCGACCGTGGGCCCGCGAGCCGGTGGGTGCCCGACCCGCTCGCGGCGAAGCGAGGCATGGCGTCGGCCTACCAGGGGGCGATCGAGGCCGTGGTGGCGATGGTGATCTGCGCCGCCGCCGGCTGGTGGGTCGACCGGCGCTTCGGTAGCGAGCCCTGGGGGCTCTTCGCGGGCATGGCGTTCGGGTTCGCAGCGCTGCTGCTGCGCCTGCTGCGGATCAAGACGCCGACGATCGGACGGGCGGACCCGCTGCCGGGTGACGACGAGGGCGACCGGGATCCGGGCTGGAGCAGCGTCCTGACACCGGAGCGTGACCGGGATCGCGATCCGGATCGGGACGGAGACGAGCAGAGCGGCGGAGCGCCGGAGTCGAAGTGACGAGCCTCTCCCCCAACGTCGATTCCTCGCGGGTCCTCGAGCGCTTCCACCTGACCCTCGCGGCAGGCGGGATCGCCACCTCGGCGCTGCTCGGTGGGCCTGCCTTCACGGCCGCCTACGCGCTCGGGGCCGGGCTCGAGGTCGTGAACTTCCGGGCGCTGTGTGCGTGCACCACGCGCCTGCTCTCCGGCCAGCTCGGGGGCAGCCGCCCGTGGGTGGCGCTGCTCGGCATGCGCCTCGCGATGCTCTTCGCGGCGATGGGGGTGGCGCTGGTCGCCGGCGCCCACCCGCTCGGGCTCCTGCTCGGGGTCTCCACGGTGGTGCCCGCCCTGCTGGTCGGCGCCTGGTGGCTCGGCCCCCCGCTCGATCCGGACGCGCCGGCGCTCCCGCCCGACGACCCCGCGTGGGAGCACTGGAGCGTCTGGCGCGCCGACGTCCTCCCGCCGCCGGCCGACGAGGAGGATCCGGCGTGAACATCTACCGGCCGCTCGAGCACGCGGGGGTCGACTGGGTGATCCAGGCGGCGCTGCTCGCGGTGACGCTGCTGGTGCTGGCGGCCGTGGCGGTGCGGCGCTCGCTCGCGACGAGCGACGGCGGCCTGCTGCCCGACCAGGGCATCACGGTGCGCAACGTGATCGAGGCGGTCCTCGAGGGACTCGCGAGCCTCGCGCACCAGATCATCGGCGACGACTACAAGCGCTTCATGCCGCTCGTGGCCTCGATCTTCTTCTTCATCCTGATCTCGAACCTGCTCGGCCTCGTCCCGGCCGTGGGCGGAGCGACGAGCGACATCTCGGTCGGGCTCGCCTGGGGCACGATCGTGTTCTTCGTCTATCACTACGTCGGGATCGCCAAGCAGGGGTGGAAGTACGTCTACCAGTTCACCGGCCCGCTCTTCGACCTGAAGATCGGGGGCAAGCACCTCCACGTGCCGCTGCTCGCGCCGCTCATGATCCCGATCGAGCTGCCGCTCAACGTGGCGCGCATCTTCACCCTGGCGATCCGGTTGCTCGCGAACATGTTCGCGGACCACACCGTGGTCGCCGTCTGGCTCGGGCTCGTGCCGATCGCGATTCCCGCGATCTTCCTCGGGCTCGGGCTCGTGGTCGCGTTCATCCAGGCGTTCGTGTTCGCGCTGCTCAGCATGATCTACATCGGTCTGGCCCTCGAGGAGCATCATTAGGCTCGGCAGAGGCTCGGCCAAGGAAGCGGCCTCGCACGGCGGGGCCTGGCAAGGAGCAAACATGGTCCGGTTCTCGAAGCTGCTGGTCTTCACCTTTGCTGCGTTGCTGGTGGCCGACGTGGCCTTCGCCCAGGAAGCCGCCGAGCACGGTGCGGGCTGGGGCCCGGCGCTCGGCGCAGGCCTCGCCTTCGGCCTCGCGGCGCTCGGCTGCGGCCTCGGCCAGGGTCTCACCGCCAGCAACACCACCGCCGGCATCGCCCGCAACCCGGGCGCGGCGGGGGCGATGAACACCCCGTTCATCCTCGGGATGGCGCTCATCGAGTCGATCGCGCTGGTCGGCTTCGTGACCGCCTTCCTCCTGATCGGCGAGATCTGAACGGCTCGGCTCCCGCCGATCGTCACCGGGAGCCGAAGGCGAACGGAGAGACGCCGGGCATGAGAGCGGCGAGGCGGGCCTCACCCCGTTTGATCTTCCCGCCTCGCACCACCTGCTCCCGCCCGGCGTCTCCCCTCCCGCCCGCTCCCCCGGTCCCGTCAGAGGGGCGCGTGCGGGAGGCGCCTTGCGACGCCGGGCCGTGTAGGAGCAAGGCGCGTGCCGGCCCTGGGCTGCGCGCTGCGTGCGCCGCACGGCGTTTCCGTGCCCGGCCCGTCACGAGACGCCGGTGAACGCCGGTCGCCTGATCGCCTTCGAGGGCGTCGACGGCGCCGGCAAGTCCACCCAGCTCCGCCGCCTCGCCGGCGTGCTGCGCGCCGGCGGCCACACGGTCGTCGAGACGCACGAGCCGAGCGACGGCCCGTGGGGCCGGCGCATCCGCGAGATGGCGCGCTCGGGCGCTCGCGTGGTGCCCGAGGAGGAGCTGCGCTGGTTCGTCGAGGACCGGCGCGAGCACGTGGCGCAGGTCCTGCGTCCCGGTGTGGCGAGCGGCGCGCTCGTGCTCACCGATCGCTACTTCCTCTCGACGGTCGCCTACCAGGGTGCCCGCGGGCTCGATCCCGCGCGGCTGCTGGCCGAGGCGGAGGCCGAGTTCCCGCTCCCCGACCTGGCGCTGGTGCTCGACCTCGACCCCGGGGCGGGGCTCGCCCGGGTGGCGGCGCGCGGCGCCGTCGCGGAGCCGGCCTTCGAGGACGGGGCCTTCCTCGCAGGCGTCGCCGAGCGGTTCCGCGCGCTCGACCGGCCCTACCTGGAACATGTCGACGCCAGCGTCTCGGTCGATCGCGTAGCGGCCGCCATCCGCGCGATCGTGCGCAGCCGACTCGGTCTCTAGCGCTTGCGGCTCGCCTCGCCGCTGCGCTGCGCGGTGAAGCGGGGATGTCCGTGGAGGACCACTGGACGTCTTCGCGGACCCCCCCTTCCCGTTCGAGGAGACCTACCGCCGCGCCCAGGTCGTCGAGCTCGGGGCCGGAGCCATCCGGGTGGCGTCGATCCGCGACCTCGTCGAGATGAAGCGGCGCGTCGGTCGGGCGAAGGATCTGGAGGACGTGGCCGCACTCGAAGGGCTGGCGGGCGGCGGCGGAGGACGAGACGATGGGTGAACGCGGGGCCGAGAGCGGGACCGCCTCCGCGAGGGGGCCGGACGGCTGGTCGGCCCACGACGCGGAGCAGCGGAGGTCCTGGCAGGCAACGACGGCGCAGGAGCGCCTGGCCTGGCTCGAGGACGCGAAGCGCTTCGTCGCCAGGGCAATGGAGGCGGCGCGGCCCCGCGGCTCGGGGGAGTCGGGAGGTGGCCCCGGCGGCGGGAGCACCGCTGGCGCCTGACCGGGCCGCGGGCTAGCCACCCGCGGATGGCCGCCGCGACCGAGCCGCCGCCGCCCCGCGCGATCCCGCCGCGCGAGCGCCTGATCGTCGCGCTCGACTTCGCGAACCCCGGCGAGGCGCGGCGGCTCGTGCGCGCGCTCGGCGACGCGGTGGCCTTCTACAAGGTGGGCCTCGAGCTCTTCTGCGCCGACGGCGCCTTCCCCTTCGTGCGCGAGCTGCTCGACGGCGGCCGCAAGGTCTTCCTCGACCTGAAGCTCCTCGACATCCCCGCGACCGTCGGCGCGGCGGTGCGCAACGTGCGAGCCCAGGGCGCGCACTTCGTGACCGTGCACGCGGGCCGGCGCGTGCTCGAGGCGGCCTGTGCCGAGAAGGGCGCGACGGGGGTCCTGGCCGTGACGGTGCTGACGAGCCTCGACGCCGCCGACCTGCGCGATCTCGGCTATCCGCCCTCGGTCACGGCGGAGGATCTCGTCCTGCAACGCGCGCGCACGGCGCTCGCGGCCGGCTGCGACGGCGTCGTGGCCTCGCCGCTCGAGGTGCGCCGGCTGCGCGCCGAGCTGGGCGATCGGCTCGCGATCGTGACGCCGGGCATCCGGCCGGCGAGCCCGGCCAGCGGGCACGGGGCGGGCGGCGGCGACGACCAGCGCCGCGTTGCGACCCCCCGCACGGCCTTCGAGGCGGGCGCCGACTACGTCGTGATCGGACGCCCGATCCGGGAGGCGCCCGATCCGCGGGCCGCGGCGCTCGCCGTGCAGGCGACGATCGCCGAGCTGTTCGGCTAGCCCCCTAGGGGGGGGGTGTGGGCCAACACCTCCCACCGCGTCCGGTCCGGTTCAAGACCGCCTCTCGAGAAGCCGATTTCCCCGGCGGAGCGCCGGAAACCGGTGTTCCGACGGGGAGCCGATGGGCGCGCCTCCGCACACAGTCGTCCCGCCGAAGGGCCGGTCGCGATGCTGG
>WBZY01000818.1_pt1 | contig 16254 bp, 12 predicted proteins | sample 5204191 | NCBI WGS metagenome assembly WBZY01 (sample SAMN12344363, study PRJNA552823) | activated sludge metagenome | biome: Activated sludge suspended growth; feature: Anammox Sidestream; material: Wastewater; isolation source: activated sludge from anammox sidestream of wastewater treatment...
GCCGCCCTCGCGACGCACCCACAAGATGAGCCGCGCGCCCCCTTCCGGACGGTTCGACGCGCTGATGCGCCCCCCGTGTGCCTCCGCGATCCGGTGAACGATCGCCAGCCCCAGACCCGTCCCCGTCTCCTTCGTCGTGAAGAAGGGATCGAAAATCCGGTCCAGCGCCTCCTCCGCGATCCCTTCTCCGTCATCCTCAACGACGATCCCGACGCGCTCCGGCGACGCAACGTCCGACGCCGCGCCGATCCGCACCCGTCCCCCCGGTCGCGCCGCGTCCAGCGCGTTCAGCAGCAGGTTCAGCAGCGCCCGGCTCAGTTGACGCGCGTCGCCTTCCGCTCGCTCGCCCAGCGCCGCCGCATCCACGTCCACCCGGATGTCGCGCAATCGCGCCTGCGGCGCCGCCAACTCGACGACCTCCTGCACCACGTCGCCCAGCAGAACCGCTTCTTTCCGCGGCTCGACGTGTCCGGCGAACATCAGGATGTCCGACAGCAGCGCGTCCAGATGCTTCACCCCCGCCAGAATCCGTCGCGCTACGTCGCCGTGCTTCCCGTCCGACTTCAGATCCTCCGCCAGCACCGAGGCGTACAATCCGATCCCGCCCAGCGGGTTCCGGATCTCATGCGCCACGCCCGCCGCCATCTCGCCCAGCGCCGACAACCGACGCCCGCGCTCCAGCTCGCGGTCCTTCTCCTCAAGCTGCTCCCGGAGCCGGCGGACCTCCCGCCCCAGCGTCTCGTGCGACTGCTTCAGGCGATCCGTCACGGCGTTGAACGAGTGCAGCATCTCCGCCAGCTCCGGATCGGGCGGCGGTCCCCCGCCCCCCCGGCCGCCAGACCCGTGGACGTCGCGCTCAGGACTCAACCCCGTCATCCCTGCCACCCCTTCTCGATCGCGCCCGCCTCACGCGAAGCCGTCGCATATCCGACCACCGCCCGGCGCGTCTGCACGGCCGACGTCAGCTCGCGCGACGTGGACTGACGCATCACCCGGATCCGTCTCGCGTCCTCCTCGTCCTGCCGGACCACCCGGCTGAGCGTCGCCGTCGAGGCCGAAATCAACGCGTCGGCCTCCGCACGCTCCGCATCGCTCAGACGATCCCGGATCGCTCTCCAGTTCCGCCGCACCGGACCCAGCTTCCGCGACAGCGCCGTCAGTTCGTCCGTCAGCGCCTGCCGGGACGCCAGCACCTTCAGCAGTCCCGCCGCGTCATCTTCCGCGACCCGCTCCCCCTGCCGACGCGCCGCCGCTTCAAGCCGCGCGTAAAGCGCGTGCTCCTCCCGGATCAACTGCAATGCCGCCTGCGGACTGGTTTCGTTCACCGATGTTCGCTCCGCCGGCGTCGCCCGTGATCGCGCCGGATCATGCCGCCTTCCAACCCCCGCTCCGCGCGCCTCAGAACAGTTCCGCCTTGTCCAGCCAGTCGAAGTACCGCCTCCAGTGCTCCTTGCTCTCCCGGGAAAAACTCTCCGCAAACCGCGGATCGTCGAGGCGCTCGAGCTGAATTCGCGCTCGGGTCAGCGCCGCCCGCGCTTCGTGCATCCGGCCCAGGAAAACCTGGCAGTTGATGATCTGAACGTGGACGTGCAACCCCTCCGTCCGGTCCGCGAGCATGCCCCCCGCGGCCTGATACAGTTTCAACGCGTCGTCGTAGCGCAGCGCCTCGAACAGACAGTCCGCCTCGAAAAGCAGGGCGTGACGGAAATACACCTGTTCAAGACGGTCCAGCCCGTCGGGAAACCGCGGCTCGCAGGCGTCCACGACTTCCCGGAACAACCCGCGCGCGCGATCCAGGCGCCCCAGCGCGTCCGTCTGAAGTTCGGCGCCGCGTCCGCCCGGCGGCGCCTCCCGCGCGGCGCGCTTCAGCGCCAGCGCGCTTTGCCGGTACGCATCCGCGAGAAGAAAAGTCGCCCGCAACCGCCGTGCGTCTTCGGGATAGCGGTCCAGCGCTTCCGTCAACGTCGCGATCGCGCGCTCATGTTCGCCGCGCAGGCTCGCGATCGTCCCGCGCAGAAACAGCGCGTCGGAGAACTCCCGCGACTCGGGCCGGAACAACTCGGGATCGTCGAGCACGCGCTCCAGCGTCCGGTCCGCCAGCACCAGATCCTCCGGCTCCTTCGCCAGCGCGACGTACGTCTGCGCCAGCGGAATCAGCGCCTGAGCGCCGTAAAGCGTTCGTGGATGGCGCGCGACGCACTCGCGGTAAGCGTCCAGCGCGCCTTGAAGATCGCCCTGACCCTGACGCACCTGGCCCTGACGAAGCATCGCCAGCGGCACGCGAGGATCCGACGGGTGCTCCGCGACGAACAACCCGAAGAGCTGACCAGCCCGGATCGGCGCCTGACCCGCCGCGAACATCTCCGCCGCCTGAAGGTGCGCGTCCGCGACCCGCGACTCGTCGAGAAAACTCAGCCGCGCCAACGCCAGGTAACTCTCCCCCGCGCGCCGGTACGACCGGACCACCTCCGTCCAGACCGCCCCGGCGTCCTGGCCCTCGCCTTCGAGCCGCTCGCCCTCAACCGTCAGCGCCTGCGCATGTGACTCCGCGACCTTCCCGAGCTGCTCCCACAACGCCGCGGCTTCCTCCGCCGGCGCACGGCTGATCAGCGGCGTCACCGCGTCCAGCAGTTTCAGCGCCCCTCCCGACCGCCCCTCGATCAGCGCCGCTCCGGCCCGCGCCGCCGCCGTCCGGCGCACCACCGCCTCGTCCGCCTCGCGGGCGCCGCCCACCGCCGCGAGACACTCCACCGTCCGGTGAACCTGCTCGACCGCCTCATCGTCGCGCTGCAACGCCACGAACGCTTGCGCGAGTCCGAGACGCGCCGCGCAGGCATAAGGCCCCTCGGGCTGAAGGCGAAGGCTCTCCTCGAAGTACGCCGTCGCCTCCTGCGGACGCTCCTGACCGTCCTCGCCCAGCACGATCGTTCCCAGCAGCCACGCCCCGCGCGCCCGGTGATCCTCGCTCAGACCACCGCGGCGCATCGCGGCGCGCATCAGCATTTCCGCCTCCTCGGCGCCGCCCGTCCGGTACAGCGTCAGCGCCTTGAGGTAATCGAGGCGATCCACGCACGACGCCTCGTCAAACGTCTCGCAAAGCTCCGCGACTTTCCGCACCGCTGCGGCGTCGTCACCCAGCTCGTGCAGAAGTTCGATCAATTCCTCCAGCGCCCAGATTCGAACGTCCACGTCGGCGTCGGTGGCGGCGAGGATCGTCTCGGGGATGTTTCGCAGATCCGACGACGCCTCGACGGACGCCGCCCGGCGCAGCTCGTAAACCCGCCGCATCAGATCCCACCGCGGCGCCGCCGACATCCCGACCGCGCGCTCATATTGCCCCGCCGCGTCCGCCGGAAGCCCCTCCCGCTCCAGCGCTTTCGCCCAGTGTACGTGGTCCTCCAGCCCCAGCGTCAGCTCCGCCTCGGACGCCTGCGCGTAATATGCCGCGATCCGTCGGTAGGCGTCCTTCTGCGTCTGCGGATCGCGCGCGGCCAGTCCCGACAGCGCCCGCGCCATCCGCAGGCCGATCGCCGCCCGGTCCGCCTCGCTCCGCTCTTTGTCCCGCATCAGCTCATGCGAGACCCGCAAGGCCGCCTCGAACGCCTCGCCGGTCACCATCATGTCCAACTGGGACAGAATCGGGTCGAGGGAGACGGGAGCGCGCGCCGTCTGCGCGGTGCGCAGCGAGAAGATCAGGGCGGCTGACGACGCCAGCAACGCGGGGATCTGCCACCGGTGGCGAATACGTTCGGCGAACCCTGGTGTCTGAACCGCCTCGCTCATCCTGAGCACCTTGCAGGCTCCGCCTGCGGTTCCGCCGGGACGGATCCGTCCCGCGCGAACGCGGATCACGGCCGCCGCAATGACGCCGGCTCCGGATCAGCAGCCGGCGCACCGTGCGCCGACGCGATCGCCCTACCTTTCGGCAGAATTGACCGGAACGCTTGACCGGCGCGGGGTGAGCGTCGCGCGGAGATTGCGCCGCGACTCCCGGAACATGCGCGACGTTTCAGAAAATCAACGGTCGAATCCGCCGCTCGCTTCGATCGCGCCGGGTCACACCGGCCGCTGCGCGGCGGATTCCGCGGCCCGCTTGCGCTTCAGCAGTTCCTGAAGGGCCGTCCGCGCCGCGTTCTGCTCCGCTTCCTTCTTGCTCGGTCCCCACGCGCTGGGAAACCGCTCCTCCCCGATGACGACACTGATCTCGAAACTCTTGCTGTGATCCGGACCCTGCTCATCCAGCGCGATGTACCGGGGAACCGCGTCCAGCATCCGCTGGGCATGCTGCTGCAGCGCGGACTTGTAATTATCGAGGACGTCGCAATCCTCCGACTTGCAGATGTGCGGCAGCGTCGTCTTCAACACGAACGCCTTCGACGCCTCGAACCCGCCGTCCACGTAGATCGCCCCGACGACCGCCTCGTAGACCGCCGCGCGGATCGACGTCGGCAGATGATGGCGCGTCGCCATCCCCTTCCCGAGATTCAGAAGATCCGTCAACCCGACCGTGTCCGCCATCGCCGCGCAGGTCTTGCGCGACACGATCAGCGACTTCACTTTCGTCAGCGTCCCCTCGAGTTTGTCCTGATGACGCTCGTAAAGCTCGGCGCAGACCACCAGCCCCAGCACCGCATCGCCGAGGAACTCAAGGCGCTCATTGCTGAGCAGACGGGAATTCGCCACCGACGCATGCGTCAGCGCGATCTCCAGCAAAGACTTGTCCCGGAACTCGTAACCGAGAACGGACTCGGCGCGCGCGATCGCTTCGTTGCTCACTCCTGGCCCCCGGACAGGCCTGGGGCGAAGTTCACCCGGTTTTTCCACCTCTTGCGGATGCGGGTGAACTTCGTCGCAGGCCGGTGACTCACTCCCGGCGAGAGCGACCCTCTCCACGCCTCGCCGGCGCCCCACGCATTGCGTCTACCTTACAACATACAAACCGGTCACCGCGATGTCAACACCGTCTTGCGCGGCGCGACGACCGGCACGGAGACTGAGGCGTTAGAGGCCGGCCGCCCTCAGCAGACCGAACTGAACCAGCGACGCCACGGTCGCCGCCAGGTCCGCCGCAAACGCTCGTCCCAGCGACTCGCCCGAGATGCATCCGCCCGAACCCGCCAAAGCGATGGCGAATCCCCCGGCAATCCGTCCCAGCGAACCCCGAGCAACGACCCGCTTGAACCTGCTCACCTCAACTCCCGATAACACAAGCGACGCCGCGCGCGGCTGAACAACCGCACACGGCGTCATGAACCTTAACCGAGACGACTCCCGCGGGTTTGCACGCGGGAATCTTGTTCTCGCCAAGGCGGAAAAATCCGCTCACCGATCCGCCAAATCTGTCCGCAACTACGTCGTCGTCAGACCTTCGTCGCCGGTTCCGGCGTCGTCGTCCAAGCTGATGAAGAACGCGGAGATCAGCGTGTCCGCGAGAGAACCGGTCGTTGCTTCCAACCCGGCAAGCAACGTGTCGCGCACAGCCGGATCGCAGCCGCTGACCTGAAAGGCGCTGCCGCCGACCGCGATCATCGCTCCCCACCGCCCCAGCCGCTGCAACAGGCTACCCTTCGACATACATCCGCTCCTTAACCTTGTGCCTTCGCTCAACCGTCGGGCCAAGCTGCCGCTCTCACGGCGACCGGGGTCGCCGACAGCGACCGGTCCGACGCATTTGACCCCGTGATTTCAGCCCGCCGGAGTTCCCGGACTCAATGAAACCGGATTAACACCGCCGAGCTTTTCTACCCATCGGTTTCCCGGACGTTGCAATTTAGTTATCTACGCCGTGTCCGACAACCCAACCTTTCCTCATTGTTTATCTTAATTTGAATAAAAAATATATTTTTACGTTATTTATCGCGCGGGAATTGTGGTAAGTGCCGCATTGCAGCCTTTGACGCAAGGGGGCTGTCGGCGTGAAGGGATCGGGCGCGGCAGACGGGCTTCGGTTAAGGTTCCGCGACGCGCCAACCCCGTCACCCGCAGGTGGAAGGCACGCGGAGGATGACACTTGAGTCAGAAAAAAGTTGTCGTGCTCGGAGCAGGCATGATCGGCGCCGCGATGGCGCGCGATCTGGGACAGGATCCTTCTCTCGAGGTCGTGGTGGCGGACGTCAATGACGCTGCGCTTCAGGCGCTGGCCGGCTCGACAAGTCCGCCGCGTCTGACGACGCGCCAAGCCGACGTTAGTCAGGCGAACGTGCTGAAAAATGTCATCGCCGATGCGGACGTGATCGTCGGAGCGCTGCCGAGTCGCTTCGGATTTCAGACCTTGCGCGCCGTCATCGAAGCGGGAAAGAACTTCGTGGACATTTCGTTCATGCCGGAAGATGCGCTGGAGCTGGACGGCTTGGCGCGTACCCGGGGCGTCACGGCGGTGGTGGATTGCGGCGTTGCGCCCGGACTGGCGAACCTCATGATCGGCGGAAGCTGCGCGAGATTGCCGCACCTGCGGCGCGTCGCGTTCTACGTCGGCGGGCTCCCGAAGGTCCGCCGCTGGCCTTTTCAGTACAAGGCGCCTTTCGCGCCGTCGGACGTGATCGAGGAGTACACGCGCCCGGTGCGGCTGATCGAGGACGGAAACCTCGTCGTCAAGCCGGCGCTTTCGGATCCGGAGCTGATTGATTTCCCCGAAGTCGGGACGCTTGAAGCCTTCAACACGGACGGTCTGCGCAGCCTCGTGCGCACCATCGCCGCGCCTCGGATGGTCGAGAAAACCCTGCGCTACCCCGGACACATCGAGTTGATGCGCGTGCTTCGGGAGACGGGTTTCTTCGGCAAGGAGACGATGCAGGTCGGTCCGGCGCTGGTGCGTCCGCTCGATGTGACCTCGCGTCTGCTTTTTCCGGCGTGGAAGCTCGAGCCCGGCGAGGCGGAGTTCACGATCCTGCTGGTGATCGTCGAGGGATCGGCGATCGCCGATGCGTCGCCCGTCCGGCACACGTACGACCTTTATGATGAAACAGACCCGGCGACCGGAACCAGTTCGATGGCGCGGACGACGGGCTACCCCTGCACGATCGTCGCGCGACTGCTGGCGTCGGGCGCGCTGTCGATGCCCGGCGTTCAGCCGCCCGAGCGGGTAGCGAAGGTCGCCGGCGTGTACGCTCACGTCGTTGCGGAGCTGGCCCGGCGAGGCGTGCGGATCCGGTTTTCGGAAGCGGCGATCGAGGACGCCCCGCGTCCCGCCGCCGCACCGAAGCGTTGACGCCGCCTGCATAACGGAGTGACATCCCCGCGTGGACATGCGCCTGACCAACGAAGACTCGCGCCCGGTGGACGTGGCCCTGTGCGTGGATGAAGCCGCGCTCGTCCGTCTGCGTCCGGTGCTGCGCCACCTGTGCGTGGCGCTGGTCGATCATCCGGTGCGTCTGCGCCTGTTAAGTTCGACCCGGGAGATCGAGGCGCTGACGCTGGGGCCGGTGCAGGCGGTCGTGCATCGGCGCATCCGCTGGCCGGTCGCCACCCAACGCCTCGCCGAACTCCTTGAGGGGCTTCGCGCGGACGCGCCGGACGTGATTCATGCGGCCAGTGCGGAGTCGTTCGACCTCGCGTCCGAACTGGCCCGCGGGCTCGACGCGGAACTGCTGGTGGACATCTCCTCCCGGACCGATGTCGAGCGGACCGCGCGTCTTTTCGCGCCGCGGCCGCCGCACGTGATCGCGTTCAGCGAATCCCTGGTCGAGTTGCTCCTGCGGATCCGGACGGTGGCGCCCGACTGCGTGGACCTTGTGCGTCCCGGCGTGATCGCGTCGAAGGAGACGGCCTGCTTCGCCGACGCTCTGCGCCGCCCGACGATCGTGTCGGTGCATCCGCTGTCGCGCGAGACGCGCGCCGGGGCGCTCATCACGGCGCTGGCGCGGTTGCGTGACGAGGGGCTGGAGTTCTCTGCGTTCCTGCTGGGGCAGGGGGCGGGCGAGCCCGGACTTCGTCGACAGGTGCGCGGGGAGCGCCTCACCACGCACGTGACGTTCGCGGCGCTTCAGGCGGGCATCGGCGACGTGTTCGAGGAGGCGGACATTCTGGCGGTGTGCCAGCCGTTGCAGGAAGTGTCGATCCGCGTCCTGCAGGCGATGGCCGCGGGCATGTTGGTGGTGGCGCCGCCCAGTGCGGTGCATGACGCGCTGAAGGCGAACGAGACGGCGCTGATCGTCCCGGACGGCTCGTCCGCCGCACTCGCCGCCGGATTGCGCGAGGCGCTGACCGACCGGCAGCGCGCCCGGCGCCTTGCGGAGGCCGGACAGGCCTACGTCCGCGAACATCACACCGTCAGTGCGATGGCGGAGCGGACCGCCGAGGTTTACCGGCGCGTCCGCGCGCATGCCGCGGCCTAGGCGACGGGACGGGTTTGCAAAGCGGCCCGGCCGTGGGTAACCAGCGGACATCGTGGAGGCGCCGTTTCAAAGCTCGCGCACGTTGAAGGTTCTGACCGCTCCGGACTCGGGGGCGACGCGCCTCGCCGCGCGGCTGCGCGAGTCCGTCGAAGGCGACGTCCGCTTCGACCCGCTGTCGCGCACGATCTACGCGACGGATGCGAGCATCTACCAGATCGTACCGGCTGGCGTGGTTCTGCCGCGCCATGTCGGCGACGTCGCCGCAACCGTGCGAATCTGCGCGGAGGAAGGCGTACCGATCGTGCCGCGCGGCGGCGGCACGGGTCTGGCGGGGGGCGCCGTCGGGCACGGCGTCGTGCTGGACTTCTCGCGCCACATGAATCAGATCGGCGCGATCGACGCCGAGGCGCGCACCGTCACCGTTGAACCGGGCGTCGTGCTGGATCACCTGAACAACCGCGTCGCCCGGGAAGGTCTCTTCTTCGCGCCCGACGTCGCCACCTCAAGCCGGGCGACGCTCGGCGGCATGATCGCCAACAATTCCTGCGGGGCGCGCTCGGTCCGCTTCGGCCGCACCGTCGATCACGTGCGTGAGCTGACGGTCGTGCTCGCGGACGGCGCGGTGGCGACGTTCCGGCGTCCGTCGCCTAAGTCCGGTCCACCGGACGCCGTGCAGCCGCCCGCTCCCGGCGCGGGGGATCGCACGGCGCGGCTGGAGGACGGGCTGCGCGGGATCCGCGACGATCACGCGGACGAGATCTCGGCGCGGTTTCCGAACGTGCTTCGCTCGAACGGCGGATACGGGCTGGATCGGCTCGGTCCGCCCGGAGCGCCGATCGACGTCACCCGCATCCTCTGCGGAAGCGAGGGGACGCTGGCGCTCGTCGTCGGCGCGACGCTCGATCTCGTCCCGCGCCCCGTGCATCGCGCGCTCGTCCTTCTTGAGTTCGACGACGTTCTTGAGGCGCTGGCCGCGACGCCGGACGCTTTGGCGCATCAACCCTCCGCCGTCGAGCTGGTCGATCGGGCGATCCTCGACGCCACGCGAGGCAACCCGACGTACGCGCCGCGGCGACGGTTCTTGCGCGGAGATCCGGCGGCGATCCTCGCGGTCGAGTTCCTGTCGGACTGCGCCGAGGGCGTGTGCGAGACGGCGCGAGCGGCGTTCGACGACCTGGAGCGTCGTTCGCAAACCCGCGCCGCCTCGCTGCTGACGGGCGTCCGCGAGCAGGACGATGTCTGGACGGTGCGCAAGGCCGGGCTGGGACTGCTGATGTCCACGCCGGGGCAGGAGCAGTCCAACTCGTTTGTCGAGGACACGGCGGTTCCGCCCGATCGCCTGCGGGAGTACATCGAGCGGTTCATGCGTCTGCTCGACGAGGAAGGCGCGCCGGGGGCGGGATATTACGCACACGCCAGCGTCGGCGTGATTCACGTCCGCCCGATCCTGGATCTGCGGCGCGCCGGCGACCTCGAGAAGATGCGCCGCATCGCCGACCGGGTCTGCGACCTGGCGCTCGAGTTCGGCGGCACAGTGACCGGCGAACACGGCGACGGGATCGTCCGCTCCGGGTTCCTCGAGCGTCTTTACGGACCGCGGATCATGAGGGCCTTCAAGGACGTGAAAGCCCTTTTTGATCCGCGCGGAATGCTCAATCCGGGCAAGATCGTGGATCCGTGGCCGATGACGGAGAACCTGCGTCACGGCGCGGACTACCGCGAGACGCGGATCAAGACGTTCTTCAGCTACGGCGCTCACGGCGGTCCGGCGGGGCTGGCGGGCATGTGCAGCGGCGTCGGCGAGTGCCGCAAAGTCGGCAGCGGCGTCATGTGTCCGTCTTACATGGCGACGCGCGATGAACGTGACAGCACTCGGGCACGGGCCAACGCGCTGCGCTCGGCGCTGTCGAACCGCGGACTGATCCGCGATCTGGGCGACGCGGCGCTGGACGACGTGCTCGAGCTGTGCCTGTCGTGCAAGGCGTGCAAGTCCGAGTGTCCGACGGGCGTGGACGTGGCGAAGCTCAAGGCCGAGCACCTGGCCCAGCGACACCTGTTGCAGGGCGTTCCGCGACGACATCGCTTTCTCGGATCGGTCGCGCGCCGGCTGAGGGCTGCGTCCGGGTTCCCCCGGCTGACGAACCTGATCGCGCAGAGCGGCTGGGGACGAGCCTGTCTTGAGCGCGTGTTCGGGCTGGATCGAAGGATCGCACCGCCGCGGCTCGCGCCACGTTCGTTCCGTCGCGGCTTCCGGGAGCGAGCGCGCCGGGACGGCGCGGGAGCGAAACCGGAAGCGGCGCTCTTCATCGACACGTGGACGAACTTTCTCCACCCCGAGGTCGGTCATGCGGCGGCGGCGCTGCTGGAAGCCGCCGGGTATCACGTGGTCTGTCCTCCCACGCCGTGCTGCGGGCGCCCGCTGATCAGCGAAGGACTGCTGGGAGAGGCGAAACTTCAAGCCGAGCAGGTGCTGCGGGCGCTGGTTCCGCTGGCTTCCCGCGGCGTGCCGATCGTGGGACTCGAACCGAGCTGCGTCTCCTGTCTGCTGGATGAGTATCCCGCGCTGATTTCGGCGCGGATGGCGCGGACGGTCGCGTCGCAGACCGTCTCGTTGGAGACGTTCCTGGCACGGGTGCTGTCCGAGCGCCCCGACGCCCTCCGCTTCGCAGCGCCCGAGGCGCCGATCCTGCATCACGTTCACTGTCATCAGAAGGCGCTGTCCGGCACGGAGGATGTCGGCGTCCTCCTTCAACGTGCGTTCGCCGATGCGGCATCGGTCATTGATGCGGGGTGCTGCGGGATGGCGGGGGCGTTCGGGCTCGTCCGCGAACATTACGACGTGTCGCGCGCGATTGCGGAGGACCGCCTGCTTCCGGCGATCCGCTCCGCGCCGGGCGCGATCATTACGGTCTCCGGATTCAGTTGCCGCCAGCAGATCGAACATCACGGCGGGCGGCGCGCGCGGCATCTTGCGGAAGTCCTCGTCGCCGCGCTTCAGCCGCGGGCTTGACGCCGTCGGACTCGGATTCATACTGCGCCGCGTCCGAGCGGTTCGGAATGAAGAACATGACGACCGTCATCAATGCGAGCGTCGGCGCCGCGTGCGGAGCGGCCGAGCGGGTCATCCGCCGCGGCGTGATCGGAATTCTGCACGAGCAGGGGCGGTACCTGATGATCCGCCGGGCGCCGGGCATCACCCTGGGCGGAGCGTGGTGCTTTCCGGGCGGCCACATCGAGCGCGGTGAGAATGCCCGGCGGGCGGTCGTGCGCGAGCTTCACGAGGAACTCGGCGTCGTCGTCTGTCCGCATTGTCGCCTTGGCGCCGTCGCGGGACGACCGGATGTCCTCCTCGCGATCTGGATCGTGAGGCACGTCAGCGGCGCCTGGAGGCCGAACGAAACCGAGATTGCGGACCTCGCGTGGCTCAACGCCGACGAGATCCGCCGGCATCCGCTGGGACTGCCGAGCAACCTGCCGGTCGTGGACCGCCTCGAGCGGTGGCGGGCTTCGGTCGCGGACGGTCGCGCCCCGTCATGACGGAGGCGCGATGCGGGATTTCACCTGAGGGTCGATCTGAATCGGTTGTCCGGTCTCCACCCGCGAGCGCTCCGCGAATTCCCGAGGGGTCAGCACTTCCTTCAATTCGATCCGGTACGTGACCCACTCTCCGGGCTTGAGGTCGTTTTTTCCGGGGCCGAAGGGATCCTGAACGAGGAGTTGGCGCACGCCGCCGACGCGCATGCCCGGCAAACCGGCTTTGAACGGACCGATCAGGGCGTTCATCGTCTGCATCGTCGGGCGATCGCGCATCAGCGAGCAGTCGCTCAGCGTTCCGTCCTCGCGCCACGCGGTGTAATGAAAGACGACGGCGGATTCCGCGTCCGCGGGAGGACCGTCGCCGACCCGAAGATCATGCGCCTTGACCTTCGGCCCCAGAACAACGTAAGCCTTCTCGTCAACCCCGTCGCGCGCCGGAGGCGGAGGCACGGGCTTCGCTTCCAGCAACCGGACGTGAAAAACAACCTGGTCATTCTTCCCGATGCTGGGGAGGAGACGGTTTCCGAAGGCGTCGGTCGCCTTGCAGAGGATCAAGCGCTCGCCGCCCACCTTCATCCCCTTGATTGCCGAGAGCCAGCACGTGGCAGATCCCCCCAGGTCCGGGTTGCTCAAATCCTTCAGGACGCCGCGTTCCGGATTCTCCACCGAGCGGAAGCGCGGAAGATGCCCCGACTGCGCCCAGAGATTGCTGGCGAACGAGACGAGCGAGCCTTCGTCGGCTTCTGCCCCCTCCCCCGTCTTCAACTCGACGATGCGAACGCGGTCAGAGACAGGGCGCTCCAGCGCGGGATTCCAGCGCGGGCGCGGCGGCGGCGGGGGATCGTCCGTGACTTCGCTCAGGAAGATGTCCACGATCATGTAATCCGCCTGGCCGTCGAGGACGGCGTCGGGCGGCGTCCGGTCGCCGGGCGGTTCGGCGCGCTTCAGCAGCTTGATCGGGATGTAAGCCTTGCGCCGCCCGCCGGCCTGCATCGTCGAAAGCGCTTCGTAGACGCCGTCCGTGAGCGTCCGGTCGAGCGGAAAGCGCCACGTCGCGTTCATCGCGCCCGGCGGGGACACGTCGCGTCCGTCGCGCGTCTTGAACCGGAAGCGCGCGGCGAGCGTCTGCCCCGCGCGAGGCCGCGGGCCGTCGCCGACGAGCTGGTCGATGTAGGTCAGCCCGCTGTCCGTGCGGTGACGGGTTTCCGGGAGAATTTCCCGGCCTTCGCGCAGATCGTCGAGAAATCCGGTGATCCGCGAGTTCACGGCGGGGGCGGCGGTGGAGAGGATCGGATCGGCGGCTTCGATCCTGCGGACGCGAACCTGCTCCAGCGCGTCGAATCCGGTGGCCTTGAGATAATGCCCGGCGGATCCGACCCCGAGCATCAGGTCCGCGCGGAATATTGCGAGCACCGGGACCGCGATCCTGTCGAGACGTTCGCGCCAGGCTGACACCGGGGCCGAAGCGTCCGCAGGCTCGTCCGGCGGCGAGGCATCGACCAGAACCAGCGCGGCGAGCGCCTCAGGCTGCTGCGCGGTCATCTCCAACGCGATCGCGGCATCCGCGCCGAGCGCGAACACGACGCAGCGCTCCAGCCGGCGCATTTTGAGCGTCTCGAGGAGCTTCCGGGCATGCGCTTGCACGTCGATCGGAGCCGGTTGCGCGCCGGAAGGGGCATGTGACGGGAGCACGACGGGTCGGGCGTGCTTCTTCACCGCCTGAACCTGCGACGCCCAGGGATTTCCGGTCGCCCCGGGGTTCAGGAAAACGGCGGTGAAGCGATCGTCCTCAGGCTGGGGCCTCTGATCCGTCGGATTCGACTCCGACGGTGCTGGAGGCGGCTGCGAAGCCTGCGAATCCGCTCCGGTCAAGGCGAAGACGAACACCGCCGCCGCCGCGTGCGCTGCTCGAGTCGTGAATCCGGTTCGCCGCACTTCCCGCATGATCCGCTCCTGACCAGGTTCGGCGGACGGGTGTCGCCCGCCGACCGGCGTTGCCCTTACAATGCCGCTCGTGAATCCTACAAAAATCGTAGCTACGCTCGGTCCGGCAAGCGAGTCTGAGACAATGATCGGGCGTCTCATCGACGTCGGGCTCGACGTGGCGCGACTGAATTTCTCCCACGGAACGCACGACGCGCATCAGGCGGCGCTGAGCCGGGTGCGTGAAGCATCCGCCGCTCGGGGCTTGCACCTGCCCCTGCTGGGCGACCTTTGCGGACCGAAGCTTCGGATCGGTCCGATCGCCCCGGGGTCAACGCTGGCGCGCGGCGCGTATTGCACGATCCGGCGCGGCGCCGACCCCGGCAACGCCGAGGGTTTCGGCACGAACTGCCCGCTCGTGGTGGATGAAGCGCAGGTCGGACATCGCGTCCTGATCGACGACGGCCTGCTGCAATTGCGCGTGACGAAGAAGACGTCCGACGGTTTGACGTGCGTCTGCGAGGTCGGAGGTCCGATCAGCAGCGCGAAGGGACTGATCCTGCCGGATACGGACCTGTCCCTGCCGGCGCTGACGGAGAAGGACGAGGCGGATGTCGCGTGGGCGATCGCGCACCGCGTGGATTACCTTGCGTTGAGCTTCGTGCGTCGCGCGGAGGATGTCACCGACCTTCGGGACCGGCTGAACATCGCCGGGGCGAACCTTCCGATCGTCAGCAAGATCGAGACGCCGCAGGCGATCTCCGCGCTGGACGAGATCATCGCCGTCTCGGACGCGCTGCTCGTTGCGCGCGGCGACCTCGGCGTCACGACCGAGTTGACGGGTCTGCCGATCCTCCAGAAGGACATCATCCAGCGCTGCGCCCGCGCCGGTCGCCCGGTGATCGTCGCCACGCAGATGCTGCAGAGCATGATCTCGCAACCGACGCCGACGCGCGCCGAGGTCAGCGACGTGGCCAACGCGGTTTTTGACGGAGCGGACGCGGTCATGCTGTCCGCCGAGACCGCCAGCGGCGCCTACCCGGTCGAAGCCTTGACGGTCATGAACCGCATCACGGGGCGGATCGCGGACTTCGAGCGCCGGCGTCCGCCCGCCGGATCGCTCGGGCTGGCACGCGAGTTGACGGTCGGACACGCGACCGATCCGACGACGGCCGCGGTCGCGCGCAGCGCCGTCAACGTCGCGTCGGATCTGGACGCGGCGTGGATCGCGGTCTGGTGTCGCACCGGAACGACGGCGACGTGGATCAGCAAATACCGCCCGCGACAGCGCGTCGTCGGGCTTTCGGCGGACGTGGAAGTCTGTCGCCGGCTGGGGCTGGTTTACGGCGTCACGCCTTTCCTGGTGACTGAACCGGCGTCGGAGCACCGGGCGATCCTCACCGCCGCATCCGTCCGGCTCGGACTTCCGCCGGCGCAGCCGCGGGGCGAAGCGCTGGTCTTGATGGTCGGCAACCCGCAGACCTCCCGGCGCGAGCCCGTCCTGTCGATCCACCGTCTGCGTCCGGTCGCCGCGTCATGAGCGATCACGAGCCGCAACCCTCCGATCCCTCTCGCCGCCGGCCGCGCTACCGCGGCACGCATCCGCGCCGCTTCGAGGAGCGTTACAAGGAGCGCGACGGCGAGCGGTTTCCGGGGATCGTCGATCACGTGCGCGCGCAGGGACGCACGCCTGCCGGGTCGCACGTGCCCGTGCTGCTTGAAGCCGTCCTTGATCGCTTGAGGCCGCGGCCCGGCGAGGTCGTCCTGGACGGGACGCTGGGTTACGGCGGTCACGCTCAGGCCTTCCTCGAACGTCTCGCTCCCGGAGGCCGCCTGATCGGACTCGACGTGGACGCCGAGCAACTCGAACGAACGCGGACCCGGATGCGCGTTCCCGAGGGAGCGACGTTGTCCTGTCACGCGCGTAACTTCTCCGGGCTCGCCGGCGTCCTGCGCGACGAGGGGATCGTCGCCGTGGACGCGATCTTTCTCGACTTGGGGGTGTCCTCGATGCAGATCGACGACCCGGCGCGCGGATTCTCGTACAAGCACGACGGTCCGCTCGACCTGCGCCTCGATCGCCGCCGGTCCGTCAGCGGCACCGATCTCGTCGCGTCGCTCGCCGAGCCGGAACTTGCAGCCGCGTTCCGCGAACTCGGCGACGAGCCGGACGCGGATCGGATCGCCCGGCGGATCGTCACCGAGCGACGTCTGCGGCCGATCAAGACGACGCGGGCGCTTTCCGACCTGATCCTCGCGGTCAAGGGCGTCCGCCGCTCCGATCTGAAGGAGCGCGCCGCTCTCGATCCTCACGCCCCGCACCCCGCCGCGCGGGTCTTTCAGGCGCTTCGGATGCTCGTCAACGACGAGCGCGCTCATCTGGCCGCCGCGCTGCGCAACGCCGCGTATTGCCTGAACCCCGGAGGCCGGATCGGCGTCCTCAGTTTTCACAGCGGCGAGG
>WBZY01000947.1_pt1 | contig 16253 bp, 16 predicted proteins | sample 5204191 | NCBI WGS metagenome assembly WBZY01 (sample SAMN12344363, study PRJNA552823) | activated sludge metagenome | biome: Activated sludge suspended growth; feature: Anammox Sidestream; material: Wastewater; isolation source: activated sludge from anammox sidestream of wastewater treatment...
GCCGCCGGGGTGAAGCTCTCCTCGCCCGGGCCGGTGCTGTTCCGCCAGCGCCGCTACGGGGTGGACGGCAAGGAGATCGTGGTCTACAAGTTCCGCTCCATGACGGTGTGCGAGGACGGCGCGCAGATCGCCCAGGCGACGAAGAACGACAGCCGGGTGACGCGGCTGGGGGCTTTCCTGAGGAAGAGCTCGCTCGACGAGCTGCCGCAGTTCGTCAACGTGCTGCAGGGGCGCATGAGCATCGTCGGGCCGCGCCCGCACGCGGTGGCGCACAACGAGCTCTATCGCAAGCTGATCAAGGGCTACATGGTGCGCCACAAGGTCAAGCCGGGCATCACCGGCCTGGCCCAGGTCAGCGGCTACCGCGGCGAGACGGAAACCGTCGAGAAGATGCAGAAGCGCATCGAGTACGACCTGGAGTACCTGCGCCAGTGGTCGCTCGGCCTCGACCTGTGGATCATCTTCAAGACGGTGCTGGTGGTGCTGAGGGACCGCAATGCCTACTGAGCGCGCCTGGCGGCTGCTGCGCCCGTGCTGCTTCGCCCTGGCGCTGCTGGCGGTGGCGGGGCACTTTTCCTTCGGCGCGACGCCGGCGGCGGTCGGCCTGCTTGCGCCGCCGCTCGACAAGGCCGCGCACATGCTGTATTTCGGCGCCCTCGCCGCGCTGCTGAGCGCCGGCTGGCGCGGCACGCGCCCGCTCGCCGCCTTTCTGGTCGCCTGCTGCGTGGGCGCCGCCGACGAGGTGTTCCAGATGTTCCTGCCGGGCCGCCATCCCGACGGGGCGGATCTCGCTGCGGGCATGGCGGGCGCCCTGGTCGGCGCCTTCGCCGTGCGGCAGCTGTTCGCGGGCAAGCCGTGAGGTGCGCGGCGGCGCTGCTGCTGTTCGCCTGCGCCGCCGCGCAGGCCGCGGGGCAGGCTTCGCCGTATCGCCTCGCCGGCGGCGCGCAGGCCTATCGCCTGGCTGCGCAGCCGGATGCGCTGCCGGGCCGGCCGCATGCGGGGCTGCTGGCCGCCGCGGCGCGCCGCCACGGGCTGGATCCGGCGCTGTTGCATGCGCTGGTGACGGTCGAGTCGGGCTACGACGCGCGGGCGCGCTCGCCAAAGGGCGCGCTCGGCCTGATGCAGCTGATGCCGGAGACGGCGCGGCGCTACGGCAGCCGCGATCCGCTCGATCCGGCGCAGAACGTCGCCGCCGGCACGGCCTATCTGCGCGACCTGCTGGCGCTGTTCGACGGCGAGCTGCCGCTGGCGCTGGCCGCCTACAACGCCGGCGAGGCGGCCGTGCTGCGCCACGGCCGGCGCATTCCGCCTTTCGCGGAAACGCGCGACTACGTGCCGAAGGTGCTGGCGCACTACGCGCAGCTGCGCCGCGAGGCGGAGGCGGCCAGCCCCTATCGCCTGGCCGGCGACTGGCGCGCACGGCTGCCGCGCAACTGATCTGCCGCCTGCCGTAGTCCGAACGGATCATTCCGCTTACTCCGTTTGGATGATGTGCCGGGTTTTCCTCCTTTCCATAATTGCCTCGTCGCAGCTGCGACTCAATATCCAGGAGGACACCCATGAAAACACGCAAGTTGCTCGCTTGTCTCTGCGGCGCGGCATCGTTCGCCGCCGCCGCGCCGTCGATGGCCTACACCGTCAAGGTGGATGAGTTTCGCATCTCGAAGGGGACCAATCCGGGCATGTTCCTCGATGCCTTCGACGACGGCAATCCGCCGCCGAACAATCCGATGTACACGCCGGCGACGCCCTTCGCCTATATCGTCGGTCCTGCCGGCGCCACGGTCGGGCCGGAAAGCGGCGGCAGGCTCCTGCTCGACGGCACCGGGGCGCAATTGGGTTACACGCCGACGGGGCTTCCCCGCTTGGTGCAAACGGTCTTGCTCAATACCAATACCTCCAACAGCGACAACCCGGCCGATCCTTCCTACAACTACGGCCTCAAGAAATGGCACGACTTCACGGTCAGCGGTCAGTTCGATTTCTATTCGCCCGCGCCGGGCGAGTCGTATGGCATCCGCGTCGGCGACTCCGGCATCGGCCTGGACGACCGGCTGATGCTGGCGGTCATCAATTCCGGCGGCGCGTCCGCCATCGGTTTTTTCGATCAGGATTACGCCGCCCATACGCAGAGTTTTGTCGGAGGGCTCGCGCCCGTGGCGCTTCCGTCGGGCGGCTTTGACCAGATCCGCCTGATGCTTGCCCATGCGGCCAATTCCTCCGATGTTGCCGCCAGCTGGGTTTTGCTTTCGGGCGGCAGTGTCGTCGGCGGAGGTGCCTGGGGGGCGACCGGCGCGATTTTCTCCAACGAGAATTTCGCCCGCGCGGAATTTTTGGCTGCGGCGCCGGTGCCTGAGCCCGGCACGTGGGCGATGCTGCTCGCCGGGCTGACGGCACTGGGGGCGATGGGAAGGCGTCGCAGCCGCGGCTGAGAAGCCGGCTTGCCGGGCGCGCATGGGCGGTCCGCCCGGACTAGGCCGGTCGGACTATTGCGCTGCCATTTGGAATGAATATCATGGCGCGAAACCGCAGGCCACGGCTCGGCCTGCGGCAAAGTCCTACAACAACAAGGGGTAAAGACATGGCTCTCGGCAAGACGATGCGCGCCGCCGCATTTCTCCTCGCCTGCGCCGCGGCGGGCGCCGCGCAGGCGGATACGGTCAACATGAGCGGGTTTCTCGGCGGGCGCAAGGCCGCCGCGGACATCGACCTTCCCCGAAACATCACTCCCTATGCCGGCGAGTTCACCGGCACCTGGAACGGCAATTCGTTCTCGGCGATGTGCGTGGATGTCATGCATAACATGACGTTCGGCACGACCTGGACGAACTATAGCGCCGTGACGCCGGCAGCCTACGGCTTTTCGTCGGCGCAGGTGGGCCTGTTCAACCGGCTCTATACGAACTACTACGCCAGTTCGCACGCCTCGAACGAGAACGCCGCTGCCTTCCAGATCGCCGTCTGGGAGATCACTTACGACGGCAACGGCGCGCTCGACGTCGATGCCGGCAGCTTCGAACTCGGCAGCGGCGGCAACGCCACCGCGCGCAGCACGGCCATGGGCTGGCTGTCCGGCCTGGCGGCGCAGTCCGCCGGCGCCTGGAGCTTCACGGTACTCGACAGCACGGGCGTGGCCGGCGGCCAAAATGCCACGCAGGACCTGCTGGTCGCCATCCCGGTGCCGGAGCCGGCCACTTACGCGCTGATGCTGGCCGGATTCGGCCTGATGGGCCTGGCCTCGCGCCGGCGTTTGTCCTGAAGGGAGCGCCTCATGAACAGGAATGGCACGAGAGCGATTGTTCTGGCCGCCCTGATGGCGGCCGCGGGGGCGGCGCAGGCCGCGCCCGTGTTCAGCGACGATTTCAATGCGAATGCAACCGCCCTGAATGCAGTGCCTGCGGGCTGGACGGTCTCCGGCGGCGGCACGGTGGACATTGTCGGCAACGGCTTCCACGATTTCATTCCGGGAAGCGGTGCGTTCATCGACCTCGACGGTTCGACTTCGAACGCCGGCCTGCTCTCGCGCAGCTTCGCGCTGCTGGGCGGAACCGGCTATGTCGCCAGTTTCCAGCTGGCGGGCAACCATCGGAACACTGCGGCCGAATCGGTGAGGGTGGCATTCGGTTCCGTTTCGGCGAGTTATAGCCTGTCGCAGAACGATGGCTGGACCGGCTTTTCGCTGTTTTTCACGCCGTCGTCGAGCGGGATTTTTTCGATCGACTTCCAGAACGCGGGCGGCGGCGACAACGTCGGCATGCTGCTCGATAACGTGAGCGTTGCGGCGGTGCCCGAGCCCGGGTCCTGGGCCTTGCTGGCTGCCGGATTGGGCCTGATGGGCCTGGCCTCGCGCCGGCGTTTGTCCCGGCCACACCGTCACCGTTACTGATCCTGCCAACCCGGGGCAAAGCCCCCGGCCCGCCAAATCGGGCGATACCGCTAGAATGTTGCGGTATCGCTCTTTTCTTTGTGCATGAACGCGTTCCTGACCCCTTCGCCCGAGAACGATCGGCAGCGCGCCGCCGATGCCGGGGAGCCGATCCGCAGCGAGCCGCTGTCGCGCTCCGCGCGACTGCTCGCCGCTGCCTATCTGGCGGCGGCGCTGCTATATCTGGGCTGGCGTCCGCTCACTTTCAACGGCGACGCCCTGCTGTTTTCTTCCGTGGTGTACGCCGCCGAGCTGTTCGGCTTCGGACTGACGCTGCTGCACCTGTTCATGACCGGGCGACTGACGTTTCGCGAGCCGCCGCCGGCAATGGCCGGGCTCGCCGTCGATGTGTTCGTGCCGACCATCAACGAGCCGGCCGAACTGGTGCGCCGCACGCTGCTGGCGGCCGTGCGCATGGATTATCCGCATCAGACCTGGCTGCTCGACGACGGCAACCGGCCGGAGATGCGCGCGCTGGCCGACGAGCTGGGATGCCGTTATCTGGCGCGCTCGGAGAACACCGATGCCAAGGCCGGCAACCTGAACAACGCGCTGCGCCATGCCCGCGGCGAGTTCGTCGCCTTCTTCGATGCCGACCATGCGCCGCGGCGCGATTTCCTGACGCGCACCCTGGGCTATTTCCGGGACGCGGACACGGCTTTCGTGCAGACGCCGCAGGATTTCTTCAATCTCGATTCGTACGAGCACCGCCAGGCGGACAAGGGGCGGCGCGTCTGGATGGAGCAGTCCTTCTTCTGGCGTGTCATCCAGCGCGGCAAGGATTTCTGGAATGCGGCGTTCTTCTGCGGCAGCTGCGCGGTGATGCGCCGGAGTGCGCTCGACGGCATCGGCGGGGTGGCCATCGGCTCGGTGACCGAGGACTTGCTCACCTCGCTGCGCCTGCACAAGAAGGGCTGGCGCTCGGTGTACCACGCCGAGTCGCTCGCTTTCGGCGTGGCCCCCGCCGGCGCGGCGCAGTACCTGAAACAGCGCCTGCGCTGGGCGCAGGGTGCGATGCAGGTGTGGCGCAGCGAGGGGGTGCTGTTCGCCCGCGGACTCACCGGGCCGCAGCGGCTGTGCTATCTGGCCACGGTCTGCGCTTACCTCGACGGCTGGCAGAAGCTGGTGTTCTACCTGGCGCCGGTGTTCGTCCTGCTCACCGGGATCATGCCGCTGACCGAGCTGGATGCCGGGTTCTTCGCGCGCTTCGTGCCGTATTACCTGCTGACTTTCCTGGTCTTCGAGGAGATGGGCCGCGGCTACGGGCGCGCGCTGCTCATCGAGCAGTACAACATGGCGCGCTTCGCCGCCTTCCTGATGGCGAGCTTCGGTTATTTCCGCAAGAAGGTGCGCTTTGCCGTCACCGACAAGGCGCTCGGCGCCGACAAGCGCAGCCTGCTGCCGCTGGCGCCGCAGCTGGCGGTGTTCGGCCTGAACTTCCTCGCCGTGCCGGCGGCGCTGGCGATCCATGCGCGCGTGCCCGTGCTGCCCGATGCGGCGCTGGCGGCGAACATCGTCTGGGCGCTGGTCAATTCCGGCCTGGCGGCGATTTTGCTGCGGTTTCACCGCGGACGCTCGCGCTTCCAGCGGCGCGAGTACCGCTTTCCGGTGCCGTTGCCGGCGCGCCTGACGACGGCGGGCGAGCCGGCAGCCTTCGGTACCATCGACGATATTTCCGGCGAAGGCTTTTCGTTCTACGGCCGCGTCGGCGACGTGCTCCGGCCGGGCGGGGCGTTGCGCGTGGACATTTTCATGCCGACGACGGTGCTTGCCGTGGAGGCGACCGTGCGGTCGCTGCGGCACGGCGGCACGGAGGATGCGCGCTACGTGAAGGCAGTCGGCTGCAGCTTCAGCTGGCGCGATCGGGACGAGCAGGACCAGCTGACGGTGTTCCTCTACGGCTCGGATGCGCAGTGGAAGATCAACCGCTTCGACGAGCGCGCGCCGACGCCGTTGCAGCGCCTGCTGCGCTGGCTGAGCGGCAGGCCGCCCGAGAAGCCCGCTGCGGTGCCGCGCTGGGCGCCGGCCATCGTCCGGACGGCGGACGCGCCGGTCATGGCCATCATCTCGATCGGTGCTGCCGAACGCCACCTGATTGCGCTCAGGCCGGTGCCGGCGGGGGTGCCGCTGGCCCTGAGCGCGTATACCCGGCGCGGGGTGACCCGATTGGGCAGCGTGGCCGAATTGCGCGAAACCATTGCCACGCCGACCCAACCCATGCATCATTATGTCCTGCGCGGAAACATCCGCAACGCAACAAGGGACCAATGAGATCGATCCGACGGAAGCCGCAACTTTCCCTCCTCGCCGCCGGCCTCGCTTTCTCTTCCTTTTCCGCCCATTCCGACAATACCGCGCTGGCCGGCGCCGAAATCGGCGCCCAGGGCAGCCGCCACGCTTACGTCGGCACCGTCGTCCTGCCGCAGTCCGCCGCGCCCTGGCGCGCGCGCCTGTGGGTCGACGAGACGCGCTACGAATACGACAAGAACGGCGCCAGGGTGCATGCGCGCGCCCGCGGCGCGGAGGCGGCGGTCGGCGTGGGGGGCGCCAGCGGCGCCGACTGGTGGGCGGCCTATCTGGGCCCGCGTTACGAGCATACGGAGTTGTCGCCGGACGATCGCGCCAACGATAGCCGGGGCAGCCATCTGCGGGCGAAGCTGCAGGCGGAGACCGAGCGCGGCCTCGGCGCCTGGCGCGTGAATGCCGGCGCCGCCTATGTCTTCGGTGCCGACAAGTATTGGCTGCGCGGACGCCTGCTGCATCCCCTGGCGCCGCGCACCCTGCTCGGCGTCGAGCTGCTGCGCCATGGCGGGCCCGATTACACGGCGACGCAAATGGGCGGGCTGTATGCCCTGCCGCTCGGCGGCCGTTCTGCGGCCCTGATCAAGGGCGGCCTGCGCCACGATGAAGGCAGCGGCACCGGCGGTTATGCCGGCGTCGAGCTGTCGCTTCCTTACTGAGGAAAACTTAAAAGTCAGCTGCGGCGCGACGGCGCGCAGCGAATGCCAGCAGGAAACCGGCAAGGAGCAGGGCCCAGGTTTGCGGCTCGGGCACCGGCATCAGGTGGACGCTGACATTGTCGAGCCCCCAGCTTTCGTCCCAATAGCCGCCACCTTCGCGATTTACCCAGAACGGCTGCAGTCCCTCGCCAAAAAAGGCCAGCTGCAGGTTGCTCGCGCCGTGGGCGAAGGTGAAGGAGAAGTGGTAGACGGAGTCCATGACTTCCGAGGTGCCGTATTTCGGCGACTCGGGCAGCCAGTTGTCGAATCGGTAGCCGAGCGAGTAGGTTTCGGCGGCGCCGGTCATCGGCGCATACACGCTTTGCCCGGAAACGCAGGCCGAGCCGCAGTAGGACTGGCCGGCCCCGCCATTGCTGAAGCTCTCGCGCAGGAGCTGGCTGCCGTCGGCCCTGAAGCCGAAGAAGTCCTTGCCGAATTCGTCGGATTCTCCGTCCCACGAGCGCAGCAGGTAGAGGTCGAACTCCACCTGGACGAAGGCGTGGGGCGCCAGATCGTTCAGCGACAGCGTCACGGTTTCGTTTACAAATTCGCCCAGGAAGCGGCGCCAGCCGTCGTAGTCCGGATTCGGTGCCGACTGGATGGTGCCGGCCGACCAGCCGTAAGGCGCCGGGGCGCCGACGTCCCACTGGAAGTCGTGCGAGTAGGCCAGGGTCGAGCCTTGCGCCGGTGCGGCCAGGATCAATGCGGCAGCCGAGAGCAGCAAAGCAGCAAAGCGAATGTTGCGAATGATGCGGATGATCATTGTTGTCGTGATGCGAGCCAAACTAACGGCTTGATTATAGGTCGGATCGTGATTTGTGCAATAGCCCGAAGGAGCTATGCCCGGGGAGGGGCGGGCAAGTCGGCGGGCATGCTCCGTGACGCACGGGCATCGGATGGATTGCGCAATAGGCCGTGCGGACTATGGCGCGAGAAAGCGGCCCGGCGATAGAATTCCTGCGACACATCCCCGCCGAATCGACGCTGTTTCAGCGAAGGCAAAATCGAGAACATGGGCGTGCGCAACTCGGCGGAGGATGGGCATGCGTACATCTTTCGGCCGGCGGCCGAAGCGGGGGAAAAGCGATGAAAGCGATGATACTTGCGGCCGGCAAGGGAACGCGCGTGCGGCCGCTGACGCACGACCTGCCGAAGGCGATGATTCCCATCCTCGGCAAGCCGGTGATGGAATACCTGATCGAGCACCTGCAGCGCCACGGCGTGACCGAGATCATGATCAACACCAGCCACCAGGCGGAGCGCATCGAGCAGTATTTCGGCGACGGCCGCCGCTTCGGGGTGAACATCGGCTACTCCTTCGAGGGCCACGTCAGCAGGGGCGAGATCGTGCCGTTCGCGCTGGGTTCGGCCGGCGGCATGAAGCACATCCAGGAGTTCGGCGGCTTCTTCGACGAGACCACGGTGGTGATTTGCGGAGACGCCATCATCGACCTCGATCTGAGCGCGGCGGTGGCCGAGCACCGGCGGCGCGGCGCGCTCGCCAGCGTGGTCACGCGCGAAGTGCCCTGGGCGGAGACGCCCAACTACGGCGTGGTGGTAAGCGACGCAGCCGGGCGCGTGCGCTCCTTCCAGGAAAAGCCGGCGGTGGCCGAGGCCAAGTCCAACTGGATCAGCACCGGAATCTACATCTTCGAGCCGGCAGTGCTCGAACTCATTCCGCCCAACCGCATTTACGACATCGGCGGCGACCTCTTCCCGCGCCTGGTGGCGGAGGGGCTGCCCTTCTACGCCCAGCGCCATGCCTTCCACTGGATCGACATCGGCCGGGTGGCCGACTACTGGCAGGCGGTGCAGCGGGTGATGCGCCACGAGGTGCCGGGCATCCGCATCCCGGGGCGCGAAGTGCGCCCGGACGTGTGGGTGGGCCTCAACGTGCGGGTCGATTGGGAGACGGTCAACCTGCGCGGACCGGTGTATCTCGCTTCCGGCACCCACGTCGAGAGCGGCTGCGAGATTCATGGGCCGAGCTGGATCGGCCACGGTTGCCACATCCAGCGCGGGGCGCGCATCGTCCGCAGCATCGTCTTCGAGCACACGCGCATCGAGCGCGAGGCGCTGTTCCACGAGCAGATCGTCTCGGGCAACTACTGCGTGAATGCCGACGGGGTGATGCAGCTGCGCAGCCTCGATGCGATCATGCCGTGGAGCGACGCGCGCGAGCGCGCGCCGCTTGCCTGCTGAAGCGCGAGGCGGCGGCTGGCCGCCTGATGATTCCGCCCCTGCAGCACCTTTGACCTGCATCAAGGGCCGACGCCCCCCATCCAAGTAGTTTCGTCCTTCTCATTTTTTTCTTTTCGATTCATAGGGGTGGGGCAAATGGCAGCTGTCATGCCGGCGCCGGCGGCGAGCCGGCTTCTGATGTCGGGCAACGAGGCCGTGGCGCGCGCGGTGTGGGAGGCGGGGACGAAAGTCTGCGCCGGCTATCCGGGCACGCCGGCGACCGAGATGCTGGAGGTGCTGTCCGCCTATCCGGACCTGTACACCGAGTGGTCGGTGAACGAGAAGGTGTCGCTGGAAGTCGCCATCGGCGCCTCGATGATGGGCTCGCGCGCCTTCTGCGCCATGAAGCACGTCGGCCTCAACGTCGCCTCCGACGCCCTGATGACCTTCACCCTGACCGGCGCCGAGGGCGGGCTGGTCCTCGCCGTCGCCGACGACGTCGGCCTGTCCTCCTCGCAGAACGAGCAGGATTCGCGCTTCTGGGGCCGCTTCGCCCATGTGCCCTTCCTCGAGCCGGCCGACTCGCAGGAAGCCTACGACATGGCGCGCTACGCCTTCGAGCTCTCCGAGGAGTACCAGGTGCCGGTGATCCTGCGCCTGACCTCGCGCATCTGTCACGTCAAGGGCCTGGTCAAGGTCGGCGAACGCTTCGCGCACCAGCCGAAGGGCTTTTCCAAGAACGCCGAACGCTGGGTGATGGTGCCCGGCCACGCCAAGCGCCGCATCCCGTTGATGCACGCGCGCGAGCTGGAACTCAAGCGCCTGTCCGACCGGACGCCGCTGAATGTCATCGAGCCGGGCAGCGACCGCCGCGTCGGCTTCGTCACCAGCGGCCCGGCCTACATGCACGTGCGCGAGTCCTTTCCCGATGCGCCGGTGCTCAAGCTCGGCCTGTCCTATCCCTGGCCGCTCGAGAAAGTCGCGCAGCTCGCCGCCATGGCCGACACCCTCGTCGTGGTGGAAGAGGTCGAGCCGCTGCTGGAGACCGAGCTCAAGGCAGCCGGCTTCGCCGTCCACGGCAAGGATTGCCTGCCGCGCATCGGCGAGCTGGCGCCGGAAGTGATCAAGCCCGCCGTCGAGCGCCTGCTGCGCAAGGAGGCGGCGCCCGCGCCCGAATCCGCCACGGCGCTGCCGCCGCTCTTCCCGCGCCCGCCGACCCTGTGCGCCTCCTGCCCGCACATGGGCATCTACTACACGCTGTCGCAGCTGAAGAACCTGACCATCTCCGGCGACATCGGCTGCTACACGCTGGGCGCCGGACACCCGTGGAACTCGCTCGACTCGACCATCTGCATGGGCGCCTCGATGGGCGTCGCCCTCGGCATGGACAAGGGCCGCGGCGAGGCCGACAGGAACAAGAAGATCCTCGCCGTCATCGGCGACTCGACCTTCATGCACATGGGCATGCAGGGCCTGCTCGACATCACCTGGAACCGCGGCAACGTCACCGTGCTGCTGCTCGACAACGGCACGGTGGGCATGACCGGCGGCCAGAACACGCCGGCCAACGGCCGCGACATCCGCGGCCAGCAGGCCCCGCGCATCGACTTCCGCAAGCTGATCGAGGCGCTCGGCGTCAAGCCCGAGCGCATCCACGAGGTCGACCCCTACCAGCTGCCGGTGCTGTTCAAGACCGTGCGCGACGAGACCAAGATCGACGACGTCTCGGTGATCATCACCAACCGCCCCTGCGTGCTGATCGAGGAGTTCAAGCCGTTCAAGCCCTACGTCGTGCAGGAGGACAAGTGCACCGGCTGCGGCAACTGCGTCGAGGTCGGCTGCCCGGCCATCCACGTCACGCGCCGCGACAGGGTGGTGAAGCCCTCCGGCAAGGAGGTCGAGCTGGCGTTCACGCGCATCGACAGCATCGCCTGCACCGGCTGCGGCCTCTGCGTGCAGCCCTGCGCGCCCGAGGCGATCGTCCATTTCGCGCCGGCCGGCAGGATGATCCCGGTCGTGCCGGCCTGAGCGATATGACTGCCTTCCCCCCGACCCCCTTCCCGCGGAAGGGGGTGACGACGGTTCAGCCGCTGGCGCGGCTTCCAATCGAGACGACATCATGACTTGCGAAACCACCAACATCCTGGTTTGCGGCATCGGCGGGCAGGGCGTCATGACCGCCACCGAGATCCTTTCCGAGGCCGCCATCGCCGAGGGCCACGACGTCAAGAAGACCGAAGTCGCCGGCATGAGCCAGCGCGGCGGCGTCGTCACCTCGCACCTGCGCTTCGGCGCGAAGGTGCTCTCGCCGCAGATCGCGCCGGGCACCGCCGACGTGCTGCTCGGCTTCGAGGCGGCCGAGGCGCTGCGCTGGTCGCACTACCTCAAGCCCGGCGCCCTGGCGCTGGTGAACGACGCGCGCCTGGTGCCGCCGGTGGTCGAGTTGGGCCTCTTCAAGTATCCGGACGACCCGATCGGCGAGATGAAGTCGCGCGGCGTGCGCACGGTGTCCTTCGACGCCGCCACCCTCGCGCGCGACCTCGGCGACCTGCGCCTCGGCAACACCGTCATGCTCGGCGCCATCGCCGACCAGCTGCCGTTCTCGGCCGAGGTGCTGCTCGACTGCATCGTCAAGCGCTTCGCGCGCAAGGGCGAACAGGTGGTCGAGGCGAACCGCAAGGCCTTCGCCGCCGGCCGCGCCGCGGCCCAGGCGGCGGCGCCGGCCACGGCATAAGGCCAACCGCATCCGACACAGAGGCACAGAGATCACGGAGTACAAACAAGATTTCTCTGTGTTCTCTGTGCCTCTGTGATCTCTGTGTTGAAAGCGGTTTTCGGCGGTAAAATGCGCGTGCTTGCGGGGCCCTTCGGCTCCGCACTTGTTTTCGTATTCCCATGACCGCCAAAATCCTCGACGGCAACGCCCTTTCCGCGAAACTCCGCGAATCCCTGCGCCACCGCGCGGCCGAGCTGGCCGCCCAGGGCTTCAAGCCCGGCCTCGCCGTGATCCTGGTCGGCGAGAACCCGGCCTCGCAGGTGTATGTGCGCAACAAGATCAAGGCCTGCGAGGCGGTCGGCGTGCATTCCGAGAAATACGAATTCCCCGCCGACACGCCGCCGCAGAAGGTGCTCAACAAGATCGCCGCCCTGAACGCCGACCCGAAGATCCACGGCATCCTGGTGCAGCTGCCCCTGCCGCCGCAGTTCGACGAGGACGAGGTGCTGGAGGCCGTCTCCGCCGAGAAGGACGTCGACGGCTTCCACGCCGAGAACGTCGGCCTGCTCGCCCAGGGCAACCCGCGCTTCATTTCCTGCACGCCCTACGGCGTCATGGAGATGCTCAGCGCCGAGGGCATTTCCCTGCGCGGCAAGGAGGCGGTGGTGGTCGGCCGCAGCAACATCGTCGGCAAGCCGATGACGCTGCTGCTGATTGGCGCCAGCGCCACCGTCACGGTGTGCCACTCGCAGACGAGGGACCTGGCCTTCCACACGCGCCGCGCCGACGTGCTGGTGGCGGCGGTGGGCAAGCCGAAGATGATCACCGGCGACATGATCAAGCCGGGCGCGGTGGTCATCGACGTCGGCATCAACCGTTTGCAAGAGGGACCGGATGCGGGCAAGCTGTGCGGCGACGTGGACTTCGAATCGGCGAAGGAAGTCGCTTCGCTCATCACCCCGGTGCCGGGCGGCGTGGGGCCGATGACCATCACCATGCTGCTCGCCAACACCATCGAGAGCGCGGATCGCGCTGCTGGCAAATAAAGGAGATAGAACCATGGTCAAGCATCCCCTCGTCGGCATCGTCATGGGCTCGGATTCCGACTGGCCGGTCATGAAGGCCTGCGCCGAGACGCTGAAGAGCTTCGGCGTGCCCCACGAAGCGAAAGTCCTCTCGGCGCATCGCACGCCGGACGCGGCGCTCGACTACGCCAGCATGGCCCATGATCGCGGCCTCAAGGTGCTGATCGGCGCGGCCGGCGGCGCGGCCCACCTCGCCGGCGTGCTGGCGGCGAAGACCGAGCTGCCGGTGCTCGCCGTGCCGATGCCCTCCAAGCACCTGCAGGGACTGGATTCGCTGCTGGCCATGGTGCAGATGCCGGGCGGCATCCCCGTCGCCACCTTCGCCATCGGCGAGGCCGGCGCCACCAACGCGGCGCTGTTCGCCGTCGCCATGCTGGCGCTCTCCGACCACGACCTGGCGAAGAAGCTCTCCGAGTTCCGCGCCCGCCAGACCGAGAAGGTGCTGGCGAAGACGCTGCCGCCGGTCTGATTCCGGTTCCGGCGCCGTGCCGCGCAGACTGACTTTTGCCGGCCAGCGTGGCGTGCGCGATGGCGACTGAAATCGAGCGCGCCGTCGCGCTGCTGCGGGCGGGCGAACTGGTCGCCTTTCCCACCGAAACGGTCTACGGCCTCGGCGCCGACGCCGCGAATGCGGCGGCCGTGGTGAAGATCTTCGCCGCCAAGGGGCGTCCGGCCGACCATCCGCTCATCGTGCACCTGCCCTCGGCGGCGCACCTTGCGCGCTGGGCGCGCGAAGTGCCGGCCGAGGCGGAGCGGCTCGCCGCGGCCTTCTGGCCCGGCCCGCTCACCCTGATCCTCAAGCGCCGCCCGGAGGTGCCGGACGCCATCACCGGCGGCCAGGATACCGTCGGCCTGCGCGTGCCGAGCCACCCGCTGGCCCTCGAGCTGCTCGCCGCTTTCGACGGCGGCATCGCCGCGCCCTCGGCGAACCGCTTCGGCCGCATCAGCCCGACCACCGCCGCCCACGTGCGCGAGGAACTCGGCAGCCGCGTGCCGCTGGTGCTCGACGGCGGCGCCTGCCCGGTCGGCATCGAGTCGACCATCCTCGACCTCTCGCGCGGCACGCCGGTGCTGCTGCGGCCCGGTGCCGTCGGCACCGCCGACATCGCCCGCGTGCTCGGCCGCGCGCCGGAACCCGCCGCGCCGCAAGCTGACGTGCCGCGCGTGTCGGGCTCGCTCGACGCCCATTACGCTCCGCGCACGCCGCTGCAGCTGGTCTCCTCGGACGGCCTGCTCTTCGCCCTGAGGAACGCGCTGGTGGCGGGGGAACGGGTCGCCGTGCTGGCACCGACGGCACAGGCCATCAGCCACGAGCTCGTCGTGTGGAAGCAGGCCCCGCCCGAGCCGGCCGGCTTCGCCCACGACCTCTACGCCAGCCTGCGCGAGCTGGACGGCCTCGGCTGCGCCCGCATCCTCGTCCAGCAGCCGCCGGCCGGCGAGGCCTGGCTGGCGGTCAACGACCGCCTGCGCCGCGCTGCCGCCGGCTCGGGGGAGGACGACGAGACCTGAGGCTTTTCCCTCGCCCCTCCGGGGAGAGGGGCAGGGAGAGGGGAAACTGGCGGCTGCCCCCCCAAACAGGCTATAATCCGCCCCTCTTTCGGGCCGGTAGCTCAGCTGGGAGAGCGTCGCGTTCGCAATGCGAAGGTCGGGAGTTCGATCCTCCTCCGGTCCACCAAGAACACTTCCAAGGCAGTCCAAATGTAACGGGAAGCATAACCTTACCGCTTAGGCAAGGTTATGCTTCCAAACGGGGTTGGCAATAATATGCTTCCAATCTTGGCCGGATCAGTCAAAGCTGATCCGGCGCGTGCCGCGGCCGCGCTTCCCGCCCCGGCGCCGGCCGCCCCAGTAGGCATCGTCGAGCTGCACCAACCCCTTGAGTTGCCGGCCGGCATCGCGCTCCAGCATCGCCTGCATGAGCTTGTGCTTCATCAGCCAGGCGCTGTTCTGGGAGATGGCCAGTTGGCGGGACAGTTCCAGGGACGAGATGCCGTTCTTGGCCTGGGTGATCAGGTGCATGGCCAAAAACCAGACGGAAAGCGGCAGCTTGGAGCCGGCGAACAGCGTACCGGCGGTAATGGATGTCTGTCGGCGGCAGGCGTTGCACTGGATCAGCCGCCGGCTCTTGAGGACACAGCAGGCCATATGCCCGCACTCGGGGCAGACAAACCCGCGCGGCCAGCGCCACGCGAACAGCGCCTGCGCGCATTGTTCCGTCGTTCCGTACTTGTCCATGAATTCGCGCAAACCCATGCCCCGCTGAAATTGCACCTTGTTCTTCGGCATCGCTTATCTCCTTGGAAAATCAAGCGATGCCAGTATGCGTACCCCACTGGCTCATTGGCTGAGCCTCATTGGTAATCAGGAAGCGCTATATAAGCGTGCCGCTGATGGTGGACTGCCGCAGGCACGTGAAGCGCTTCGACGCCTGGGCGAGTAAACGTTTATCTCCAAGATAGACCACCCCCACCGGGTTGCAACCGGATACTCTGAGCCGCGCACCCCGCAGCTATTAACCGAGAATTTCCCGCAATGCCGCGACCAGCGCCTGACACTGCGCGTCCGTGCCGACCGTGATGCGCAGGAACTGCTCGATGCGCGGCAGGCGGAAGTGGCGCACAATGATGCTCCGCTGCCGCAGGGCGGCGGCGAGTTCGCCGGCGTCGCGCTTGGGATGGCGGGCGAAGACGAAGTTGGCGGCGGAGGGGAGAACCTCGAAGCCGAGCACGGCGAGGTCGCGCACCAGCGTCTCGCGGCTCCGGATGACGGCCTGCCGCGTCTGTTCGAAGTGCGCGCGGTCCTCCATCGCCGCCACGGCGCCGGCGATGGCGAGGCGGTCGAGGGGGTAGGAGTTGAAGCTGTTCTTCACCCGCTCCAGCGCCTCGATGAGGTCGGCGTGGCCGACGGCGAAGCCGACGCGCAGCCCGGCCAGCGAGCGCGACTTGGAGAGCGTCTGCACCGCCAGCAGGTTGGGGTGTTTCGCCACCAGCGGGATCGCCGTCTCGGCGCCGAAATCGACGTAGGCTTCATCCACCACGACGACGGAATCTGAATTGGCCGCGAGCATCCGCTCGATATCGGCGAGTGGGAGCGCCCGGCCGGTCGGTGCGTTCGGGTTGGGGAAGATGATGCCGCCGTTGGGCCGCGCGTAATCCTCCGGCCGGATCGCAAAATCTTCCGACAGGGGCACGGTTTCATACGCGACGTCGTAGAGCCCGCAATACACCGGGTAGAAGCTGTAGGTGATGTCCGGAAACAGCACCGGCCGCTCGTGCTTGAGCAGGCCGAGGAAGACGTGCGCCAGCACCTCGTCCGAGCCGTTGCCGACGAAGACCTGCTTCGCCGTC
>WBZY01001052.1_pt1 | contig 16243 bp, 11 predicted proteins | sample 5204191 | NCBI WGS metagenome assembly WBZY01 (sample SAMN12344363, study PRJNA552823) | activated sludge metagenome | biome: Activated sludge suspended growth; feature: Anammox Sidestream; material: Wastewater; isolation source: activated sludge from anammox sidestream of wastewater treatment...
AGCACGGCGGGGTGGCCGGCGATCTGCCCGAGGCCGTCATCATCGGCGCCATCCGCGGCCGCCCGCGCGATGCCGGCGATGTGCCCCTGGTCGCGCCCGTCACGGCCGCTTTCCGCGCCTATGGCGACGAACGCGACGTCACCACCCCCGAGCCTGACGACCTGGTGCTCTTTGCCCAGTGCGGTTTGATGAACCTCATTGGCGACCCGGCGCGCGAACCGCTCAAGAACGCGGGTGACCAGCCCAACGCCGTCGCCGGTCTCTATGGAGCAGTTGCCCTGCTTGCAGGCGTCTACCGTTCCCGCCACACGGGGCGTGGTTCGAACATCCTCGTGCCCACGGTCGATTGCATGACCTCGGCGCAGGACATCGTGACGGCGCGATACGAGTACACTCGCCTTCACTGGCCGCGCCAGGGTGGCCGCCGGCCCCAGAACCACCCGATGTCGAACCTCCCCTGCAAGGATGGCTTCATAGCGGCCACAGTCGTTAGCAATGATGAGTGGCGCTCCACGGCCACCCTCATGGAGTGCGAATGGGTGCTCGAAGACCCCCGTTTCGCCACGCCCCAGCTGCGCGCCCGGCACGCCGATGAGCTTGATGCCGCTCTCGCGCCCTGGCTGATGGAGCACACCGCCCGCGAAATCGTCGAGCTCGCCCAGGCCTGGCGCATCCCATTCGGGGCCGTGCTCGACCCGGCCGGCCTCCTCGCGTCGGAGCAGCTCCGGCTGCGCCAGTTCTTCGAAACGGTGGAATCCGACGAGCATGACCTGCTCCTGCCAACCGCCTCTTGCGTGGTGACGAAGGGCGAGCGCGCGGCCCCGGCGCCCCGGCGCCCCGCCCCCATCCGGCGCAACGCCCTGCCGCTCGCCGGCGTGCGGGTGGTCGATCTGAGCATGGTCTGGGCCGGGCCCCTCACCGCGCGCCTGCTCGCCCAGTTGGGGGCCGAAGTCATCAAGATCGAGGGCCCCCGCCGTCTCGATAGCTTCCGCGGCCCTCTTACCGATGGGCCCGGCGAGTACCCCGGCAACGACCCCGGCCCCGACCGCTGGAACCGCAACGCCCGCTTCAACCAGACGAACCTCACGAAGCGGTCGCTCGTGCTCGACCTCGGTTCCGAACCCGGCCGCGAAGCCCTCCGTGTTCTCCTTCGCGATGCCGATATCCTCGTGGAGAACTATAGCCCCCGAGTGATGCCCAACTGGGGCTTCACGTGGGACGAGATCCAGCGCATCAATCCCCGCCTGGTCTATCTGCAAATGCCCGCTTTTGGCGCCACCGGCCCCGAGCGCGACTACATCGCCTACGGCACCGCCGCCGAAGCCATGGCCGGGCTCTGCTCATACATCGGCTACCCGGGCGAACCGCCCCTCAACTCCACGCTTGCCTACGGCGACCCCATCGGCGGCGCGACCGGAGCGTGCATGGCGATCGCATCTCTCCTCTACCGCGACCGCACCGGGCGCGGCGTACACATCGACCTCGCCCTGCGCGACGCCGCCGCCTGGACCATTGGCGACCTCATTGCGGACGCCCAGCTCGACCCGGGGAGCACCGGCCGCATCGGCAATCGCAGCCGCCATTCCGCACCACGCGGCGCCTACCGCGTACTCGGTGAAGACCGTTGGGTCGCCCTCTCGGTCCGCTCCGACGAGCAGTGGCGTGGTCTCTGTGGCCTGCTGGGCGGCGTCTTCGATGCGCTCGCGCCGCTGAGCACCCTGGCCCGGCTCGACCGCCAGGACGAGCTCGATTCGCTGCTCCGGGCGCGCCTCGCCGGGGAACCGGCCGGCTCGGTCATCGACCTCTGCACGCGGGCCGGCGTGCCCGCAGCCATCGTCGAGAACGAAGCTGACATCCTCGATGACGAGCGCCGCCAGGCATCGGGATTTGTCCGGCCGATGGATTCCGGCTCGGTCGCGGGGCTTCGGCACCTGGCGCTCCCCTTCGTGTTCGATGGCGAGCGTGGCCTCTGCACCCCCGCGCCGCGCTACGGCGAGCACAACCGCGAGGTCCTGCAATCGCTCGGCTACGACAACGCCGAAATCGACGCCCTCCATCGCGACGGGGTAGTGGCCGATGCGCCGCCCGCCTAGGGAGCCCCTCGGCGGCCTTTCGCGTACCATTCTCAGCGCACGGAGGTACGAACGATGACGGAACGTGCAGCCTTCATCCACCCGGGAGTCGCATTCCGGGCCGCTCTCGCTCTGATGGTGGCCGCTTCCATGGCCGCTTCTGCCTGCGGTGGCGGTGAGCAGGACGACATCAAGGACATCCAGGCGACGGCCACCGCCGCAGCCAGGGACCGGCCCTCGCCGACCGCCACGCCCGACCCCGTCCAGGCGTACCGCCAGAAGATCACCGCCGCCGGTCAGCGCCTCTCGGGAGCAGCGGACAAGCTCCACAAGGACATGCTGGCGGCCGCGGAATCCCAGGCCGACCCGAAGTGGCCGGCCATCCTTACCGCCGACACCGACGAGGTGATTGCTGCCGTGGCTGCCGTGCAGGCGCTTGCGCCACCCAACGATAAGTACGCCGCCTTTGCCGCGGGGTTGAACGAGGTGGCAGCGAAGCTCGACAACGGGGCGAAGCTCCTCAAGAAGGCGATCCCCACCGCCGACCAGGAGATCGGGGCCCAGGCCTTCTTCGCCGTAGACGAGGGGAAGACGAAGCTCCCGGCAGCCCTCGCGGCCCTTCCTCCCCAGTAGCCCTTACCCGGCCGGTGCGGACGCCGCCGTTTCGACAATGCGCCCATCGCGCATCTGGATGATGCGGTCGGCCGCCGCGGCCACCTCACGATCGTGGGTCACCAGCAGAATCGTCACGCCGCGCTCGGCGCGAATGTGCTGGAACAGGTCGAGCACGCCCTCCGCCGAAGCGGAATCAAGCGCTCCCGTGGGCTCATCGGCGAGGATGATGGAGGGGTTGTTCGCCAGCGCCCGGGCGATCGCCAGCCGCTGACGTTCACCCCCCGAAAGCCCGGGCGGTCTCACCTTCTGGCGATGAGAAAGCGAGACGGCCTCCAGGAGCCCCCGCGCCCGTTCTCCCTGCTCGCCGTGGCTCAGCCCGTTTCCGAACATCGCGACCTCGACGTTCTGGATGGCAGTCAGGTTCGGCAGCAGGTTGTGGAGCTGAAAGACGAGCCCAACCTCGAAACGGCGGTACCGGTTCTGGCTGGGCAGGCTGGAGATATCCTGGCCGTTGACCAGGATGCGGCCTGAAGTGGGCGTGTCGAGGGCTGCCAGCAGGTGCAGCAGCGTCGACTTGCCGCAACCAGACGGTCCTACCAGCGCAACCCATTCGCCCTGCCCGATCGTCAGCGTGACCCCGTTCAAGGCTTTGACGAGGCCGTGCTCGAACGACTTCTTGACGTCGAACACCTGCACCGCCGGCGGACGGGCCGCACCGTCACTCATGCCTGATGGCATCCAGGGGGCGCAGCAGTGCTGCTCGCGCCGCCGGATAGAGGGCGCCCACAAACGCCATTCCGAAGGCAATCGCCAGTGCCCGTCCGAAAACCCCGCCCGGGTAGTCGGGCTGAAATACGCCCACCAGGTCCGGTGACCGCGCCAGGATTTCGACCGCGATGAAACCAGCGCCAACCCCTACCATCGCGCCCGACAGGCTGACCACCAGCGCCTCCATCATCACGCACAACAGCACGCGCATGCGCGACCAGCCAATCGCGCGCAGGACGCCGAACTCGCGCGTCCTTTCGAAGACACTGAGGACCATGGTGTTGAGAATCGATACCGCGCCGATGATGAGCGCCAAAGCCGACACCCCGATGTTGGCCGCGCTTATCAGCTCCAGGTTCCGGTCTATGCGGCCGAACTCCGACTCGGTCCGCACCGTCGCCAGCTCGGGGCGCTCGTGTTCAATAAGCGAACGAAGCCCGTCGATGTCCGCGCCTTCGGTGATGCGCACGAACACAAGCGTCACCACTCCCGGTTTCCTCTCCTCGGTCTGCACGCCCACCAGCGACATCATCGAGGCGGCATCGGCGAACACCTGCCCGGTGGCGTAGATGCCCACGATGTCAAAAGTGTCGTCGTCGATGGTGATCGAGTCGCCCACTGTCTTGCCGAGGTCGCGCGCCGCCCGGTAGCCGATGATCATCTCCGTTTGCGAATCGGGCTCGTACTTGCGCCCGGCCACTATCTGAACCCCGAAACCCTCCAGGTCCGCCGGTGGTATGCCAAGCTTCAGGAAGAAGGGGTGGTCTTCGTCCAGTTTCGTCATGTCCACGAGCACGCCAATGGCGTTGTCCACCCCCTCGTACGAGCGGATCAGCTCAACGTCCTTCTCATCTACAGAGCTGTAAATCACATCCGACACGCCCTTCTGCGCCACCGAGAAGTCGGCGTCTCCTGTGCGCAGGATAGAGACCGCCGTTCGGCGCAGGCTGTGCGTGAGCACCCCCATCGTCACGACCACCGCGATACTGATGGCGATGGCAATGCCGGTGAGCGACGATCGCACCTTGCGCGTATAGACGTTGCGAGCGGTCAGCGAGACGAAATACACGGGCCCCTGCCGATGACCCCCATCGAAACAACCGTTTCGCGAGGGTCGGCCCATACTAGAAAGTGACAGCCAAAAGATCCAGCCGAAGCACTGACAGTACATAATTCGTCTTCCCTTGTGACAATAACCGCTCTACAATCGCCTCGGGTGGCCGCGCGCTCCCGGCGGGGGCGCGCAACGAGGAACCGATGCAACGGCGCGCAGCACTCCGCGTCGCCCACCCGGCCCCCCCGTCCCACGCATGGGACCTGCTCTTCACGGCCGCGCTGGCGGCCTTCACCCTCGCCCTTGCTCTCTTCGGCTTCGTGCTCGCCGGCGTGATCGTGGACGATTCATCCTCAGGTCCGCGCGCCGAAAGTACCTCGTCGCCACAAGGGGCCACCGCCGGCGGCGCTCATGACGCCGGGCCGGCGCCGATGACCCGGGGAGCCGATGACGCCCGGCTCCAGGCCGCAATCCTCGATGAGCTCGGCGCCGATGTGGGGCGCTTCGGCGTGGTGGCCAGGCGTCTTGATGATGGCCTGGGCGCCGGCGTGAACCCGGACCGCGTCTTTTACGCCGCGAGCACCTTCAAGCTGGCGCTCCTTTACGAAGCCGAGCTCCGCCGCAGCCAGGGCCTGCTCGACTTCAACGCGCCGCTCCCGCTGGACGAGAGTGACCTCAGCGAGGACCTCGGCACCTTTGAGAACCTCCCCTTTGCTGAGGAAGGAACGCTGACGATCGGCGCCGCATTGGAGGCCATGATCACCCTCTCGGACAACGCCAGCGCCGTCGCCCTCCTGCGTCTTCTCGGCCCGGAGGCGATCGATGCCACGCTCGCGACCCTTGGGCTCAAGCACACCTCCGTGAACACGCGCGAACTGCCCACCACGGCGAGCGATATGGCATTGCTCATGGAGGCAATCGTTCGCGGCGAAGGGGTCGACCCCGAGGCACGCGGCCACATGCGCTCGCTGCTGCTTGCTCAGCACTCACGCGATGGCATCCCGGCGGGCCTTCCCGGCTCTGCCCGCGTGGGCAACAAGACGGGAACCTGGGAGCAAGCCACGCACGACGTCGCCTTCGTCGAAACCACATCAGGGACCTACGTGGTGGCCGTGCTCAGCGACAGCGACAGGGATTGGAGCCGGATCGCCCGCGTTAGCGGGGCCGTGTACGCGGTTCTCGCCCAATAGGCCGCTGACCCGGCCGCTCCCCGCCCACCCCCCCTCGCTCCAGTGCATACACCAATACGCGTATTCGATGACTGCGATAGCAACCCCTGTGCGCGTGTGCTAGGCTACCCCCGCCATTGGGCGCAACGCGGGCGCCTGCTGCCTGTCTGGCGTTCGCTCGTTGCCCCAACCCATCCTGGCAGGAGGTGTGATCATGGTTAGAGCAATGCTCGACCGCCCCGTGCGGGAATCCGAGAACGTCCGCAACGCCTGGAACTACCCTCTGATGCAGGCCATCTTCCAGCGCCGCGCCCGGCGTTTCCCCCTGGGTGCGGAAATGCCCGGCGGGGTGGCGCCCTACAAGTCCTCGAAAGCGCCCGTCCCTCTCGACGAGATCGAGGAGGCCATGCTCGTCATGGCTTCCACCGGCCTTTCGGGCCTCAACCTCTCCGACCTGCCCTTCTCGGATGCCGGCGGCGGCAGCTGGTGCGGCAACACCATGCTCCAGTTCACCGGCCGCACCTATGGCTCACCCTGCGGTTCCCATGGCACGGAGATGTTCTTCACCAACGACGAAGGCGCCTACTACGTGCAGATGCGGGACAAGCTGCCCGAGAAGACCGCCGAGTTCGAGACCGAGGAGGACTGGGAGAAGATCATCACCGCTTTCCGCGCCAACACGGTGAAGATCCTCGATGGCCGCCTCAACATCCCGATGGTTACCCCCATTACGCTCCCCTTCAACCAGTGGGATGTCAATCAGCCCGGCACCACGCTCTTCACGCCCATCACCGACGTCACGTGGGAGTACATCAACATCATGATGCTGTTGATGGACGAGCCCAACCGTTGCTACGTCTACGACGATGTCAACGGCAACGCCGAGCCGCTCAAGAAGTTCGCCGATGCCGGCCTCCTCGACAGGACGCGCGCCTACCGCCTCTCCGGCCTCGAAAGCATGGCCTCGGGTGCGACCACCTATGTTGAGCAGTCCTTCATGGCGCAGAACATGTACCTCGTCGCCCAGGCGATGGGTCTCGGCGGCTGGGCCTTCGGCGGTTCCGCCGGGCCGGTCGTGATGGGCGGCACGCCGCTCACCCCCGGCCTTGGCTTCCGCTTCTACCAGCCCGAGAAGCTGGGCCCTCCCGGCGCCCCGGATTGGGCCGGCACCGTTCCGTCATCCGTCCCGGTTGGGCTGGATGGCCTCTTCGAGGCCTACTGCCCGCCCTACTACCGCACGATGTCGGACGCCGTGCAGGCCATCTACGACGCCAAGTGGGGCCGGGCCGGCATCTACAAGGGAGGCCCTTCGCCCATCGCCAACCGCCAGTCGCTCGACCTGCAGGTCCCAAAGACGACCGACTGGTGCCTCGAAGCCACAAAGGTCCTCTGCGAATACATCTGGGACACCTACGGCCGCTTCCCGGCCACCGTCGACCCCATGCAGATGACCCTCTGGTTCCAGGCCCATCACCTGGAGACGGGCTTCTACGACCAGTACTACAACAAGGGCGCCTACCACCAGAACATCGCCGACCATATGACCACCTGGCACGGCGGTGCTGCGGCAGGCTCCTCACGGGAGCGCGAAGCTGTTGCCGCCCGCTAGCGGCAAACGCGGCCCTGTGCCGCACGCGCAAACGGGAAGGTTCCAGGTCCAGGGAGGTTTCCACCCGGAAACCCCCCTGGATCCTCCCTGCCCCCGCGCCTCTCTGCCCGGTGGCCGTCAATGATCGCCGGAATGCTTACGGCGGCTGCAGGGGGCGAGGCCCTCGACGACCTCGACAAGATCCTGATCGGCATCCACGTTGCCGTAATGGGCCTCTACACCGTCGGCGGCCTCTGGATAAAGATCCCGGTCCACCGCGCCCAGAAGGGGATCCCTCCCGCCCAGGCCGCGCTTGTGGGCCAGCGCGTCGGCCTGGACTTCACGATCGTCTCGTGGTTCGCATTCATCGTCGTCGGCGCCACCGGCTACGCGCTCCTCGGGCGCGCCGGGGATTTCGATCTCGCCTCCCCCTACACGTTCTTCATCGACCACTCGATCATGGACAGCCGCTACGGCTGGGCCCTCTTCTTCATGATCCTGTTCTGGGCCGTCCTGCTCATCAACGGCCTCATCATGACGCTCTACTTCCGGCCCCACCTCTCCGGGAAGCTCGAACCCGCCAATACCACCGCCGACCTGGAGCCGTTCCAGGCGCGCCTCGCCTCGGCCGTCTTCTGGATCGACTTCCTCGCCTGGGCAAACCTCGTGCTGGCGGGCGGCTCCTTCGCGGCAGGGATGATCATCGGGCTCGACCATACCGTCATGCGGGTCGCTTCCTGATGCCCCCCGCCCCTGCCAGCCTCCACGACCTCGCCTCTCATGCCGAAGAGGCACGAGACCCCTTCGCCGGACGCCGGCAGGGCGAGACCGAAACCCCCGTGGTAATCCAGGCCGCGGATGGCGTGCCTGTCTACCTCGCCCTCACGCGAGAGGACGTGGCCGCCTCGGCGCGCGCCCTCGCCTCGGCCTGGAGGACGCTCGGGGTTCGCCGTGGCGATTCCGTTCTCATCTACGACTACGGGGCAAGCCCGCTCACCCTTTTCGCTTCGTGGTGCTACGTACCACACCTCGAGAGGGGCGCCGCCGACCTCCTCGGCGCCGTCCCTCTCTGCAACGATGGGCTTCCCGACTTCGCCCCACGGGCCCTTCACGTGCTCCGCTACCTTCGGCCCGGGGTGACGATCGTGGATGCCGCCAACATGCCTGTTTTCCTTCGCCGCGTTGCCGAGGAACGCGCGCAGATCAGCGAATGGACACGCATGCTCGCGGTGAGCCCCGATGAGGAGACGCTCAGTCCGCCGCAAGTGGCCGCCTGGCAGCGCGAGCTGGGCCTTCCCGTTCGTCTTCTGCTCCGCTCCGGCCCCGCCATGTTCTTTGCTGCTGAGTGCGACGAGGGCGCTCTCCATGCCGGCCCGCGTTACTACCGGCTCGAAGTCGTACCTCAGGAAGGCGGCGAGCCCGCCGCGACCGGTCAGGGTTCGCTCTGCATCACCAACCGGTTCCTTGAGGGAACGCGCGTGGAGCGATACCTCGCCCACGTGCATGTCGCCATCGAGCCACGCCCCTGCTCCTGTGGCCGGCCGGGCCGGCCCTTCCGGTGCCTGGCGTGATGCTCCCGCCTTCCTCCCGGGAGATGTTCGATGCCGGCGAGGCCCTCCCGCCGGAGGAGATCGCCCGGCGGCAGCTGCGGAGCCTGAACCGGGCGCTGCGCTTCGCCGGGAACAGGCTGCCGTTCTACCAGCGCATCTTCGCCGAAGCCGGCTTTGCGCCGGGCCCCGTGCGCTCGTTCGAGGAGTACGCGCGTAACGTCCCCAGCATCCGCAAGGCCGATGTGGCCGGCGCCGTTCGCGCCACGGGCTCGGGCCGGGCCGGCATCGAAGCGCTCGGTACAAGCCGCCTGAGCAATGTGGTCATGACCTCGGGCACGCTCGGCTTCAACACCTTCGCCTTCCTGACCCCCAGCGACCTTCGCGGTGGCAGCCTTCTCAACTCCCTGCGCGAACTCTGGGTTGTTGGTGTGCGGCCGGGGATGAAGGTGCTCACGCTCAGCCCCGCGTGGCACGCGCTTGCCCTCCTCGATACCCGCGGGATCACCCGGCTTGGCGCCGAAGTCGTCATCCCCTGGGGGACCTTTGCCCCCAGGTTCGTGCCCAACTTCCTGGACGCGGTGGCCGCGCACAGGCCCGAGCACATCCTGCTCACGGCCCCGGTTCTGCGCGGCATGATCGAGGAGTGCGACCGCCGCCAGCTCGATGTGCGCCGCGCCTTCGCCGGCGTCCGTTACATCGCCTGTGCCGGCGAAAGCCTCTCCGCACCTTACCGTCGCTACATCCTCGAACGGACCGGCATCGAGGACATCTTCGAGCGTGGCGGGTCGAGCGATGGCATGTTCGGCGGTGGGGAGTGCTTCGCTCACCGGGGTCACCACATCTCTGCCGATCTCCATTACGTCGAAATCGTCGCTCCCGGCACTGGCGAACTCCTTCCCCCCGGCCGGCGCGGGGTTGCTGTGGTCACCAACCTATTGCGCGGCCGCTCCGTCTACATCCGTTTCAACACCGAAGACGTGGCTGCGGTCATCCCGGGCGAATGCCCCTGTGGCCGCACCGACCCCGTCATCGAGCTCTACGGCCGCCTCACCGATTCGGTTATCTTCGAAGACCGCATCGTCGCCCCGGCGGACGTCCGTGAGGTGCTTGACCAGTTCCCCGGGCTCATGGGTAAGCCGTTCCAGGTTGAGCGCTCCGGCCCGGAAGGCATCCGCATCGTGATGGCTGCAACACCCCCCGGCGAAGACCTTACCCGGGCCACAGAGGCCGTTCGCGCAGCCCTCGGAATCGATGCCGCTGTCACCACCGGCGACTCCCTCGCGCTAGGCTGGAAAGGCCAGGTGATGCGAGGCTCTCGTCATGGGTAAGGCGCTCGGACTCCTCCCCTCGTGGTACTGGCCCGAAGGGGTGCAGCGCTACCTTGCCGCGCCACGCGTCGCCATCTACGAGCTTGCCGTCAACCGCTGGGCCCGCCGTTACGGCGACGACACCGCCCTCGTCCGTGGCGACGAGACGGCGACTTTCTGCGAACTCGACGAGACTTGTCAGCGCGTTGCCGCCATCTGTGCCGAGCGCTTCCCGGACGGCCCACCGAAGGTCGCGCTGGCGCTGACCTCCGGGGTCGACTTTGCTCCCCTCTTCCTCGGCCTTCTGCGCTCCAACGCCATCCTGCTGCTGCTCGAAAGCCCCGATGAGGCGGCGCTGAACGAGTTCGGCCCCGGGCTCGTCATCTCCGACATGCCGGGCGTGGCCGGCGAGCCGCCCGGTCCCTGGCTGGAAGAGCAGGAACTGGCCCCCGCTCGCCCTGTCGTGGCCGATGCCGCCCGGCCCGCCATCGCGCTGCCGGGACGAGATGGGCTCGCCTGGCACTCCCAGGCCTCGCTAATGAGCGCGGCCATGGCCTTCGCCGCGTTTCTCGCCATCGAACAGAAGGACAGGCTGCTGGCCATCCGCCCGCCGGGCAGCTGGGAGGCTCTCATCGCTCTCCTGGCGCCGCTACAGGCCGGCTCCCCAGCTTCCGCCTGCGACCCGGCCGATGAAGAAGAGACTGCGCGCGCGCTTCGCAATGTACGCCCCGGTTTCGCCTGGCTCGATGCGACGCATGCCGCCTCGCTGCTTGGCGCCGATTCCCGTGTCGGCAGCGCGCTCCGCGAAATCCCCGCCTGCGTGTTTGTCACCACCCAGGGCCATTTCCCGCGGCACCTGCGCCGGGCACTTCGCCACCGCCTGAGAGCGCCCGTCCTGACCGTCTACGGGTTTCCCGAGTGTGGCGCGGTCGCCGCCAGCCATCCCACCTGGTACCTCGATGACGCGGCAGGCATTCCCATGGTTGGCGTGGATGTGCTCGCGCTCGACCCCGCCACCGGCCAGCCCTCCGAGATTCCGTGGTCCGCTCTTTCCTATGCCGGCATCGGTGCGAAGACGCAGTCGGTAGCCATCAACCGCCGCACCGGGCTTGCCGGCGGCTCTTCGGAGGCCGAGCAGTGGTACGCCACAGGGGGCCATGGCCTCCTGGACGCCAACGGCATGCTCTTCCTCAAGCCGTAGCCCGGCCTCAGTGGATGATTGCGGGTTCGGCGTCGGCGGCGCGGCGCATGGTCGGTGCCGCTTCGCGGTCGCTGATGAAAAGCGCGGCGACGATGCCGAGCAGCGCAAGGCCGCCCGCCACCAGGAAGGCATCCTGGAATGCCATCACTGCCCCGTCAGAGGTCCGGGGGTTGCCCAGCATCGCGTGGTGCGCGATCAGCCGGTTGGTGAGCACCGTTGCCAGCAGGGCCACGCCCAGGCTTGATGCCACCTGGCGCACGATGTTGAAGAGAGCGCTCGCCTCACCGAGCTTCGCAGACGTGATAGTCGCGAAGGTGGCCGTCTGCAGCGGAACGAGCATCAGTGCGAACGTCATTCCGCGTGCAAGCATCACGCCCCGTACCCACCAGGCGGTCGTCTCCATGTCCATCCGCATGAACACGAAAGTTGTCAGCGACCCGCCAACGGCTCCGGCGAGCATCAGACGCTGCGGCCCGATGCGCGGGTAGAGGCGCGCAGTCAGCGGCGCCAGCATCAGCACTCCCAGGGCCTGGGGAAAGGTGGCGAGCCCCGATTCAAAGGGCGAAAGGCCCTGCTGAATCTGCAGGAAGATGGGCAGCAGGAAGAGCGCGCCCGCAAAACCCGCCATGCCCGCCATCTGCACCCCGGCGCATGCCGAGAACAGCCGGTTCCGGAAGATGCGCACATCGATGAGCGGCTGCCGCGTTCGAAGCTCCACCACCACAAACAGTGCCAGCAAGGCCAGCCCACCAAGGCCGAAGAGGAGCACGTTGCGGTCGTCGAAGCCATGCTGGCCCGCCTCGGCCAGGCCGTACAGCAGCGATGCGAGGCCGGTTGCTGAGAGCACGAACCCCGGAAGGTCCAGCCGTCGCGCGTCCTCTTCCCGGTACTCCCTCAGCAGGAAGATGGCTGCGAGAGTCCCCACAACGCCAATCGGCACGTTGATGAGGAAGATCCATTCCCAGGACTGGTATTCCACCAGGTAGCCCCCCAGCACGGGGCCACTCGCCGGCGCCACCGAGGCCGGTACGGCAAGCAGTGCTGAGGCCCTCGACCGCTCCTCCGGCGGAAAGGCGTGAAAGAGCAGGGTCGTGCCCACCGGAGCCGCCATCCCGCCGCCCATCCCCTGCAGGATTCGGAATGCGATCAGGCTCTCCGAATTCCAGGCGGTGGCGCAAAGGAGCGACCCCAGGGTGAAGGTCGCCAGCGCGAAGACAAACGACCGCTTCGTCCCGAACCTGCTTCCGGACCACGCGCTGATCGGAATGAAGGCCGCCAGCGCCAGAAGGTAGCCCGTGATCACCCACTCGATGCTCGTCGCCGAAGCCCCGAACTCTCGTGCCAGCCCGGGAATGGCGACGTTCACGATCGTCATGTCGAGCAGTTCCATGAACAGCCCGAACACCACAACCACGGCTACGATGTACTTGTACTCAATCCGCTTCGTCACGCAGATCCTGCTTCCCTTCAACTTGTGGCTGCTGCCGCCGGCAACGCACCGTGGCAGATGATTCGCGCAGCCTCCTGCGCCCGCTCTCGCACCGATTCGCGAGAAGTCCCGAAGACCACCTGCTCCATGAACCCGAGCACGAAGCCAACGGCCGAAATCGTCTCGGCCAGGGCGCGGACATCGATGTCGCGGCGGATAGCTCCCGCCTGCTGGTGCGCTTCCAGGCGTTCGGCAATCGCTTCGACGCGGTACTGCGTCACCCGGCTGCCGATCATGGCGCCCACCTCGGGGTCCACAATCGAGCGGGCAATGGCCACCCGCATGAAGTCCCTCTGCTTCCAGGCCTCCTCGATTGGGCCCGTCACCAGCGTCATGATCTTCTGCTCGATGCTGCCGGCCGCGCTCACGGCGGCCGAGATCCCCGCAGCGAGCGCCTCATGCTTCTCCTCGATGGCCGCCAGCAGGAGTCCGTGTTTGCCTCCGAAGTAGCGGTGGATGAGCCCCTCCGAGCACCCGGCGCGAGCAGCCACCTCACGCGTGGTCGCCGCGTCGTATCCCAGCTCGGCGAAGACCGTGACCGCCGCCTCGATGAGCGCGAGCCGCCGTCCCTCCCGGTCGTGTTTCCCCGGTTGCGGGCGTGAAATGGAGCGCGTCGCGACCTCGTTCATGACCCGGCCTCCCAAAATGCGTACTCACGCACATTACCGCAGGCAGGCCAATACTGTAAAGTGCGTGCGCACTTTTGATTGACTACTTCGCCAGGGATGGAGGCCCCTCCCCTTACCTCCGCCCGAACCCGGCCATCGGCTTCAGCACGTCCATGTCGATATCCAGCAGGTACGGCCCGCCTGCGGCCATCGCCCGCCCGATTGCCACCCTGAACTCATCAACTCCGCTCACGGTTTCGCCCGGCAGCCCCATCGCCTTTGCCAGGGCCGCAAAGTCCGGCGTCGCCAGGTCGACGCCCGTCTGGCGTCCCTCGAACGTCCGCGCCTGGATGCTCCGCAGAACCCCGTAACCGCGGTCATTGAACACGCACACCACCACGGGCACCCGGTACTGCACCGCCGTGGCCAGTTCGGCGATGTTCAGCATGAAGCCCCCATCTCCCTGGATGACCACCGCCGGGCGGCCTGTTCCGATTGACGCTCCAATCGCCAGCGGCAGAGCGGGCCCGATCGCCGCCGACGACGGGTAGAGCGACGTGCGCGGCTCGTAGATCGGGAAGATGCGATTGCCCCAGAGGTAGGCCGGCACTGTTGGGTCGCGCACTACCAGTCCGTTGCGCGGGAGGGCCTCGCGCATGGCGTCCATGATGGCCGCGTAGTCGGGGCCAATGTCACCGCGAATGGCGGCATGCGCCTCGTCCCGGGCGGCGCTCGCCCGTTCCGCGAAGCCCGCTTCCACCGCGCTCCCCGTCACCAGCTTCAGGATTCCCGCCAGCCCCGGCCGGGCGTCGCCCACCACGCTCAACGCAGGCGTGTAGTTGCGCCCAATGACCTCCGGGCCGGCATCGAGGTGAATGAGCTGACCGGGCATCTTGAGCGCCCAGTTGCGCGTGGCCCCTCCCTGGAAACGCGTTCCCACCGCCAGCACAACGTCCGCCCCGGCGATCACCGCCTCCACGGCCGGGTGCGCCGTAAGCGGCCCCAGCGCCAGCGGATGATCCTCGGGGATAGCGCCCCGGCCGTTCAGTGAGGTGACCACGGGTGCGCCGAGCAGCTCGGCAAGCTGTTGCAGTTCGCTCTCGGCCCCGGCGGTGAGGACACCGCCCCCGGCCCAGATCACCGGCCGCCTTGCTGCCGAAAGCATCCCGGCTGCCGCCGCCAGCCCGGCTTTGTCGGGCGCGACGCGTGGCCAACCCTCAATGTGCGGGATATCGAAGTCCGCCTTCGCGTACTGGAAATCCACGGGGATCTCAATCGCCCCCGGCTGTGGGCGGCCCGTCATCACATCTGCCGCAACTCGCGTGATCGCTGCCGGGATGTCGCGCGTAAGGCGCACGCTCTCCACGCGCCGGGTTACCGCCCGCAGCATGGGCACCTGGTTCTCGGCCTCGTGCAGGGACCCCTTCCCCTTGCCGTAGTAGCGGCTCTCCACCTGCCCTGTGATCATCAGCACCCGCGAAGACGAGAATCCCGCCTCGAACAGCCCGCCCATCGCGTTGGCGGCTCCCGGACCGGTGCTTGTGATCGCCACCCCCAGCCTGCCGGTCGCCCTCGCGTAGCCGTCGGCGGCGTGAACCGCTCCCTGCTCGTGCCTTACCGCCACGGCCGTGATTCCGCCCATGCGGTTAATCGCGTCGTAGATGGGGATGTTGTGCACGCTCACGATTCCGAAAACGTGCTCCACGCCCAGCGCACGCAGCGTGTGCGCAACAGCCTCTCCACCGGTCAGTTCCTGCAAGTCTGCCCCCTGCGGGCGCGGTCGCCCGACGTCGTGCCGATGATTCTGACAGATGCAGGCCTCCGGGCGTGCGAAACCCCCTCCTCCCTCCTCCCTCCTCCCTCCTCCCTCCTGTACCCTTGCCCCATGAGCGCCGTCATCGGCCATGAAGCCATCGTCCGTGAATTGCAGTCGCTGGCTGCCAGCGAAGACCCACCGCACGCTCTGCTCTTCGCCGGGGCAGAAGGTTCGGGCCGCAGCCTCCTGGCGCTCGAATACGCCCGCCTCCTCAACTGTGAGGCCGCCCCCCCCTCGCCTGCTGTTCCCTGTGGAGTCTGCCGTCCCTGCCGGCTCATCGCCGAAGGCGCCCATCCCGATGTCATCCACCTCGGGCCGGGCGATACGCTCTGCCGCCCCCAGCCGGGCGAGAGCTCGCACGAAAAACACCCCGATTCGCGCGACATCCGTATCTGCCAGGTGCGCGGCCTCATCGACCTGGTAGCCCGCTTCCCGTTCGAGGCCCGCACCCGGATGGTGCTGATAGAACCCGCCGACCGCCTGGGCCGCGAGGCCGCCCATACAATCCTCAAGACGCTGGAAGAGCCGCCCGGGCACACCGTGTTCTGCCTTGTCACCGCCGCGCCAGAAGTGATCATCGAAACGGTGCGTAGCCGCTGCCGGAGGGTCGATGTCCGCCTTGTCCCTCCCGCCGAGACCGCCTCCGGCCTCGTCGCCCGGGGCGTCGACCCGGCTATTGCCGCCCGCGCTGCCGCTGAATGCCGCGGCCTGCCCGGCAGAGCCATCGCCTTCGCCGCCGACCCGGCGCTCATGGGCGACCGCGACCGCCTCCGCGCGCGCTGTTCGCAGGTGGCTGCGTCCCGCGTCCCCGCCCGGCTCGCGCACGCGGGCGAGCTCGCCGAGGCATGGCGCCGCGATCGGAGCGTGGTCCTGCGCGCACTCGACGCCTGGGAAGCGTTCTGGGAGGAACGCCTGCGCCAGGGGGTTTCGGGCGCCGAGGACAGGGGCCGCCTTGCCGGCTGCGTCGAGGCGCTCCGCGCGATCACCACCGTCCGCGCCGATCTGC
>WBZY01001053.1_pt1 | contig 16228 bp, 14 predicted proteins | sample 5204191 | NCBI WGS metagenome assembly WBZY01 (sample SAMN12344363, study PRJNA552823) | activated sludge metagenome | biome: Activated sludge suspended growth; feature: Anammox Sidestream; material: Wastewater; isolation source: activated sludge from anammox sidestream of wastewater treatment...
CGCACCGGGCGCAGGTACCCTCGATATCCCTGCCGGCGCCAGAGGTAGGCCGGCGCGCTCCAGTCGACATCGATCGCCGGCGCGTCCGGGAGCAGCGCATCGATGCGCGCGATGAGGTGCAGCAGGCGCTGCGTCAGCTCTTCGGAAAGCGTCATGTGATCGGGTCATGGGACGGCGGTGGCCGCGCCCCATTCTAACCCGATGCCGCCGCCCGCGTGGCGGTCGCACCGCGCTCAGCCGGCCGCGGAGAGCTCGTCGAGGGCGCGGTTCAGCCGTTCCTCGATCAGTCGCTTCTGCTCGAGCAGCCGCACCGTCTGATCGCCTTCGCCGGGTAGTTGCACGCCGGAGAGATCGATGTCGGTGATGTAGATGGGATACGCCGAGCCGGGCGTCCGGACCGACAGTACGTGCCTGGCAACGACGCGGAACAGGTCGGCGCCATGCGCCAGCGAGGAGAATTCCCGGCCGTCGCAGATCACCGTGTGCCGATGCGAGGAGTCCTCACCGGCCTCCACCAGAACCTTGATCTGCAGGTACTGCCGCCCGAGATCGGGGTTGTAGCTGACCGGCTCGATCGCGAACTCGCGCTTCGCGCCGCCGGCGAGGTGGCGAAACTCGAATCCCGTCCTTCGAGACTCGCTGTTGAAGCCCGATCCGGGGGTCATGCGCTGCGCCGTGCTGCGGAAGAAGCGCGCGAGATTATCGAGCAGCACGTGCTGGTTGTGGAACGCCAGGGTCTGCGTGAACAGGCTGCCCCGTTCGTCGATCACGAACAGCTCGGCCTCCTTGCCCAGGACCCGATAGAAGGTCTGAATGGCATCCGCGCGATTGAGCTCGTACAGGCGGGGCAGCGGCTCGTTGCGCAGAGCGTAGCGATCGAAGCGGGTGTGCGCGTAACGCGGCACCGGCCGTCCCAGGAAGGCGATGAGGCCGGCGTAGTTGCCGACCCGCTCGAAGCGTATGCCGCCGTCGTCGCGCACGATCGCGTAGTAGTTGTCGGCGGCCTCGAGTATGTAGCGCCAGTGCCCGGCGGTTTCCTGCACGCTCCTGGAAATGTCGTCGAACAGGGCGTGGAAGCGCTGACTGATGTTGGCGCCGTGGCCCGGCGAGAAGCAGTGCGTGCTGAAGGTCTCCGGGACGGTCGCGGATCCCGCGTTGGCGCGCAGACGCAGGTACTCGCACAGGCATTGCAGCAGGCCGTCCAGGCCCCGGTAGTGGAAGCTGAACACCTCCTCCCAGCTCGTCATCAGGACGAGGTCGAAGCACTCGGTGAGGTTGTCGTGCATGCCCCCGAAGCTCAACGGGTCGGTGCGACTGCTTGCGATCATGTCGGCGCTGCGCGCGAGGCCGGGCTGATGTTCGAGCCCGATATTCACGAACAGTGCCGCACGCAGCAGTTGTGGCGCCCGCGTCAGATCGGTGCAATCCGAGCTGCCGAGCAGGCCGCCCGGGAAGGTGCCCTCCAGGGCGCCGAGGATCGATCGGAGCTCGCGCGCCGGGTAGGGTTGCGCGCCGGCATAGGCGGTGATCTGGGTATCACCGGCGATGATACGGTTGAAGTGGCACCAGGCGAGCGCGTCGACGATGCTGGTGGAGCGCCGGACTGCCGCATGCTGGCCGATGTCCTCGGGGGCGACGGCGTCGGTGAACAGCAGCCAGCCGGACTCCGTGGCGGCATCGCCGAGCAGATGCAGGGACAGGCGCTGCTCGGCGATGTCGGGCGCGATGCCGCGATTCACGATCTCGATCTTGCCGGCCTTGCGTTCGAACGCGGAATACAGCTTGCGCCCGAGCACGTGCAGGTCGCGCTGGCTGATGCGCGCGGAGTCCGCCTGCTCGCGGCCGAACTGGGAGAGCAGGCGGTAACTCTGCGTCAGGGCGGCGATGAGATCGCGGCGCTGGTCGAGCACCACCGGCACCTTCCACTGATCGCGCGAGTCCAGCAGTGCGAGGTGGGCCGTGTCCCAGCCCCAGGAGGAGACCAGTTCGCGCAGCACCTCGCGTCGCCAGCTCTCCTCGCCACGGGCGGATCGCGCCGTCAACCGCTCCTCCACCTTGAAATAGAAGCATCTCCTGAACAGGTGCAGTCGCTCCGTGTCGCCGCGCCGGGTGAGATAACCCTCGACCTTGCGGTACATCAGCAGATAGGGGTCGATGGCGTTCAGATTGGTCTCCCCCTCGTAGACCAGACGCTTGTAATGCAGGGCCAGCAGATCGATGTCCGGGTATTCCTGCGCGTAGGCCTCGATGAGGATGAGCTTGAGCACGGATTTGTACGGCGAGTTGATCGACTTGTAGATGTGCCAGACAGCGGCGCCGAAGAACTCCTCCGCCGGCACGCGCTCCAGGCCGCCGAAATCGATGTAGTCGTGCTGACCGATGAACCGTCCTTCCACCAGTTTCCTTGCCACCGTGGTGTACTCGCGCTCCTGCTCCGGCGGCACCCGCCACCACAGGGGGCAGAGGCCGGCCAGCACCACGGCGGAGCGGTAGAACTCATCGAGCAGCAGATAATGCTGCGAGCTGCCGCTGCTCTCCGCGGACAGCGAGGAGAGCTCGCCGCGCCGGAAGCTCTCCGGATCGAAGACGAAGAAATGGACGTCGAGGTTCAGCTCGCTGGCCGCCTCCTCGATGCGCGTGGCCTTCAGGCGCAGGTCCGCGACCGCGGCTTGCTCGAGCCCGGGCGTATGGCAGAGCCAGATGTCGAAGTCGCTGCCCGGCGTGTAGGCGATGGTCCCGCAGGACCCCATCATGTACAGGCCCATGATGTCCAGTCGCGGCAGGATCCGGCGCTCGTGACTGTAGGAGCGCGTGACGCGCTGGGCGGCCGTGAGGGTCTCCTGGGTCGGGGCGTAGTCGCGCACACCGCAGGGAGTGGTCTGGTTGACGTAACCCGGCAGGAGTGGATGGTTGCTGTGGAACAGCAGCGGCAGCAGCTCCAGGAAGTCGCGCTGGCGCGGCGTGAGCGCCTCGCGGATCCGCCGCAGCCGCTCGCGGTTGATGGCGACGAAACGCTCCTCACTGGAGCGCGGACGCGGCGGGCGGTTCGTGGCGTTCTGCTGGCGTTGCATGGCAGCTAGGGTTAGCGGCCGCCCGGGGCGATCCTTGACTCCGGGCGCGCAGCCGAAAGGGCTTTGATCCCGGTCACTTGCGCGGCCGCCGGGGAGGCGGACAATGCCTGTGCAAGGCAGCCGTTCGGCCGTGCAGTCGGGGGGGAGATTTGCTAATCTACGCCGGCTTCGAACGGGGCGTCCGGACGGTTGCCCGGCAACGGCGGTCGCCACCATTCCGGTCCGGAGGGCGCGCTGAACCCAGCATCGTTGCGTCCCCAGTCCTAACCACGAAAAGTGCCGCCGCGGAGCCTCCGGGTCTCGTCTGGCGCGAGGAAGAAACACATGTTCAGCAGAAAGATGAAGATTGCGGGTTTTGACGATGAACTTTGGACAGCGCTGCAGGACGAGGCGCGCCGGCAGGAGGAGCACATCGAGCTGATCGCCTCCGAGAATCACGTCACCCCACGCGTGCTGGAGGCCCAGGGCAGCGTGCTCACGAACAAGTACGCCGAGGGCTACCCGGGCAAGCGGTACTACGGCGGCTGCGAATACGTCGACGTCGTGGAACAGCTGGCGATCGACCGGGCCAAGCAGCTCTTCGGCGCGGACTACGCCAACGTGCAGCCGCACTCCGGCTCGCAGGCCAACGGCGCGGTCTACCTGGCGCTGCTGAACCCCGGCGAAACCGTGATGGGGATGAGCCTCGCCCACGGCGGGCACCTGACCCATGGAGCCAAGGTGAATTTCTCCGGCAAGACCTACAGCGCCGTGCAGTACGGGCTGAATACCGCCACCGGCGAGATCGACTACGACGCGGCCGAGAGGCTGGCCCTGGAACACCGGCCGAAGATGATCATGACCGGCTTCTCGGCCTATTCGCGGGTTCTCGACTGGAAGCGCTTCCGCGAGATCGCCGACAAGGTCGGCGCCTATCTCGTCGCGGACGTCGCCCACGTCGCCGGCCTCATCGTAACCGGCCTGTATCCCAGTCCGATGCAGTACGCCGACGTGGTGACCACGACGACTCACAAGACCCTGCGCGGCCCGCGTTCGGGCCTTATCCTCGCGCGCAGGAACGAGGACATCGAGAAGAGGCTCAATGCCGCGGTGTTCCCGGGCATCCAGGGCGGCCCGCTCATGCACGTCATCGCCGCCAAGGCGGTGGCCTTCAAGGAGGCCATGCAGCCGGAGTTCAAGGTCTACCAGGAGCAGGTCAAGAAGAATGCCCAGACGATGGCCAAGACCTTCATGGAACGCGGTGTGAACATCGTCTCCGGCGGCACCGACAACCACCTGATGCTGGTGGACCTCATCTCGCGCAAGATCACCGGCAAGGATCTCGACGCCGCGCTCGGTCGCGCCTACATCACGGTCAACAAGAATGCGGTGCCGAACGACCCGCAGTCGCCGTTCGTGACCTCCGGCATTCGCGTCGGCACGCCCGCCTGCACGAGCCGGGGCTTCAAGGAGAACGAGGCCAGGGCGGTCGCCGGATGGATCTGCGACATCATCGACAACATGGGCAAGGAGTCCGTGGTCGACGCGACCCGCGGCAAGGTCGGCGAGCTCTGCAGGGCGTTCCCGTTATACACGGACTGATCCTCTCGAGCCACGCGTAACTGGCGAACTGCGGCCGTGGTGGCGATGTGGTCACCACGGCCGTTTCGTTCATGGGGGACACTCATCCCCGATACCGCGGCACTCCCACCGCTAGCGTAGCCGCCGGAAAAATCCCCCAATTGCTGGGGGTAGTGGGTTAAGATCGCCCGCATGAAGTGCCCTTATTGCGCCTTCCCCAATACGCGCGTCATCGATTCCCGCTTCGTCGGCGAGGGCGAACAGGTGCGGCGCCGGCGCGAGTGCGAGAAGTGCCGCGAGCGGTTCACGACCTACGAGATGGCCGAGCTCAACCTGCCGCGCATCGTCAAGCGGCGCGACAAGCGGCGCGAACCCTTCAGCGAGGAGAAACTGCGTGCCGGCATGGAGCGCGCCTTGCGCAAGCGTCCCGTGGAGACCGAACGCGTGGACGCGGCCGTCAACAACATAAAGCGCCGGCTGCGCGCGAGCGGCGAGCGCGAGATCCCTTCCAGCCGGCTGGGCGAGTGGGTGATGCAGGAGTTGCGGGAGCTGGACCAGGTCGCCTATGTGCGATTCGCGTCCGTGTACCACAGCTTCGACGACATCAAGGCCTTCAGCGAGGCGATTGCCGGCCTGGAGAACGAGATCCCGCCGCACGCGCGCCGCCGGCAGTTGAACCTCATGCTGCCCGGCGACGACGGCGCGCCGTCGGCGGCGGAGGAACCTGCGTCGCGGTACGACGGCAAGGCGGCCAAGGCCGGCAGGCAGGCACGTCGACCGCGTCCGCGTTCGTGAGCACGCCGGCCATTCCGATCGGCGACACGTACACCGCCGATGATCATCGCCATATGGCGCGTGCGTTGCAGCTCGCGGCGCGGGGACTGAACTCGACGCGCCCGAATCCGCGTGTCGGATGCGTCATCGTCAAGGACGGCGAGGTCATCGCCGAGGGCTGGCACGAGCGCGCCGGTGAGCCCCACGCCGAGACGCTGGCCCTGCGCGCCGCGGGCGCCCGGGCGCGCGGCGCATCCTGCTACGTCACGCTCGAGCCATGCTGTCACCATGGGCGGACGCCGCCGTGCAGCGAGGCGCTGGTGAAGGCCGGCGTGGGGCGGGTGGTGGCGGCGATGACCGATCCGAACCCGCGTGTCGGCGGCGACGGTCTGCGGCAGTTACAGGCCGCCGGTGTCGAGGCCGGCGCCGGCCTGCTGGCCGGCGAGGCCGAGGCATTGAACGTGGGATTCTGTCAGCGTATGCGCAGGGGCCGCCCCTGGGTGCGCGCGAAGGTCGGCATGAGCCTCGACGGTCGTGTGGCGATGGCCGACGGCGAGAGCAGGTGGATCACCGGCGAGGCCGCGCGCGCCGACGTGCAGCGCTGGCGTGCCCGCAGCTGCGCGGTGGTCACGGGCGTAAGCACGGTGTTGGCTGACGACCCGGCCCTTACCGTGCGCGCGCAGCCGTATCTGGCAGAGCTTCCCGGGCAACCGCTGCGCGTGGTGTTCGATTCGGCCCTGCGCACGCCGCGGCGTTCGCGTGTATTGTCCGGCCCCGGGGCCGCGCTCGTGATCACGGCCGTTTCGGATCGCTGTCTGGACGGCGCGGAGTCCGTCTGCTGCCCCGGTGCCAACGGCAGGATCGATCTGCAGGCGGCGATGCGCGAGCTCGGCCACCGTGAACTCAACGAGGCGCTGGTCGAGGCGGGCCCCACGCTGACGGGGGCGCTGCTGCAGGCGGGTCTGGTCGACGAACTCATCTGCTACGTCGCGCCGAGACTGATGGGGGACGCCGCACAACCTCTGGCACGCCTGCCGGGACTGAACCGCCTGGCCGATGCCATCGGGCTCGACGCCGTGGACGTGCGGCAGATCGGACAGGACTTGCGCGTGATCATGCGCCCCCGGACAACGGTGTGATCGAGCAGATGTTTACCGGTATCGTGCAGGCGATGGGAAAGATCCATGCGATCGCACCGCGGGCGGAGGGCGTGAAGATCCACGTCGACGCCCGCCAGCTCGCGCTGGCCGACGCCCGTGTTGGCGACAGCATCGCTGTCAATGGCGTGTGCCTGACCGTCGTGGAGTTCGACGCGCACGGATTCGCAGTGGAAGTTTCGCCGGAAACCCTGCGCTGTACCTCCCTGGGCGGGCTCGCGGTCGGCGACCGCGTCAACCTGGAGCTCGCGCTGCGCCTGGGCGATCGGCTCGGCGGGCACCTGGTCAGCGGCCACGTCGATGGCGTCGGCCGGATCCGCTCAGTGCGTGCGGACGGCGACTGCCTCTGGCTGCGCATCGAGGTGCCGGCCGAGCTGGCGCGCTACGTCTCCCGCAAGGGCTCGGTCTGCGTCGACGGCGTCAGCCTGACCGTGAACGCCGTGGAGGGCGCCACCTTCGAGGTGCAGATCATCCCGCACACCCGCGAGGAGACGCTGTTCGGCGGTTACAGGCCGGAGGATGCCGTCAATATCGAGGTCGACCTGATTGCACGCTATCTCGAGCGGTTGATCGCCGACAGACGGATCTGAACGGGCGGCCGCCATCTTCCGCCGGGACGGCCCCGCAAAGCAGGTATAATCCGACCATCCACCGGTTCGTCTCCCGACCGCACGCATGTCCTCACTCAGCCCAACCGAAGAGATCGTCGAAGACATCCGTCAGGGGCGCATGGTCATCATCATGGACGACGAGGATCGCGAGAACGAGGGCGACCTGGTGATGGCCGCGGCGTGCGTCAAGCCCGGGGACGTCAACTTCATGGCGACGCACGGACGGGGCCTCATCTGCCTGACCCTCACGCGCGAGCGGTGCCAGCGGCTGAACCTGCCCCTGATGGTGCGCGACACGTATTTCAACTACGGCACCAACTTCACCGTGTCCATCGAGGCGGCGACGGGGGTGACGACCGGCATCTCGGCGGCCGATCGCGCACGCACCGTGCAGGCGGCGGTAGCCGAGGATGCCCAGCCCAGCGACGTGGTGCAGCCCGGGCACATCTTCCCGCTGATGGCGCAGCCGGGCGGGGTGCTGACGCGCGCCGGACACACCGAGGCCGGTTGCGACCTGGCGCGGCTGGCCGGTCTGGAGCCGGCGGCGGTGATCGTGGAGATCCTCAACGAGGACGGATCCATGGCCCGTCGTCCCGGGCTGGAACGGATGGCTGCGCAGCATGGCCTGAAGATCGGCACCATTGCCGACCTGATCCGGTACCGCATACACAACGAAAAGACCATCGAACGCGTGGCGGAGACGGATCTGCAGACCGACGTCGGCCAATTGCGCGCGGTCACCTATCGCGACACCATCGCCGGCGACCTGCACATCGCGCTGGTGCAGGGAACGGTCGAGCCGGAGAAGCCGGTCGCCGTGCGCGTGCACATCGAGAACCCGCTGTTCGATCTGACCGGGGCATCGCGCGCCGATTCCGGCTGGCCGCTGCGAGACGCCCTGCTGCGCATCGCGCGCGAGCCGAGCGGCGTGCTGGTGATACTCCGCAACCAGTACGACAACGACCAGCTCGTTCGCAGTCTGCAGCGCATGCACGAGCCTGCGCTCGCGCAGGCCGAGACTCCGGGCCCGCCCGCGCGCGACGAAATGCGCACCGTGGGTCTCGGCGCCCAGGTGCTCGCCGACATCGGCGTGCGCAAGATGCGCGTCATGAGCCGGCAGAGGAAATACAGCGCGTTGTCGGGCTTCGGGCTGGAGGTCGTCGAATACATTACTCACTAGGAATGCACATGGCAGACGTCAGGCAGATAGAAGGTGGAGACACCCCATCGGAGGACGCGCGTATCGGCATCATCGCCAGTCGCTTCAACGACGAGATCGTCGGCAAACTGATCGATGGTTGCGTGCAGACGTTGAAGGAACGCGGCGTGGCGGGCAGGCGCATCACGGTCGTGCGCGTCCCGGGGGCCTACGAGATCGCCTTCGCGGCAAGGCGCATGGCGATGTCGGGGGACTACGACGCGCTGATCGCCCTGGGCGCCGTCATACGCGGGGAGACGCCGCACTTCGATTATGTCGCCGGCGAGTGCGCGCGCGGGGTGTCGGAGGTGAGCGCGGATCTCGACATCCCCATCGCCTTTGGCGTGCTGACGACCGAGAACGATGAACAGGCGGAGGCCCGGGCCGGGGGGGCCATGGGCAACAAGGGTTCCGAGGCGGCCCTGGTCGCCATCGAGATGATCAATCTCACGCGGAACCTGGGCAGGTAGATGGGCTCGGGGAAGAGCAGGCGGGGCAGCACGGCCGCGCACGCGCGCGTGCGCGCGCGGCGCTGTGCCGTGCAGGCGCTGTACCAGTGGCAGCTCGCGGGCCAGGATCCGAACGACATACTGAAAGAGTTCGTCGCCGAGCGCGAGGTGGTCAATGCCGACATGGGGTTGTTCGAGACGCTGACGCGCGGCATCCCGCGCCACATCGAGGAGCTCGAAGCGGACTTGATGAGCGTGATCGATCGGCCGGTGCGGGAGCTCGACCCGGTGGAGCGTGCGATCCTGCTCATCGGCGCCTATGAGCTTCGGCACTGCATCGAGACGCCATGGCGCGTGGTCATCAACGAGGCCATCGAGCTGGAGAAGATGTTCGGCGCCGAACAGGGCCATCGCTACGTGAACACTGCACTGGACCGCCTGGCGCGCGCCCTGCGGCCGGTCGAGACGGCGGCTGGAACGGGATAGCGGAGCCCCTTGCCCGGGCCCGGTGCCGCCGCCAGCATCCGATCCGTCGCCAGCAGGCCGAGCCCAATGTCCGTCTCCGAATTCGAGCTCATCGATCGCTATTTCAGACGCGGCGGCGCGCGCCGTGACGACGTGGCGATCGGGATCGGCGACGACGGCGCGGTCCTCAGGCCGCGGCCGGGCCACGAACTGGTGCTGGTGACCGACACCATCGTGGCCGGGGTGCATTTCCCCGTGACCATGAGTGCGGGCGACGTCGGGTACCGCGCCCTGGCCGTGAATCTCAGCGATCTGGCGGCCATGGGGGCCGAGCCGGCGTGGTGCAGCCTCGCCCTCACGGTGCCGCAGGCCGACGAGACGTGGCTGCACGGGTTCGCAGACGGGCTGCTCGGACTGGCGGAGCGTTTCGACATGCAGTTGGTGGGCGGAGATACCACACGCGGTCCGCTGACGGTCACCGTCACTGCGCACGGCTGGGTGCCCGCCGGACAGTCACTGCGGCGAGCGGGAGCCGGCGCCGGCGATGGCGTGTACGTCACCGGTACCCTCGGCGATGCCGCGGCCGGTCTGCGCGTGCTCGTGGGCGAGACGGAGTGCGACGCGGACTCCGGGTCGGCGCTCACACGCCGGTTTCTGCGGCCGGAGCCGCGGGTCGCGCTGGGCCAATTCCTCCGCGGGATCGCCAGCAGCGCCATCGACGTGTCGGACGGACTGGCGGCCGACCTGCGGCACGTGCTCGAGGCCAGCGGCAGGGGTGCGGAGGTTGATCTCGCCCGCCTGCCGATCTCCGCGTCGCTGCGCGCCTGTGAGCGCGGCGACGCGGCGATCGAGCGTGCGCTCGGCGGCGGTGATGACTACGAACTGTGCTTCACGGTGCCACCCGGGCGCGAATCGGCGCTGGGAGCCTGGCGCGCGCAGGACGGCGTGCCGTTGACGCGTATCGGTACGGTCGTCGCGCGCCCGGGCCTGCGCTTCGTGGAGGCCGGGGGTAGGGTCGTCGATCGTCACATTGCCGGCTACGCGCATTTCTGATCGAGGTCTGCACCGGTCCAGGGATGTTAAGATTCCGCGCGGCTTGCGACGCGCACCGCAGGGAGCGACCGCGCGACCGGAAGGCAGCAGGCGTTGCGGCCCGGCCGGGCCGCATGGCATCGGGGCTGCGGCTACGGCCGCCCGGCCATGACGGGCGGCAGCGGCCGCGGCGCCGGCGGAAGTGCCAGGCCGATGCGCGCCGCGGATGGCGGGATCTGACAACTCAGGGGCGATGGAGCGGAGATGAAGACGTGTGGCTGGTGGTGGGCGGTTGCGGGCGCAGTGATGCTGAGCGCCTGCGGTGGCGTGGCGGCGCAGGATCTGGCGCTCAGTGATTTCGGCGACATGCCGCTCATACGCGTGGCCGGCACGGGCCGCGTGTCGGTTGCCGTGGATACCGCGTCGGTGAACCTCGGCGTCGAGGCGCAGGCCAAGTCGGCGGAGGAGGCTCGGGCCAAGGCGGCCGAGGCCATGACCGCCATGATCGCGGCGGTGCGCGCGAGCGGCATCGAGGACAGGGACCTGCAGACGCAGCATCTGTCGCTGAATCCGATCTTCGCCCCGGATTCGGCCAACAGGATAGTCGCCTACCAGGCACACCATCAGTTGACGGTGAAGGTGCGCGACGTCGCGAGCGTCGGCAAGGTGATCGACGAATCGTTGAAGGCCGCCGGCGACGCCGGCCGCATGTACGGGATCGGTTTCCTGGTCGACGACCCCGGTGCCGCCGAGTCGGAGGCCCGCAAGCGTGCCTATGCCAACGCGTTGTCCAAGGCGCAGGAGCTCGCCAAGGCAGCGAACCTGAGCCTCGGCCGGCCCCTGCGCATCATCGACATGCCGTCGACCATGCCGGGCCCGATCCCCATGGGCGGCGTGGCGATGGCCAAGATGTCCGCCGAGGCGGCGACACCGGTGGTCGGCGGCGAACAGGAGGTCTCGGTCACCATCGACGCCGTGTTCGCGGTTACCGAACCGACGCCGGCACCACAGTAACGTCCTGGCTGCGGGGCGGCGGGGAATCCGCTCGCCCGGCGGCTCAGCCGGTCACCGCGCCGCTCGGTGTCTGGCCCTCCGGTATGCGTACGTGCAGGGCGTCGTTGCGCTGCTGGATCTCCTTGCGCATCTCCTTGCGCATCTTGCCCGCATCGAACAGACGTTGCTCGATGTCGGTCTCGATCTCGAGCCGCGGAACGGTCATGGGGCGGCCATCCTCGCCGACCGCCACCATCGTGAAGAAGCACGAGCTTGCGTGCCGCTTCTCCTTGGTGCGCAGGTTCTCGGCCATGACCTTCACGCCCACCTCCATGGAACTGGTGCCTACGTAATTGACGTTGGCCATGAATGTCACCAGCTCCCCCACCCCGACGGACTGCTTGAAGGTGACCAGGTCGAGCGATGCGGTGATGACATAGCTCTTCGCGTAACGCGCGGCGCAGGCATACGCGACCTGGTCGAGCAGCTTCAGCAGCGCCCCGCCATGCACCTTGCCGGAGAAGTTGGCCATGTCGGGCGTCATGAGGACGGTCATGTAAAGGGATTTTTCCTGTCGGCTCATAGTCGGTGTGCGTCTTCTCGATTGAGCGAACCTGCCGTGGCAGGCAGGCGCGGGGAGCGAATGATAGCGAGCCGCAACGCAGATCAGAAGCAAGTGCGGCACCGGCGCGCCGGGGGCGTTCCGCCAACCCCGCTCCTTGCAATCGTCGTTTGTTCGTGTAAACTACCTACCAATAGATAGATAAACCCATCCACCCATGGCAACATCCGCACAGATAATTGATATCGGGCAGGAATACATCCAGAAGGTGGGATTCCACGCCTTCAGTTACCGGGATATCGCCAAGCGTGTCGGGATACGCACGGCGAGCATCCACTATCACTTTCCGACCAAGGCCGATCTCGCCATGGCGATCGTGGAGCGGGTGCGCGAGGCGACCTCGGCCGCGATCGCCGATATCGATGCCTCCGCCAGATCGGCGGGCGAGCGACTGCGGCGCTACTGCGGCCTGTTCCTGCGCACCTGGGGACAGGGCGACCGGCTCTGCCCGATGTGCATGCTGGCGATGGGACAGGACGCGATACCGGAGGAGGTCCGGAGCGGCGTACGCGATTTCTGGCAGAGTGGCGAGTCGTGGGTCGCCCAGACCGTACGCGATGGGCAGGCAAGCGGCGAATTCCGCCCCGACCTCGACCCGAGAACGGTCGGCAGAACCTTTGTCGCGGCCATGGAAGGGGCCATGGTCGCCGCCCGCGCGTTCACGGACCGCACGCGCATCGAGGACGTCATCGATCACCTGATTGATTCGGTGACGGCCCGGCGAACCGGCGGCGCCACGGCAGTCTAACCGTTTAGAGGCACTCGCCCGGATGACACACCGATACCCCGGCAACGGCCATGGATCCCGCGGCGTGTACGCCGCCCTGGTCCTGGCGGCGCTGGCCGCGAGCGCGGCACTGACATACAGCCTGCGCGCAGCCGCCTATGCGCCGCCCTTCAATCTCCAGGAGGTCGCGCCGGGCAATTTCGTGCACCTGGGAAAGCATGTGACATTCGAGGATCCCGATACCGACGATATTGCCAACATCGGCTTCATCGTCGGGGAGAAGTGCGTGGCGGTCGTCGATACCGGCGGATCGGTGGCCGTCGGACGGGCCCTGAGGGATGCGATACGCGAACGTACATCGGCGCCGATCTGCTACGTCATCAACACCCACTCGCATTTCGATCACTACTTCGGCAACATCGCCTTCAGGGACGACAAGCCCGAGTTCATCGGACATCAGAAATTGCCCGAGGCCCTCGGTGGCGACAATGCCTACGTACTGGAGCACTTCGGCAAATATCTCGGCGAGCATCCGAGCAATGCCGACATCATCCTGCCCGATCGGACCGTGGACTCCATGCTCGAGCTGGACCTGGGCGGCAAGACGCTGCGTCTGACGGCCTACCCGACGGCGCACACGCATAGCGATCTTTCCGTGCTCGACGTCGACACCGGTACGCTCTGGCTGGGAGATCTGTTGTTTCGCGAGCGGCTGCCGTCGTTCGACGGCAGCGTGCTCGGCTGGCTGAAGGTGATCGGCACGCTGGAGCAGGAGCAGGGCGTCAGGACGGTGATCCCGGGCCATGGCCCGGTTGGCGAGGAACTCAAGGCCGCGCTCGCCGACGAGAAGCGCTACATGGAGACCGTGGTCGCCGAGGTCAGGGCGCAGATCGCCGACGGCAAGGATATCGACGAGGCGGTGGAGACGGTAGGCCTGTCGGAACGCGGACGCTGGCAGTTGTGGGACCAGCAGCACAAGCGCAACGTCTCGCGCGCCTACACGGAACTGGAGTGGGAATGAGCGGACTTGCAAGAGGCGACTCCGGCGTCAGGCGGCGGTCGCGAAGATCACGGCGGAGCTTAGGAGGCATATCATGAACATGCAGACATACAGGCGCGGCCTCATCGTCGCGCTGGCTTTGATCGGCGCCCTGCCGATGGGTCAGGCGGCGGCCGAGGAGATGCTCGAAATCGCCCGGCCCAAGGAGATGAAGTCGGACGTGGACCTGTGGGCGACCTTCCTGCGCGAGGCGTTCTTCAAGGATGTCGAGATCATCGAGGACAAGACCGTCATCGAGATGAAGACGCCGTATCGCGCCGAGGATGCGGCGGTGACGCCGCTGTCGATAACCGCGCAGTTCGATCAGTCCCCGGAACGATACATCAAGACCCTCTACGTCATCGTCGACAACAATCCGCAGCCGCTGGTCGGGACCTTCCATTTCACGCCCGACACCGGCAAGGCCGACCTCGCGTTGCGGGTGCGCATCGATCGCTACACCAACATCCGCGCCGTCGCCGTGCTGAACAACGGCGAGCATCACATGGTCACCAATTACGTGAAGGCCTCGGGCGGCTGCTCGGATCCGTTCGGCGGCGACATCTACGAGGCGCTCAAGACGGCCGGCAAGATGAGATTCCGCACCGTCGGGGAGATCCTCGGCGACCAGACGCAGCTCGGCCAGTTCAGCATCAGTCACCCGAATTTCACCGGCATGTCGATCAACCAGCGCACTGGCAACATCGTGCCGCCGCATTTCATCAACAAGGTCACGCTGGTATACAACGACAAGGTGGTGATGAGCGCGGAGACCGGCATCTCCATCAGCCAGGATCCGAGCTTCCGGTTCTTCTTCAAGCCCGGCACCGGCGGCACGCTGCGCGCCGACATCGAGGACAGCAAGGGCAACAAGTGGTCCGAGGTCTTCGATGTCACCGAAGCCCCGGCCGCGGCCGCCACCGCCGACAAGAGCACCTGACGACGGCCGGAGTCGGGCATTGGATAAGGGGCGCTTCGGCGCCCCTCGGTTTTTGGGCTTCCGGTCGGCGCGGCCCGCGCCCTGCGCCAGGATTGTGGTCGCAGGCCGCCGGCGCGGCTTATCATGACGCCCATAACAAGAATTCCAACCACCGCCCATGCCCCGCCCATTTTCCAGTTTCGGGTTCCGCCAGCTGACCGGATGGATGCTGGGGCCGCTGTGTTTCATGTTCTGCGGCCTCTACGGCCCGGAATGGGGCATGAGCATGCAGCAGGCATGGACCGCGGGCACGGCGGCGCTGATGACGATCTGGTGGATCACCGAGCCGGTGCCCCTGTGGGCGACCGCCTGCGTGCCGTTGTTCGTTTTCCCGGCGATCGAGGTGGCGCCGCTGTTCGGCGTCGCGCTGCAGTACACCGACCCGGTGAATTTCCTTTTCCTCGGCGGCATGATGATCGCCGCCTCCATGCAGCAATGGGGACTGCACAGGCGCATCGCGCTGGCGATCGTCGACGCCATCGGCGCCAGCCCGCGCCGGATCGTGCTGGGCTTCATGCTCGGGACCGCCTTCATCAGCATGTGGATCTCCAACACCGCCACGGCAATGATGATGTATCCGATAGGCATGGCGGTGCTCATCAGAATGCGCGAACAGCACGTCGACGAACAGTTGCTGTCGCGGTTCGGCCTCGCCCTCATGCTCGGCATCGCCTACGCCGCGAGCATCGGCGGCATCGGCACGAAGATCGGCACCGCGCCGAATCTGGTGTTCGTGAAGCTGGCCGATCCGCTGCTGAACCACGACGTGGATTTCCTGACGTGGCTGAAGGTGGGCGTGCCGATCGTGGCCATTGCGCTACCCCTGGTCTGGCTGTACCTGGTGCGGGTGGCTGCGCCGCTGCCCGCTGCCGGATTCGTCGACAGCGCCGCCTACATCGCCGGGGAACGCCGGCGCCTGGGAACGATGAATCCCGGTGAACGCATCGCGCTCGTGGCGTTTCTCACGGCCGCGTGGCTGTGGATATTCCGCAAGGACATCGAGCTCGGCGGCTTCGTGATACCGGGCTGGTGGGACCTGGTGACCTGGGGCTGGTCCGACGTCATCGGCAGGCCCGTGGAATCCCTGCCGGCGCCGCTCGCCAGACTGCTGGCGCAGGATGTGGGCGATGCGGCGGTGGCGATGGGGGTCGGTATCCTGCTGCTTTTCATCCCGGTTCCCGGCCAGCCGACGCGCAGGGCACTGAGCCTGCGCAACGCCGTGCGTGTGCCCTGGGGCCTGCTCGTCCTGCTGGGCGGCGGATTCGCGATGGCCTACGGCATACAGCAGAGCGGACTGTCGGACTGGGTGGGGGGCTGGCTGCGCGACCTCGATCAGCTGCCGCCTCTGCTGCTCATCCTGTGCGTGTGCCTCATCACGGTGATCCTGACCGAGGTGGCGTCCAACACCGCGACCGCCAACATCATCCTGCCGCTGCTCGTCGCGCTGGCGGCGGAGATCGGCCGCAATCCCGCGCCGCTGATGATGGCGGCCACGATCGCCGCGTCCTTCGGATTCATGCTGCCGGCGGGCAAGGTGGCGAGAAAGTTCGG
>WBZY01001055.1_pt1 | contig 16221 bp, 11 predicted proteins | sample 5204191 | NCBI WGS metagenome assembly WBZY01 (sample SAMN12344363, study PRJNA552823) | activated sludge metagenome | biome: Activated sludge suspended growth; feature: Anammox Sidestream; material: Wastewater; isolation source: activated sludge from anammox sidestream of wastewater treatment...
GGGAATATGTATAAGCGTGACAGAATTTGGTGGACATGCATCCGGTATAATGGCAAGAAGATCCAAAGAAGCCTTGAAACGGATAATAAAAAACTTGCTGAGACTATTGAAGCTAAATTGAAAACGGAGCTGATTGAAGGCAAGTACTTTGACCGGTATGAGGGAGCGGCGAAGACCTTCCGGGAAATGGCAGACAGGTTTATGAAAGAACATGCGCCAAAGGTTTCCAGGAATATGCAAGAGAGTTATACAACATCTGCAAAACATCTTTTATCATTCTTTGGTGATTCAAAATTGACGGCGATAACACCGAAAGTAATAAACGATTACAAGGTATCAAGGATAAATCAGGGCAAGAAACCAGCAACGATAAATAAGGAACTGGCAATGCTTCAAAAAGCCTTTAGTTTGGCGGTAAAACAATGGGAATGGACAAAGGAAAACCCTTGCTTGAAGATACCCAAAGAAAGGGAGAACAATCAAAGAGACCGCTGGTTATCAGAAGATGAGGAAAAGAGACAACTGGAAAATGCTCCGCAATGGCTAAGGGACATAATTGTTTTTGCCTTACATACCGGGTTGCGTCAAGACGAACTGCTTTCGCTTACATGGGACAGGGCTGACCTTTTTCGCAAGACAATAATTATCCAGGAAACAAAGAACGGTAAACCCAGGACAATTCCATTAAACCAGATTGCCCTTGGTATTTTAATGGAGAAAACGAAGGTCAGGAGTCTAAAATGTGATTTCGTTTTTCCCAGCAGTGCCATGACCAAAATTGATCGTGCAAATCTTATCAAGTCGTTTAACGTTGTCAACGAAAAGGCAGGCATACAAAACTTTCGTTTCCATGACCTGAGACATACCTTCGCAACACGATTAGCACAAAGGGGAATTGACCTTTATAAAATATCAAAGCTGCTGGGGCATTGCGATATTCACATGACACAGCGTTATGCGCATCATTGTCCGGAGTCTTTAAGGGAAGGAATTGAGGTTTTGGAAAAAGTTGACTACGTTTTGACTACAGTCGGGGGTAACAAAAATGTCTTACAGGCTTGAAACCCTTGTAAAATAAGAGCCCGCGATCGGAGTCGAACCGACAACCTCATCATTACGAATGACGTGCTCCGCCAATTGAGCTACGCGGGCTTAAGATAGCTGTTCACTATGAATGAAAGATTTCTATTATACGATTTTTTTTCGTATTTACAATAAATTATTCCTCACCTGAACATACCGGAACAAATACAATCAGCATCGTGGACTCCATAAGCCAACCCTGACAGGGTTAAAATGAAGTAACTATTCAGCGAAACTGACGATGACAGAGAATATTTTCTCAGAATAGTTAGGAGCCAATAAGAAAAACGGACAAACGGGAAAATCCCGAAGGGATGACATGATTATAGAAAAAACGTGTCACCATATTCAACCCCGTAAGGGGTGAAATATCGGGAAAATGGCGATACTATGCCACCCCTACGGGGTTAACCATCATTGCATAACCCTATGCTATAATCATGTCATCCCTTCGGGATTACAGAGTCAATATTTTGTTCACTCGCAGTGATTGTGAGCGAAAGTACGCGGAATAGTTACTCAATAAATATGCATATTATTCATGCGGTACAATCCGGTGAATCTCCACTACCTGCTCAATGAGACGCGGAAGATCGTTAACCGACAGCATGGTCGCCGCATCAGAAAGGGCTTTTTCCGGGGTTTCGTGCACTTCAAGAAACAAGGCATCGCAACCGGTGGCAACGGCTGCCCTGGCAAGCGGCATAATCATCTTTCTTTCACCGCCGGAAACATTTCCCTGCCCGCCGGGAAGCTGAACGCTGTGGGTGGCGTCGTACACCACCGGATAGCCCAGATCCCGCAGGATAACCAGCGATCTCATATCGCTGACCAGATTATTATATCCGAAACTTGCACCCCGTTCCGTTATCAGAATCTGTTCGTTCCCCACGCTCCGAATTTTTTCAACAACCGGTTTCATATCCCATGGCGCCAGAAACTGCCCCTTCTTCACATTGACCGGTTTGCCGGTCTTTGCAGCAGCCAGGGCCAAGTCGGTCTGGCGACAAAGGAAGGCGGGAATTTGTATAACATCAAGGGTTTCTGCCGCGAAAGGGACGTCTTCCGTCTCGTGGACATCGGAAAGTACCGGCACGTTGAGTTTCCTCTGAATATCCGCTAAAATCTTTAAACCCTCTTTCAAGCCAGGTCCACGGTATGAATGAACCGAGGTCCGGTTTGCCTTGTCATATGACGCCTTGAAGATAAAGGGTATCTTTCTGGCCTGAAAGATATCCTTTAATTTTTCGGCCAGTTTCAGACAGCCTTCGTGACTCTCAATGACGCACGGACCTGCAATAAAGACCAGGGGTTGCCCCCGGCCAATCGAAAAGTCTCTGACAATTACCTTCATGGTATTTTTAACATACAACCGTATGGTGCACGAGATTCCTCAGAAAATGAGAGGTCATTATAGTCTTACTGTATAAAAACTTCTTTTTTTGTAAGTTTTTTCACAAGCCCCTTTCAGGAGGTACCGTTTTTTATGAGTGAAAGATTGCTGCGCGGAGTTTACGCTGAGCATATCGAATGTGCTCGCAATGACAACGTGCAGTGTGCCATCAAAGTGCATGGTCGCTGTCATTGCGAGGGCCTTTTCCGAAGCAATCTCCCCGCTTTCATAAAGGAAATTTGGTTGCGGCTGTGCTGCGCTAGGAATCTTAGAATGTATAACTTTTAGTAGTAATATAAAGCACAATTTACGGTGTGTCAATAAGATAAAAAAACAAGAATAACACGGTGAAAAATAGGTTGCTACCGTTGTATTCTGTGTGTACAATAACTCAGTTTTACTTTAATATGGAGAAAAACTGTAGTTTTAGCACAGCATGCCAGACAACTCCCGCTGAACCCCCTGAGTAGGGGCGAACGGCCGTTCGCCCCTATCGTGGGAAAATCCCCCTTGATAAAGGGGGCAAGGGGGGTTGTTTCTCTGTGTCATGCGCTGTGCATGAAAAATGCCGTTGTCAAGGATAGGCTAGGTAAATCCCCATTTTCGGCAAGCGGTGTCCACACTACCTGGCTTAATCTGAAAGGAGGGTTGTGATATGAGAAGGCTGAATACGATTATTGCAATACCTGCGGTTCTTTTGCTGGTACTGTTTTCGGGAAGGAATCTACTGGCCGGGCGGGATGGTCTGAACGAAGCATTACTCACACTCTTACACCTACCATCCGAAGCTTGTGGTGAGCAAAGTCGAACCAACCGAAATCCCAAATCACTCGATTCAAATCCGCACTCGGCAATCAGAAATCAGAAATTCGAAAAGACAGATGTGCTGCAAACGGTTTATAAACTCCAGATGCCGTTTATCGCCAACGAAGGACAGGCAAATGAAGAGGTGCGGTTTTATGCCAATACCTTTGGGGGCACCGTCTTTGTCACGAAGGATGGTGAGCTCGTGTATGCCCTGGCAGGAAAAGATAAAGGGCAAGAAACAGGGGGCAGGCGCCAGGGGACAGGAGTCGGTGAGATGGGCTACGGGCCGCGGATAATTGAAAACGAGATGCGATCAAGTTTCAAAGTATCGGACTTGTTCAAAATTTCATACCGTGATCCCATATCGAAAATTGTCTCACCTTCGCTTGTTCAATCTTGTAGATTGAACCAAAACGTTTCGGTTCAGGCTACAAGCCTGAACCAGCACGGAGTTCAGAGGTTAAAGGGCAAAAATGACAGAAAGCATGAGACAGGCAGGGGCGGGGTTACCCCGACCCTACAGGGATCAAAGGCCAGCATCCAGGAGTGTGGGGGCGAATGGCATTCGCCCAATGAGATACCCCTGGCGGGAGAAGGCAAGGGTGAGGGGGTAAGTGTCCTTGCCCTGAACGAAGCCAATGTCCCGCACCCTGTGCAGGGGATGGACAGGATGAGCGGAGTGACTATCAAAGAAGAATTTGTGAATGGGAAGATTGGCGAGATACAGGGTATAAACAAGGCCATGGCAAAGGTCAATTACTTCAGGGGGCGTGATTCGTCGAAGTGGAAGAGGAATATTTCTACGTATGATATGGTGACACTGGGCGAGGTGTATGAAGGTATAGAATTAAGGTTAAAGGCGTATGGGAACAATGTAGAAAAACTTTTTTATGTGAAACCTGGTGCAGACCTAAACGAGATAAAAATCAGGCTGAGTGGTTTACAACCTTCTGAAAATCCTCCCCCTTGCCCACTGTGAGGGGGACAACCACCTGTCCCCCTCACAGTGGGCAAGGGGTGAAGCCCCCCTGTTCTTGGATAACAAAAACAGCAAGCCCCGAAGGGGCGGAAGGACTCTATGAAAAAGTCACCAGAATTCCTTTTGCCCTTTCAGGGCGAACCACGGTATTCTCCCTGTGCAGGCGGGCTTCACTCCCTGTCATGCTTTTATTTTGCAAAATCATGAAATAGCAAGCGCTGAGTAGTACACCATGAAAAAAATCGCGGCATACTTTTTTATTGACACAACTCATCTATCAATGGTAATATCCGGCACGGCAATTCTAACCATTCACACAAGCAATTCCGTAGCAAAGATACAACACGATAAAGGCAAACCCTGAGTGATCAGGGGACGCAAAGAAAAGGGTCTTTCGTAGGGGCGTATTGCAATACGCCCCTACATCTGATGAAAAGACAGCCTTACTGCCGAAGATGTTCTCAAAAAAACATTTTTGCAGTAAGGCTTTTTTATTTTTATAAGAAGGAGATTGATGATGACTATCCCTCAAAAATTTATTACCGTGTTAATGGCTACAAGCATGATGTTCATGTATGTTACTTCCGTTTGGGCTAGCCTGAATGACGGATTGGTAGCATCTTATCCGTTCAATAGTAACGCCCAGGATGAAAGTGGAAATGGGAATCATGGAACTGTACAAGGGGCTACTTTGACAAACGATAGGTACGGAAATGCTAATAGTGCTTATAGTTTTGACGGGATCGATAATTATATCCTTATTCCGGATAATAATTCATTAGATTTATCGAATAGCTTGACCATTACCGCATGGATTAAATCTCTTAATACCTCAGGCCCCAGAGCCATTGTTTCCAAATGGAATGATGATACACGGGATTGGTCATATCTTTTTAAGGATCACAATGACAGTGACAAATTACGAATAGAACTATCGCAAGGAAATCATCACGATCTCGCTGATCTTGAAGGAACAACTTCTATTGTACCGGATCAGTGGATACATGTTGCTGTTACGTATGATTCAAATTTTGTAAAGTTGTACTTCAATGGTACGGAAGATGCCTCTTTATCAAGAACAGGTATCATGAATAATAGCGCTGAAAACTTACTCATTGGTGCAGTTTATAGTAGAAATATCAGTGAATACTTTCATGGTGTCATCGATGAAGTCAAGATCTACAACCGTGCCCTTTCCGAATCTGAGATTCATGAGCTTTATAGTCCCGACACAACCCCGCCCACGGTCAGCTTCGCCGATCCGACGGGGGATGCTAGCGGTATTGATGTCGCAGCAGGAATCACGGCCACGTTTAGTGAGGCAATGAACGCCGCTACGATCAATACAAACACCTTCACCGTCCGTGACAACAACCTCAACAGCGCCATCACGGGAACGGTCTCTTACAGCGGCACAACGGCCACATTCACCCCATCCAGCCCTTTAGCCTATTCTACCGCCTACACGGCAACCCTCACCACCGGGATAACCGACCTGGCCGGTAACGCCATACCTTCGGACTTTACATGGAACTTCACTACCAGACCTTTACCGGCACGATACGCCTCATCCGGCATGACTGTTGATGGGAACTTAAGCGAATCAGGCTGGGACGTTGGTATTGATGCAGCGAAGGTGGTAAACGGTGTAACGAACAACACGGCGCAATTCGGGGTGCTCTGGGATACTACCTATTTATATGTGGGTATGAGGGTACTGGATAATAATCTCTCCAATGATTCAGCCACGGTCTGGCATGACGACAGTATCGAGGTCTCTATCGACGGGGATCATAATCACAGTACGGCCTACGACAGCCACGACCGCCGGTTCAACAAGGGGTGGAATGATGCCTCACTCTATGAAAGGAGCGGCAACACCACCGGCGTATTACACGGCTGGGCATCCGTCCCCGGCGGATACACGATTGAGCTGGCCATACCGTGGGGCAACCTGGGAGTTACCCCCGCAGAGGGTATGACCCTGGGGTTGAGTGCAGGATATAGTGACGATGACAATGGGGGAAATCGTGAGGGGAAGGTCATCTGGATTGGAAATGCGGATACTCATAGTAACCCGTCATCCCTGGGACACGTCGTCCTTGCCGATAGTATAGCCCACTATGCCTTCAATGAAGGGGCGGGCACGACGGCTGGTGACTCATCGGTTTATGGCAAAGACGGCACCATCAGCGGGGCTGCCTGGACAACGGGGAAAGAAGGCGGCGGGCTAGGCTTCAACGGAACCAGCGATTACGTGACAATTCCCCGGATAAACACGGACGAGATGTCCCTGTCTGCATGGTTCTCCAAGCATGCCAACGATGTGTCGTATACCGATGCCATCGTGGGCGGTTTCAGAAACGATGCAAATCTACAACTGCAGGAGGGTTTTGAAGTGCGATTCAGCCCGGCTTCCCCCAATTCCCTGGACTTTGTCCTCATCACCCGCGATGGCAGCGGTGTCAGGACAAGCCGAACGGCCCGGCGGAACCTGCTTAATGCCGTGGAGAGCTGGTATCATGTGGGGTGCAGTTACCAGAAGGCCACCGGCCAGCAGCGATTGTATGTCAATGGTCAACTGGTTCGTACGGTAACCCATCCGGCGGGAAACAGCATCGTGCCGATGACCTATTATCCGGGCATAACCATAGGACATTCCGCGGCCACGACGGGGTATTTCTACGGCGTCATTGATGACATCCGCATCTACGACCGCGTCTTAAGCGACCGTGAGATGCAGGGTCTGTACAACGCCTTTACCTCTGCGTTGCAGGCGCGCTATGCCCTGGATGAAAATACGGGGGCCATAGCCAATGACTCGTCCGGCAACGGCAATCATGGAAGCGTCAATGGCGGGGCGACATGGACGACGGGGAAATACGGAGGGGGTTTGGGATTTGACGGGGCGAACGACTATGTGTCAATACCCCGGAGCAATCATGACGAGATCTCCGTCTGTGCCTGGTTTTACAAAAATGCCAATGATACGGCGCGGAACGATGCCATCTTTAGCGGATTCAGGAATAATTCCAATGCACAGTTAATGGAGGGATTTGAATTGAGATTCCCGTCAGGCGCCGCCAGTAATACCCTCCAGTTTGTCCTTACGACACAGAATACAAGCGGTGTAAGGACGATGCGAACGACGCAAATGAATTTAGGCAATTCGGTGGGCAGCTGGTACCACGCGGCAGGCACGTATAACAAGGCAACGGGCGAGCAGAAGTTATATGTGAATGGTCAACTGGTCAATACACAAACGCATCCGGTGGGGAACACGACAGTGCCGTTGGCGGCGTACACCGACATGAGGATAGGGCATTCAAGGGTTAGAGCAGGGTATTTTAACGGCACCATTGATGACGTCCGTATCTACAATCGTGCATTAAGCGACCAGGAGGCGCTGGACGTCTATCATAATTTTTGACACCAGAATAGGGCAGGCATGTATCACGCCGCCGCTGGCTAACAACCAGGGTAGGGTGGATTAAGCGAAGCGTATCCACCAAATAAAAGCATCTCAGGCGGGTTCGGATTTGCAATCTGAACCCATACGTTAAATGATTTCAAACGGGTTTGTTTCGCCGGTAGATGAAAAATGCTGTACCGCTGGGTTCCGACTGCTGATACCTGCAAAGTGAATATTTATGCGTCATGGACGTGACAAATGTTGGGGTTCAAATTACAAATTTGAACCCGCGAAAGCGAAGCGTATTCACCAGATAAAATCTATGTGCAGGGTGCATTTTGCTCACTAATTGTTAGTCCGGTTGTAGAGCGACGAGGCTCGTCGCCCTACATTGAGAAGGTCGCCGAATGCCTAAGTAAAAAAAGTCGCCAAAGATATAATGAAATGTTTTGGAATTTCAAATACCCCCCATAATCCCCCGCAAACGGTGGGGCTGAAGACTGAATTTAATATTTTGTAAACATCGTAAACACCATAAGAGAGGATAGCATATGAAAAACAAGATTTTTGTATGGGTCGTAGTACTGTGCAGTTTGTCGTTGCCCGCATTCGGACAGTTTTACGAGTATGACGAGCCTGGAATCAGATTGCGAACCGGCCTGCCGACGGTATTCACCGTTGAGAGTGTCAGGCAAATAACGGGAAACGATGAGGAATCGGTATTAAATATCGGTATCAGCGTCAAGAAAGGCAAGGTTGAGTCGGTGAGCAGGGACGGGGGGACATGGATCGTTACGATACGAACCAGCAGCAAGGAAGCCTCGACGTATCTCATAAAAGACAGTCAATTTAAAATTATGGGAGAGGAATCGAAAAAGGTTATGATTAATGCCATTCACTGGAAAGACGGGAACTGACAGCGTATGAAGGTATATTTTATTGGTGCAGGCCCGGGGGATCCTGAGTTAATAACCGTCAGGGGCCTTAAGATTATTCAGCAGTCTCAATACTGTATTTATGCAGGATCTCTTGTGAATCCTGAGCTGCTCAAGGCGCTTCCGCCTCGTGCGAAGATATATGACTCCTCCGGGATGAGCCTGGAGGACATGGGGGTTGTCTACAAGGAGGCCAGGGAGCAGAATCTGGACGTTGCACGGATTCACTCAGGAGATCCTTCCATTTACGGGGCAATACAGGAGCAGATGCAGGTACTCGACACCTTGGGAATTCCCTATGAGGTTATTCCCGGGGTGAGTTCTTTCGTTGCTTCAGCAGCAGTTTTGCGGCAGGAATTGACGCTTCCCGGTGTTACGCAAACCATTGTGATCACCCGTATGGAAGGAAAGACACCAATTCCCGAAAAGGAGCATCTGAGCGTCCTGGCCGCGGCAACGCCGACCTTGTGCATTTTCCTGAGCATTGACAAGATAGAAGAAATTGTTCGGACGCTCCTGCCGCACTATGGCAAGGATTGTCCGGTTGCCGTTGTGTATAAGGCAACGTGGCCAGAACAGAAGATTGTTTGCACCAGGCTCGCGGAGATTGCCAGTGAGGTGAAGCGGCAGTCGATTAAAAAATCGGCGCTCGTTATTGTCGGATGGACGTTGGGAAAAGAATTTCAAAGGTCTGTCTTATACCGTCAGCATTGAACCGGTGTTGCTTGTCTGCGACTGACAAACAAAGACGGTTTCTCGCCCCCGCGGATGAGTCCTTTTCATCCGTTGAATTATAAAGAAAGCCTTGCATATTGGTTCATGCGGAGTATAATTAAAATTTTGTGAACCCTTCTTTTATAAGAATACATACCTCTGTCCCTCTGCCGGGGTGAAGAATGGCGGTTGTGCCGATGTTGCCTTTTCTGCGGGCGGGATGAGGGCAGGGGATGAAACGGAAGGATTTTTTTATCTGCAAGTATGGGTAAATCAATAGGACTACGGGAATGGATGTGAATACGGAAAAGAAAGTCGAGTATACCTTTAAAGCCCCCCGGGGGACGGTGGATATCTTGCCGACGAAGTGGACTTTATGGCGGAATCTCGAGGAAGCAGGACGCCAGGAGTTTGAACTGAGCGGTTATTATGAAATCCGCACCCCCGTGTTTGAGGATACGCGATTATTTATCAGGAGCATTGGGGAAGCCACGGATATTGTTGAGAAGGAGATGTATACCTTTTCCGATAGCGAGGATTCAAGCATAACCCTGCGTCCGGAAAACACGGCGCCGGTGATGAGGGCATATCTGGAGTATGAACTCTATAAGACAAAAAAATTCCAGAAATTTTATTATATCGGTCCGCAATTCAGAAAGGAACGTCCGCAAGCCGGGCGGCTCCGGCAGTTTCACCAGATGGGAATCGAGGCGGTGGGCGCAACCGATCCCCTGCTTGATGTGGAAACCATCAGTGTTGCAACCCGGATCTTTGACCGTATTGGCCTGAAAGGGTATAAGATCAAGATTAATTCCATCGGATGCGAGCAATGCAGGCCTGTTTTCAGAACTATCCTGAAGGAAAAGCTCTGTGACCACAAAAACGGGCTGTGCGAACTCTGTCAGTCGCGGCTCAACCGGAATGTGTTCCGTATCCTGGATTGCAAAAATGAGGGATGCAAATCGATCAGCCACCATATGCCGTCTATCAACGATTATTTGTGTGAGTCATGCCAGTCCCACGCAAAAGCGGTACGGGAAGCCCTGCTGGAGATCGGTATTCCGTACATTGCAGATGCTCATCTGGTGAGGGGGTTGGACTATTATACCAAAACGGTGTATGAGATTACCCATTCGTCGCTGGGTGCGCGCGATGCAATATGTGCCGGAGGACGGTACGATAATCTGATTTCTGACATTGGAGGGCCTTCTATCGGTTCCGTAGGCTTTGCTATCGGGATGGAGGCAACCATTTTGGCGCTTGAGAATGTTATGGCAAAGCATAAGACCTTTTCTCAGGAAGTGTGCGGTCCGTCGCCATCGATCTATGTCATCTCCATCAGCGAAGAAACCAAAAAACACGGTTTCTGTCTGCTCAACCTTTTGCGAAAGGCAAATCTTTCCGCCGATTTTGATTATGAGGGAAGAAGCCTGAAGGCGCAGATGCGTACGGCGAATAAGCTGGGGGTAAAATATGTTGTGGTCGTAGGTCCTGACGAACTGGCGCGGGGCGATGTCAAGATCAAGGTGATGGAGACGGGCGAGGAGGTTGTTCTGAAACAAAACGAAGTTCCCAGGTGGTTTCTGAACAAAGATGCATCCATGAAGAGTTAGCGAAGGTTTTATTTTCCGGGAGATAGTTGAAATACCATGTCTACATTGAAGCGAACGCATACCAGTGGTCAGTTGCGCATGACCGACGTGGCGGCAGCCGTTACCCTTGTTGGCTGGGTAAGCAGCGTCCGCGACCACGGGGGATTACTTTTTATTGACCTGCGGGACCGGTACGGCATGACGCAGGTTGTTTTTAATCCCAACAGAGGCAAGGAATTCTATGAGAGCGCCGGCCTGTTGCGACCAGAATATGTCATAGCCGTGCGGGGAGTTGTCTCGGCCAGGCCAGCGGGTACGGTAAATCCCCACCTTAACACGGGGGAAATTGAAGTTTACGCGGATACCCTTGAAATCCTCAACAAATCGGAGACGCCGCCCTTTGAAATTACCGACGAGAGCAAGGTGTCTCTGGAATTGAGGCTGAAACACCGTTATCTGGACCTGAGACGCTCTGCAATGCAGAGACGTTTGATCTTCCGCCACAAGGTCTGTCAGGCCATACGCGAATATCTTGACCGTCTGAACTTTGTCGATATCGAAACCCCGGTATTGACAAAGAGCACCCCGGAAGGCGCCCGCGATTATTTGGTTCCCAGCAGGGTCAACCTGGGGAAATTTTATGCGTTGCCGCAGTCGCCCCAGCTTTTCAAGCAGATTCTCATGGTGGCCGGCTACGACCGCTACTTTCAAATCGTACGCTGTTTCCGGGATGAGGACCTCCGCGCCCAGCGGCAGCCTGAATTTACCCAGATGGATATGGAGATGTCGTTTGCGGATGAAAATGATATCATTCAGGTCATCGAGGGGCTCATGGCCACGATCTTTGAGAAGGTTATGGGGAAAAAGATTGCCGTCCCGTTTCCCCGCCTTTCCTACCGGGAGGCCATGGCCTCGTATGGTTGTGACGCACCGGATCTGCGTTTTGGCATGAAGATAAAAGACGTCTCTGATATCGTTCAGAAGTCGGATTTCAAGGTGTTTCTGGACACGATGAAATCAGGCGGACAGATACGAGGTATCAACGCGAATGGCTGTGGGAGTTATTCAAGGAAGGAGATCGATGATTTAACGGCCTTTGTCGGCCAATTCGGGGCAAAAGGACTCGCCTGGTTCAAGGTGGAGGAAAACGGTTTATCCTCTTCGATCACCAAATTCTTTCCGGCGGAAACCCTGGAAAAGCTGCAAAAACAGATGGAAGCGCGAAAGGGTGATCTGCTCCTCTTTGTTGCCGATAAACCCAAAGTGGTCTCCCAGTCGCTTGCGCAACTCCGGCTCCATCTGGGGCAGAAGAACAAACTCGTGGATGCCGGGACATTCAATTTTTCGTGGGTTGTGGACTTTCCCTTGTTCGATTATAATGAGGAGGCAAAGCGGTATGAGGCCCTTCATCACCCGTTTACTTCACCTCATCCTGACGACCTTCCCTCTCTGGAAGAGAAACCCCTGGAGGTGAAGGCGCGTGCGTATGACCTTGTGCTGAATGGTGTGGAACTCGGCGGCGGCAGTATTCGTATCCACACGCCGGAGGTGCAGAAAAGGGTCTTCCGCCTGCTCGGCATAGACGACGAAAGCGCCGCTGCGAAATTTGGATTCCTGCTTGATGCGCTCAAATACGGTGCGCCTCCTCACGGAGGAATTGCATTGGGCGTTGATCGCATGGTTACCTTGCTGTTGCAGCTTGATGATATCCGCGAGGTGATCGCATTTCCGAAGACGCAGAAGGCGACCTGTCTCATGACCAATGCGCCATCGGAAGTCGATGCACAACAACTGAATGAACTGGGCATACGGCTGGTGCAGTAGGGTATGCGGGGAAGAGAGTTTTTTCATTATTCTATCGTGTTATACTCCATAGGCTCACAATTTATGATTTATAGTAGTTCAACACGGACAAACAGAGTTTGTCCATGCCACCTTATTATCAATTTAAAATTCACATTTTATGAGCATCTTGAGTATAGATATTGAGATAAAACCATGAAACGACAAATGACCGTGTTGCTGATCGGCGCAGCTTTTGTAATACTCCTGATCTCCGTCAGTTTTCTTATTTATATAAAACGGTTACACCGTTCTGCTTCCCATTTTCAAACCGTCGGAGAATACGTACAACAGGGCAGACTGGATGAGGCTATTGCGGTATTAAAGGAAACCCTGAGCAAAGACCATCTCAATGCGGAGGCGCATGCCGCCCTGGGCATGATTTATAATAAAAAAGACCTCCTTGATGATGCCCTGGCAGAACTGAAAACGGCATTAACGATCAATCCGGATCTCATCAGCATCTATCAGGAAATGTATCTGATTTATAAGAAAAAAGGGATGGAGGACGAAGCCAGCAGTGCATTGGCTTCTTACGAGAAACTCAAGGGAAACGAATAACATTTTTGGTATTGTTTCGGCAAGAGGATTCCTATGCGATATATGAAAAAATATCTGCTCATATTCTTTTCAATGGCTGTTTTCACCGGCGCACTCTCTTTTCAACCTCTTTTCGCTGATCGGGATGATGAGGCAAACAGATGCTATCTCGATGCATACAACCTGTACAAGTTGGGGAAACTGGATCAATCCCTGGAGATGCTGAAAAAGGTGATAGAAATTAATCCGGATCATGCCGAAGCGCACTTTGGGATGGGAAGCATTTTTTTCAGGCAAAATATGTTTGACGATGCCGTCAAGGAATTTACCAAAGTTACCCGGATTAAGCCGGAATACGTGGAGGCCTATCAGCGACTCTGGCTGGCGTATAAGAAATTGGGCATGAACGATAAGGCAGAGGAAGAGCTGCAAAAATACAAAAAGCTAATTGAGGAACGCATGCAAAGTATGGTCGGCGGCTCTCCGCAGGTAGTAAAGCCGGTGACTCCGCCGAAAAGGGAAGAACCGGAAGAAAAGCCTGAACCTGAAGAATCAGAACCGCCGGAGGCAGAGGAAGAAACTGCACAGCCAGCAGAGACACGGCCCCAGGAGGCGACTGGTCCTGGCGCCCGGGTTCCAGAATCGAGAGTTCAGGAAGAGCCGGCAGAACAAGACCGCCCCATTCCTGAAAAACCGGAAGCATCTGTGCCTGGTGAACCACCTCCGCTGTCGAGCGGTAAACCTTCTGTGTTAGAAACAAGAAGGACGGATGTATTGGAGACGACAAAGCATCTTGGACAACGCTATACAGAACCCCCAAAACCACCTGATGAAATGAAACGCGAACCATCGGAAGAATCGGGATATCAATCGCCTTACATCAAGGTGGATAAAAAGAACCCGGCGTTCAAACACCTTTTTAAACCATTCAAGAAAGTTGGGGCGACGTTCTTTAGAAATCCCCTGAAAAAAATTACGGAAAAATGGCGGGGGACGTATGCAGGAAAGCTGGTGAAAGGTATCCTTTACTATGTGGTTACCATACAGATCTGGCTGTGTATCGTTGCCATTTTAGGTATCTATTTTGTGAAAAGGAAGGGATTGTAAAAATGTCCTTGGGGGCGCAGAAGAAATCATAGCGCGGCACAGCAGCAACCAAAAAAGCACAACCACAAAGAACACAAAGTTTTACACAAAGATCACAACATTCCCAAGAAAACCTTACAGAAAAAGAAAGTTTTTATAGAGTAATACGATAAAGGGCTCAAGCCATTGTTCCTCTTGATGTGCGTTTTTTCTGCCGATACGAACCAGACAAGGATGGGTACCCAAACGATGTCAGTATCCGGAACACAACGACAGATGAATGTCCGAAAAAGAAAAAGAGAGCGAGTTCTCATCATAGCAATTGTTATGTTTGGTATTTTATTGCTGGTAATACAATTCAGCAAACATCTGGGCATCAGAGGATTTCCGTAAAGGCAGTGCCCGGTGTATCCATCATCACCGAAACAACGGCAAGTCCTTTGACTGGGAAAGCAGGTTGGTTACGATCTGACTCACGTTTTCTGTCTCCATGCCGATATACCGCACCTTCTGTTCCTGGTCCAACACAACGATCGTGGGTAACATATGAATATTATAGAGGGACGGAATCATTCCCTTCCATCGCTTTCCGTCAAATATCTGCGGCCAGTCTATCGATTCCTGCTTTGCAAAACCCTTTAAATCCTCAATGTCATCGTCGAGGCTTATCCCAATGAACTGGACACTCTTATTCTTAAAGGCGCCATACATTTTTTTGAATTTTGGAAATTCCTGTATACAGGTATCAGCCCAGGTTGCCCAAAAATGAAGGATAACAATCCCCCCCTTGTATTTCGACAGGTCAACTGTATTTCCCTGAAAGTCCATGACATTAAAAAGGGGGGCATCCATCCCAAGCCGTACCATGCCGCCCAGTTCATGGCCAAAGGAATCGGCAGCCCTGGGCTCAATCAGCCGTAACTCGGAGATCGTCTCTTTTGCCGCTGTGATATTCCCCTGCCCAATGAGCGCCTTCGCCTTAAAGTATAAGGTGCGCGCCTTAAAATTTTTATCAATCGTTCCCTGCTTCAATACCGCATCAAAACAAGTCACGGCATCCTTATAATTATTCATTTCATGATAAACGGCGCCAAGGTAAAATTGCGCCTCCAGCGCCTCTTCCGTTTTATCATAGGTATCGATCAGGGTTCTGAGATCCTTCATTGACTCTTCATAATACTTCTTCGCATCCTTGATTTTCATTTCCGTTAAACTGCCTAACTTTTTCCTGATTATCTCCAACTGTTTTTCTGCATTCGGATCGTGTTTCAGCGACCCTGCATTGACGGTATATCCTGCCCATAGTAAAAAAACAGATGTCAGCGCCGAAAAAATCAAACGAGTTCTCTTTCTCATAATGACCATATCTCCGTATATTCTTAATAGCCCTATTTATACCATAAGGTATCGGAACCAAACAATGCTTTAACATGTTAACATGAATATATCATACATTCAAGAGTCATTTCATTTCAGGAACCGTTTCTGGCACCGGGAAGACAAACGGCAGCAGGAAGATGTATATTCTTACGAATAGCTGACCACTCGTAACTCGTTCCGGCAAATAAAAAAAATTGTCTTGTAGGGGCAGGTTGCAAACCTGCCCCTACACGGTATGGTAAACATCGTCTTTATTGGGATTTTTCAAAAAACTAAATTGTTACAAAAACTGAATAAAGACAGCGTTGCACCGAAAGCAGTCGTGAACTAACCCGACTTTCGCAATTCGCGCCCAAAAACGTTTATTTTTGGGCAAGAGTCGCCAGGAAACCCGTGATATTCAAGGGGTGAATTTTCAAAACGGCTTGTAGTGCCGACCTACCCTCTTGACGCATGCA
>WBZY01001057.1_pt1 | contig 16198 bp, 12 predicted proteins | sample 5204191 | NCBI WGS metagenome assembly WBZY01 (sample SAMN12344363, study PRJNA552823) | activated sludge metagenome | biome: Activated sludge suspended growth; feature: Anammox Sidestream; material: Wastewater; isolation source: activated sludge from anammox sidestream of wastewater treatment...
CCGGCCGCATCGGACATCTCTATGCGCACCCGGTCACCGAAGCGCAGGAACGGTGTTTGCGGCCGCCCGTCCGCCAGCAGTTCGAGTGTGCGCTTCTCGGCAAGGCAGCTCGAGCCACGGCTGCGATCGTAATTCGACACCGTGCCCGAACCGATGATCGCGCCCGCGCCGAGGCGCCGGGTGCGGGCCGCATGCGCGATGAGCTGCGGGAAGCTGAAAGTCATGTCCACGCCGGCGTCGGGCGCGCCGAAGGGTGCATCATTGATGCGGCTCACGAGCGGCAAATGCACCTTGCCGTCGCGCCAGGCATGGCCGAGTTCGTCGGGTGTCACGGCGACGGGGGAGAATGCCGTCGCGGGTTTCGACTGGTAGAAGCCGAAGCCCTTCGCGAGCTCGCCGGGAATCAGGTTGCGCAACGACCAGTCGTTGGCGAGCACGAGCAGCCGGATGTGCTCTCCCGCCGCGTCCGGTGCGATGCCCATGCGCACGTCGTCGACGATCACCGCGATCTCGGCCTCGAGGTCGATACCGAAGTCCTCGCTCGCAAACGCTGCATCATCGGTCGGGCCGAGCAGGTCGTCGGAGCCGCCCTGGTAGATGAGCGGATCGGTCCAGAACGAGGCCGGCATTTCCGCGCCGCGGGCCTTGCGTACGAGTTCCACGTGGTTCACGTAGGCGCTGCCGTCGGCCCAGTGGTGCGCGCGTGGCAGCGGTGCCGCGCAGAGGCGCGGGTCGAAGGGCTTCGCGGCCGCGACGTTGCCGGCCTCGAGGCGCGCGGCGAGCGCCGCGAGCTGCGGCGCAAGCGCTGTCCACTCATCGAGTGCGGACTGCAGGGTCGGCGCGATGTCTTCGGCGAGGACACAGCGGCTGAGATCGCGGCTCACGACGACGAGGCGGCCGTCGCGGCCGCTCTTCAGGCTCGCGAGTTTCATGCGGAGGCCGGGGCTGCACGCTCGAGAATGGCGGTGACCCCCATGCCGCCGGCCGTGCAGATCGAGATGAGGCCGCGACGTGCCTGAGGGCTCTCGGCCAGCATCTGCGCGAGTGTCGCGACGATGCGGGTGCCGGTGGCGGCGAACGGGTGGCCGATGGCGACGCTGCCGCCCTTGAGATTCAGCTTCGCGCGATCGATGCGGCCGAGTGGGTGTTCGAGGCCGAGGCGTTGGCGGCAGAACTCCTCCGACTCCCACGCGGCGAGCGTGCACAGCACCTGCGCCTCGAAGGCCTCGTGGATTTCGTAGAAGTCGAAATCCTGCAGCGAGAGGCCCGCGTCTTTCAGCATCGCGGGCACGGCATAGGCGGGTGCCATCAGCAGACCCTCGTGGCCGTTCACATAGTCGACCGCCCATGCCTTGCCGTAGGTGAGCCACGCGAGTACGGGAAGTCCGCGCGCCTTTGCCCATTCCTCCGACGCGAGCAGCACCGTGGAAGCGCCGTCGGTGAGTGGCGTGCTGTTGCCTGCCGTGAGCGTGCCCGCGGCACTGCGATCGAACGATGGTTGCAGCTTCGCGAGCTTCTCGAGTGAAGTGTCGGCGCGGATGTTGTTGTCCGTCGTGAGCCCTTCGTAGTCGACGACGAGATCGCCGTAGAAGCCCGCCCGCCAGGCCGCCACGGCTTTCGTGTGACTTTCGAATGCCAGCTGATCCTGCGCTTCGCGCGTGATGCCCCAGGTCTTCGCCATCTGCTCGCAGTGTTCGCCCATCGACAGGCCCGTGCGCGGCTCGACGACCGCAGGCATCACCGGCCTGAAATCGCGCGGTCGCAGAGCGAAGAACGGCGCGATGCGCGCACCGAAGCTGCGTCCGCGGTGGCTGCGCAGCAGCTTCTGTTGATAGGAGCGCGGGTAGACGATCGGCACATCGCTGACCGAGTCGACACCGCCCGCGATGCCGGCGTCGATCTGCCCGAGCGCGATCTTGTTGCCGACGAGGATCGCAGCCTCGAGGCTCGTGCCGCAGGCGCGCTGGAGGTCGAGCCCGGGGGTGTGCGGATCGAGTCCGCTCGACAGGACGCATTCACGCGCGAGGTTGAAATCCCTCGAATGCCTGATCGTCGCGCCTGCGACGACGTCGCCGAGGCGGGTACCTGCGAGGTTGAATTTCGTCACGAGCGCGCGCAGCGCCGCGGACAGCATGTCCTGGTTGCCGACCGCGGCGTAGGCGCCGTGCGCCCTTGCAAACGGGATGCGCTGGCCGCCGATGACGGCGACGCGTCGAATGGCTGATCCGGCGAGCATGGTCGGGATAGAATGCCACGCTCCCTGCCTCTCCAGCCAATTCCGATGCCGTCACGCCTGCCGCAGGCTCGCGCGGATGCCGCAGCGATCGCGCATCTCGCCGGACCGTTGCTCGTCAACAATCTCGCCACCGCCGGGATGGTCACGGCCGACACCGTCATGGCCGGCTGGCTCGGGGCGCGCGACCTTGCCGCCGTCGCAGTCGGCGCAAACTACGTGTCATTCTTCCATCTCGGTGGCCTCGGCCTCCTGATGGCGCTCTCCCCGACCGTCGCTCATGCCTACGGGGCGGGCCGCAACGACGAAGTGGGCAGCTTCACGCGCAATGCGCTATGGCTCGCGATGGCAATGGCTCTGCTCACATGTGCGGCGCTGCTGCTTGCGAAACCCGTGCTGCTCGCGATCGCGATTCCGCCCGATGTCGCGGATCTCGCCGCCCGCTACGTGCGCGCCGTGGCCTTCGGCGTACCCGCCATGTTTGCGTTTCTCGCGATGCGCTTCTCGAGCGAGGGGATCGGCTGGACCCGGCCGATCATGTTTACGGCGGTGCTCGCATTCGGGGCGAATGTGGCGGGCAACTATGTCTTCATGTACGGAAAGTTCGGCCTGCCGGCACTCGGAGCGGTCGGTTGCGGTGTGGGCACGGCGCTCGCGAGCTGGACGGTGTTCACCTTCATGTGGTGCTACATGCGTCGCCACCGCCGCTACGCGCCCTTCAGGCCGCTGCAGAGGTTCGAGCTGCCGGACAAGGCGCGCCTGCGCGAAATCCTCGCGCTCGGCCTGCCCATCAGTGGCAGCGTGCTCGCGGAAGGCGGGCTCTTCGCGTCTGCGGGCCTGATGCTCGGTGCGTTCGGGCCGACGGTGCTCGCCGCGCACGCGATCGCGATCAACTATGGCGCGCTGATGTTCATGATTCCGCTGTCGCTGCACTCAGCGACCACGATCCATGTCGGGCATCAACTCGGGCGCGGCGACGCCGCGGCCGGGCGCTTCGCCGGGTGGGTCGGCATGGCGCTGTGTGTCGCCATCATGACGATCTCGGCGCTCGTGCTGCTCGTATTTCGACGACAGGTCGCCGGTGCCTACACGGGTGATGCAGCGGTGCTCGCGCTCGCGACCCAGTTGCTCGCCTTCGTCGCAGCCTTCCAGGTGGCCGACGGCCTGCAGGTGGGGGCCGCCGGTGCGCTGCGCGGCTTCAAGGACGCGCGCGTGCCGATGCTCCTCAACGTCGTCGCCTACTGGCTCATCGGCTTTCCGCTGGCCTATGGGTTCGGTGTCGTGCTCGGGCAGGGCGTGCGCGCGGTCTGGACCGGGCTCATCGCCGGGCTTGTCGTCTGTGCGGTGCTGCTGTCGTGGCGCTATGCGCTCATCACCCGACGCGCCGTCGCTCACTCACGGCCCTTCGGCGCGCCGGAATAGCCGTAGCCGAGTGTCTCGATTTCGACGACCTCACCGTCCTCGATCGTCAATCGCCGCATCAGCTTGTTCGGACCGAGGTTGTAGGTCCAGGTTTCGACCAGAACCTCGATGTAGCTGCCGCCCGCCACGCGCACCGGACGACCGTAGTACCAGATGATCGGCGGACGGAGCGCGTGGCGTTCCTGCACCTCGGTCGGTACGCCGCACCAGGTGGCCACCTGGTCGCGGGTAGTGCCTTCCACGACCAGGCGCGTACCACAGCGCAGGCTGTCTGCCCTGGCCGCTGGTGTGCAGGCGAGGGCGAGAAGGAGCAGGGCGCACAGGCGCGTCATGCCTGCCACGGTACCGCGTGGTACCTGAACGGACAATGACCAGCTGGTTCGTGCGCCCGGCGGCGCGATTGCGCTCATGGCAGCCGGCGCGGCAAGATGATTGCCATCATGACGCAGCGCTTCGCCAGCTTCCGCGAGTTCTATCCATTCTACCTCGGCGAGCATCGCAATCCGGTCTCCCGGCGCCTGCACGTGGTCGGCACGCTCGCGATGCTCGCCATCGTCGCGTTCGCGCTCGCATCCCGGCAGTGGCGGCTCGTGCTGGTCGGCATCGTGGCTGCCTACGGCTGCGCGTGGCTCGGGCACTTCGTCTTCGAGAAGAACCGCCCGGCGACATTCAGGCATCCCCTCTACAGCCTGCGCGGCGATTTCACGATGCTGCGCGACGTGCTCCTGCGTCGCACGCCCTGGTAGCACCATGCCGGCCACAGCCATCGACCGCATTTTCGAGCGGCGCCTTGCCACGCTCGTCAATGGTGGCGGCGCGCCGCTGCTGCGCGGCGGCCTGCGTGGCGTGGAAAAGGAGTCGCTGCGCGTCACGCCTGACGGGCATATCGCGATGACGCCGCATCCGCGCGCGCTCGGGTCGGCGCTGACGAACGAGCAGTTCACGACCGATTATTCGGAAGCGCTGATCGAGCTCGTGACGCCGACCTTCACGACGAACTGGGAGCTGCTGCAGTACCTGTGCGACATGCACCAGTTCGTCTACCGCCATCTCGGCGACGAGCGGCTCTGGGCGACCTCGATGCCGTGTCGCATCGAGAGTGACGAGTCGATCCCCATCGCGCAGTACGGCCCCTCGCACATCGGCCGCATGAAGACCGTGTACCGCGAGGGACTCGGGCTGCGCTACGGCCGCGTGATGCAGGCGATTTCGGGCGTGCATTTCAACTATTCGTTCCCGGAGAAATTCTGGGAGCCGTATGCGGTGCTGCGAGAGTGTGAAGACAGTCGCACGTTGCGCTCGGCGGCTTACTTCGATCTGCTGCGCAACTACCGCCGCCACGGCTGGCTCGTGCTGTACCTGTTCGGCGTGTCTCCCGCAGTCTGCAGCTCCTTCCTGCGCGTGCGGGGCGAGACGCTGCCCGTGGTGTCGAAAGGCACGGCGTATGAGCCGTATGCCACGACGCTGCGCATGAGTGATCTCGGCTATCGCAACCGCAAGCAGGCGGGCGTTTCGGTGTCGGTCAACAGCCTCGACGCTTACGTGCACGATCTCACGCAAGCCATCAGTACGCCGTATCCACCCTACGAGGCGCTCGGCGTGAATGTCGACGGGAAGTGGCGCCAGCTCAACGCCAATCTGCTGCAGATCGAGAACGAGTATTACAGCAACATCCGGCCGAAGCGTGTCGCGCGCTCCGGCGAGCGACCTACGAAAGCGCTGCTGCGCGGTGGCGTCGAGTACGTCGAGGTGCGCGCACTCGACGTCAGCGCCTTCGATCCGGTGGGCGTGAACCAGGCGAAGCTACGCTTCCTCGAAGCCTTTCTCGCGCTGTGCGTGTTGCGGGAGAGTCACCCGATCGATGGCAGTGAGCAGGAAGCGCTCGATCGTAACCACGTGCTCGTCGCGCGTCGCGGCCGCGAGCCGGAACTTGCGCTGCAGCGGGACGGGCGGCAGACAAGGCTCGTCGATTGGGCCGACGAGCTTCTCGACGGCATGACCGGGCTCTGCGAAGTCCTCGACGGGGATGACACGGCGCGTCCTTACACGCAGGCTCTCGCCCTGCAGCGGGAGAAACTGCGCGATGTCGCGCGCACGCCCTCGGCGCGGCTGATGCACGAGCTCGCAACGACGGGCGAATCCTTTTTCGACCTCGCGCAGCGCATGTCGAGCACGCACAAGGCCTATTTCCTCGATCTTTACCCCCCGAATGCGGCGCGCCTGGACGAATTCCAGAAGGGGGCAGAGGAGTCGCTTGCCCGCCAGCAGGCGATCGAAGCGGCCGACAGCGGTACCTTCGAGGCCTATCTCGCCCGGTATTTCGCGAACTAGTTCACAGAATTCGCGCAAAGCCCTGATTTGACATATCCGGCTCGTGAAATTGCCTCCCTCTCGTCTCGGGGAAAGTATTAAAATCGGCGGCAAGAGTTAGAACGAATCAGGGATGAGTCCCCCGACGATGAAAACGACCAAGCCTTTCGGGGCGGACGGTTTCGCTTCCCAATCGCTCGTCGCGGCCAACGAGCCGACGATGCCTGAAACGGCGCAGAAGGATCGTGCGCCGCGATCGGGTGCGGCTCGTGGCTGGGACCCATACGACGTCTGGCGAACCCGCGTGAAGACACCGCGCGAGACAGAAACCCCCGCACTCTGAGCACCTGTGTCTGCGGCGACGCAACCGCAAGAGGGTGAGTCGCTCGTAGCCCGCACCCTGCGCACGGGATTTCCGTGGTTGCGCTTTCCCGACGAGCTCGAGCGGGAGTTCGTCGCCGAGTATCGGCAGTCCCGCCGCCGGCTGGTGCGCATCGGTGTGTGCATCGCGCTCGCGACGATTGGCGGTCTCGCACTGCTCGACCGGTTGCTGATCGGCGTCAATGCGCACGGCGTGCCGGATGTCATCCGCTTCGGTGTGCACCTGCCGCTCGTCGTCATCGCCATCGTGCTCACCTCGCGGCGCCTGTATCGCTGGTACTGGCCATTCGTGCACAGCTTTGCGCCGCTCTACGGCCTTGCGACCGTGGTGCTCGCGGTCAACGCCGAGGGCGCGCTCACGACCTTCATCTATGCGCGCCTCGTGATCGCGATATTTTTCTTCTATTTCATGCTCGGCCTGTCGTTCCGGGCGGCGCTGCGCACGAATGTGGTGACACTGGCAGGATTCGTCGTTGCCGCCGTCTTCGGCAAGGTATCGCCGCAGTTCGCGGTCTACCTGTCGTTCCTGCTCCTCTGTGCGAATTTTTACGCGGGCGTCGGTTGCTACGCGCTCGAGCACGCCAATCGCGTCTCATTCCTCGACCGGCGCCTGCTGCACGAAGTGGCGACACACGATGGACTCACCGGGCTGCTGAATCGCGCTGCTTTCGAGAGCGAGATCCATCGCATCTGGCAACAGGCGATCCGGGACCGCGACGTCGTCACCGTCGTGATGATCGATATCGATCACTTCAAGGCCTACAACGACCGTTACGGTCACCAGGCGGGCGATCGCTGCCTGCGCGATGTCGCGCATGCGATTCGTCGTGCCGCCGGCTCACGCCCGCGTGATTGCGTGGCGCGCTATGGCGGCGAGGAGATGATCGCGATTCTGCCCGGCGCGGATCGCACGGGCGGCGAGCAGGCGGCACGCGCCATCCTCGCTGAAGTCGCCGCGCTTGCAATCCCGCATGATCGCTCGATGACACAGCCGCAGGTCACCGTGAGTATCGGTGTCGCAGCCATGCGGCCGGAGCGCGACTCGTCCCACGATCTCATCGTGCGGATCGCCGACCGCGCGCTGTACCTCGCCAAGGAACAGGGTCGCAACAGGCACGCGGTGCTCGACGAGGACGATCTGGGCGAGGCCACCGTGGTGCTTGCCGCGCGGGAGTTGCGCACCGCGGGTTGAGGCCTGCGCGCGCGGGTTTCAGTGCTGCGCGGGCTGCCAGCGTGATGCGATGCGGTCAGCGAGCACCAGTTCCGTGCGCCCCGGCCGGCCGGCACGCTGATAGTCGACCGCGAGATGCGTACCCGCCGGAAGGTCGCGCAGGCGTGCGCGCCACGCTGCGAGCGGGTACGCGGCGATCTTTTCCCCGCCGAGCGCAGTCACGCGATCGCCAGCCTCGAGGCCGGCACGTGCTGCAGCACTGCCGGCGGCGACATCGGCAATGCGCAGCGCGTCATCTTCACCCATGAGCCAAAGGCCGCTGCGGTCGTACGGGTCCGGTGCCGCGAAGCCCGCATTCGGCGCGAGGTACATCAGCTTCCTGCCGTAATCGAAGGCGACCGTGAAGCGCCGCAGCACACCACCGCCGATATTCGCCGACAGGTCGGGGCTTGCGAACGAGCCATTGTCACCCGTATAGAGGTCGCCGGCAATGCCGTCGATCGCGAGATCGCCGAGCGCGAGCCGCCCGAAGCGCGCCGGGCGCCCGCGGTTCGGGCCACCCACGCCCCATCCGACCACGGCCTCGGTATCCGCGCCGTAGCGCGCGACCAGGTCGTGCTCGCGCACGAACGGCGAGTGCAGGGTCAGCGACGCACGCGAGCCCGTGTCGATGCTGGCGCGGATCGGCAGGCCGTCGAGCGTGCCGGTCACGATCGGAATGCGCTCGGCCTGCTCGAAGTGCAGCACTTGTGCGCCGGCAGGAGGCACGAACCGGCCTGGTTCGCTCAGCAGCAAGGTGTGATGTTCGTAGTCGATGGTGACGGCGAAGCGGCGGAACATTTCGTAGCCCACGAGACCATCCGCGACGACGCCCTCCACGGCCGGCAGGTTGCCGAGATCGACCACGTAGAACACCGGCCTTGCGAGCGAGGCCGCACCGATCCGCATGTCGCGCGCGTGGGCGAGCGCGAGATCGACCGTCTGCTCGCCGACACCCCGTGCCGCGAGCCTGCCTTCGGCGAGGAGACCGAACTTCTTCGCCGCCTCCGGTGTCAGCAGGTTCACGCCGCCTGTGTCGACGATGAAGCGCGCCGGCTTGCCGTCGATCGCACCATCGACGTAGATGTGGTTGTTGATCAGTTCGAACGGGACCCTGGTGCAACCGGCGGGGGAGGCGATGCTCGCCGTGGGCGGCATCTGCGGCACTGCGAAGCCGGCTGCCGTGACCGCGACATCGGGTGTGATGCGCTCGATGCGCAACTCGGTGCTGCGGCGCGGATCGGTGCGGCCGGCCGCGTCGGTCAGCGTGGTCACGATGTGAAACGGCAGCGTCATGCCCTCGACTTCGCGCCAGTCGCCGAAGAGGGTCGTCGCGGTGTCCTGATCCTGCTTCTGCTCGACGCGTGCAAGGTGGTGCGTGGTCGCATCGAACCACAGCGACAGGGTATCCCCACCCTCGGGCGTCGCCTCGACCACGGCGTAGCGGCGGCCTTCCAGCTCGCGCCCTGTGACGTCGCCATAACGCACCGGCAGGCGCGCCGGGAACCAGTAGCCGTGGGTTTCGAGCCAAGCCTGGCTGCGCGCCCGGCGGTGCACTTCGGGTGCGTCGAGCACCGCGACCTCTCCACCGGGATCCCGCGACCAGCCCTGCCTGCCGTCGTAGCCTTCGGCGCCCTCCACCGGCCCGAGCCTGTACTCGGTGAGTGTCCGCAGGTGGGTGAAATCCCGCACGCTGCGGAACGTGCCATCGAGACCGCCAGCATGCAGGGTGCCCGTCAACTGCAGGCTCGTCACACCTTCCCAGCGCTTTGCCCCGCCGGCAGCTGCCTGGTCGCGGGCCATCAGCGCCGCCGCATCCTCGGCCCGCGCGGTCGCCGCGGTCAGCGCGAGGAGCGCGAGCAGGGAGAGCGGCCGGCGCGCGCTCATGCCACCGCGCCGATCGCGGCGGCAGCCTCCGCGGCGCTGCGCATGGCGCCTTCGATATAGCCCACGCCGCGACAATCGCCGACGGCGTGCACCGCGAAACCCGCTGCACGGAGCTCGTCTGCCAGCGCCAGATCGCCACTCGCGCCCTTGGCGACGATCACGTGATCCGCAGCGATCGCGTGCGGTTGCCCCTTGCTGTCGGTGAAGCTCACCCGCTCGGGCTCGATCGTGATCCCGGAAGCGCCCGCATGCAGCCCGACGCCGTGCTCCTGCAGTTCCTCGATGAGACGCATGCGTCGCACCAGCGTGAGCCCCGCGCCGAGACGTGGCACCTCATCGACCACGCCGACTGCGCGGCCACGCTCGCTCAGGAACTCGGCGAGCTCGAGCCCGACCAGCTCGCCACCGACGATGGCGATGCGCTTGCCGAGCGGCATCCACTGATGCGTCGCCTTGCGCACGAACTCGAGGTTGGCCGTCATGCCGGTCGCCGCGCCGATCTTCGTCGCGAGCCGCGTCGCCCAGCCGGTCTTCCTGCCGAGCGCTTCGGAGCTCTCGCCGAGCACGAGCCGGCGCAGGTCATCGCCGCTGAAGACATGCGGGAGATCGCTGCCGGGCAGCGGCGGCATGCTGCGACGGGCGCCGGTGGCGACCACCACCGCATCGGGTGCGAGGGAGCGCAGCATCCCGGGTGTGGCGGTCGTGTCGAGGCGCACCTCGACACCCGAGGCTTCGATCTGGCGGCGCAGCCACTCGAGCAGCCGTTCGTTCTCCGCATAGGCGAGCGCCGCGAAGCGCAGCGTGCCGCCGAGTTGCCCGCCGCGCTCCAGCAGCGTGACCTGGTGCCCGGCTGCATCCAGGCGGCGCGCGGCTTCCATGCCCCCCGGCCCACCTCCGACGACCACCACCACACGCCTGCGTGCGCTTGCCCGCACCCCGGACGATGGCTCGGCACGAAGCGTCTCGAATCCGGTTTCAGGTTTCACCGCGCAGCGCACGTGTTCCTGGGTGTAGATCGCACTGATGCAGGTGTAGCAGTAGATGCAGGGCAGCACGTCGTCCGGCTTGCCCGCTGCGAGCTTGCGCGGCAACTGCGGATCGGCCAGCAACTTCCTGCCCATGGCGACGAAGTCGATGTCGCCCGCGCCGATGCGGGCATCGCCCACCTCAGGCTCGATGCGTCCCGAGGCGATGACCGGAATGCCCACCGCCGCCTTGATCTGCGCCGCATAGGGCAGGTTCACACCGGGCTCCTGCGGGGTGTGCGAGGCCGAGTGCAGCTTGCCCTGGCCCACGTCGTGGTAGGCCGTGACCGTGATGGCGTCGGCACCGGCTTCCTCGACCATCTGCGCGGCGCGCTTTGCATCCTCGATGGTGATGCCGCCGTCCTTGCCGACTTCGCGGGAATCGAGCTTGCACCACATCGCGAAGCCCGGCCCGACAGCCGCCCGGATTGCGCGCATGACTTCAAGCAGGATACGTACGCGGTTCTCGAGCGGACCGCCGTACTCGTCAGTGCGCTTGTTGAAGCGTGGCGAGATGAAGGACGAAAGCAGGTAGCCATGGCCGGCATGGATCTCGACGCCGTCGGCTCCCGCGCGTTTTGCACGCACCGCGGCGGCGGCAAACTGCTGGACTACGATGCGGATGTCCTCGGCCGACAGAACCCTGAATTCGACTTTACTGATCTGCGGGCCGGGTGACTTCGCGATCTCCTCGAGCAGCCAAGTTTCGGTGATGTCTTTCTTCGGTGCTTCGGGGTAGCACGGCACCCAGACCGGGCGACCCGCCTTCATGTCTTCGGGTGCGCCGAAGCCACCGTGATGCAGCTGGATCGACAATTTTGCGCCGTGCTGGTGCACGGCCTCTGCCAGTGCGGCGAGTCCCGGAATGAAGCGGTCATCCGAGATGGCAACCTGCCCGGGTTCGTTGCCACCGGTTGGCCACGCCACACCGGCAACACCGACATTCACGAGGCCCACGCCGCCGCGCGCCTGCTCTTCGTGAAAGGCGCGGATGCGCTCGCCGCAGGTGCCATCGGCCTCGGCGAGATTGACGCCCATGGCGGTGACGATGATGCGGTTGCGCAGCTCGAGTGGCCCGATACGGCCGGGGGACAGCAGATGCGCGAATGCGTGGGACGACATGCCGGTCTCCAGACCCGGTCGCGATGTGCGACAGCCCAAAAGGCTAACACGCCCGCGCGTGTTCCTCGACCGCTGGACGGGCCGCCCGGGTTCCTTCTATCGTCCTGAAATGGGCGAGGATGCCGTCGAGATTGCCAATCTGCTGTATCGCTACTGCGAGCTTCTGGACCGCGGGAAGCTCGATGAGGCCGCAGCGCTGTTCCGCCATGCCCGGGTCAGGGTGGCGGGTCACGATTCGCTCGTGGGCGAGGCCGGGCTCCTCGAAGTCTGGCGCAAGTATGTCCGAATCTACCCGGACGGCACGCCGCGCACCAAACACATCGTCAGCAACCCGATCATCGAGGTCGACGGACAGGCGGGCCGGGCCAAGGTCCGTTCGTACTATTCGGTGTATCAGGCGACCGACGCTCTGCCGCTGCAACTGATTGCCGCCGGCCGCTATCACGACGAGTTCGAACGCGTCGCTGATGCGTGGCGCTTCACGTATCGGGATTACTCGCTGCTCGATCTCAAGGGCAACCTGGAACATCACCTGAAGCTGCCGGCGTGACGTGCTCACGCAGCAGCCGCTCGAGCAACTCGATCTGGTGGCGTTGCATCTCGACCATCTCCGCCCACTGCTTCTCGCGCAACTCGTCGAAGCGCACATGGAGCCGGGAGAGCTCCATTTCGGTGCGCAGGTTCACCTCGTAGTCGCTGCTCGCCATCAGCCGGTCCTTGGCGGCCTGACGGTTCTGGCTCATCATGATGACCGGCGCCTGCAGTGCAGCAAGGCACGAGAGGCACAGGTTGAGCAGGATGAACGGGTAGGGGTCGAAGGGCCTGCGGGTGAGGGTGTTGATCATCATCCAGATGAGCATTGCCAGCAGGAAAATCCCGATGAACGTCCAGCTGCCGCCGAAGGTCGCGACGCGATCCGCGACACGTTGCCCGAACGTCATCTGTTCCTCGAACTCGACGTTCGGGTTGCGCGGCTTGGCGTCGCGCTTGAGGAGCCTCGCCCACGCACGTCGCTCGAGATCGCCCAGTTTGCGAAACTGCGCGTCGACGTCGGTGAGCGCCGCCATTTCGCCGAGCACTTTGCGACCCTTGCGCGACACCGGTCTGAGTCGCCGCGCGACACCCAGTACCAGCATGGCCCCGAGCAGGGCTACGAGTGCGTGGCGCAACAGATCGTCGGGGGAATTGAAGCCAAGGAGCGCCAGGATCCAGCCGCCGACGAGGCTTCCGATCAAACCGAGGATCAGGTTGCCTGCGACGCCGTAATCGCGGCCCTTCATCAAGAGCCCGGCCGCCCAGCCGGCGAGCACGCCGACCACGATCCAGATCAGTACGTGCATGCAACCTCCCGTGATCGTCGCCCGCTCATTGGGCGCGATAAATGGCGACTTCCCGCATCCCTTCGGATGAGCGGGCGCCGCGAAACATTCCCTCGCTGTTGAAGCTCATCACGACCTGCCCGCTGGCGTCGACCGCGATGATGCCGCCCTCGCCGCCCATTCTTGCGAGGCGGTCCATCACGACTGCGTCAGCCGCCTGCTGCAGCGTTGCACCACCGTAGGCGACGCGCGCGCAGATGTCGTGTGCGACGGCTGTACGGATGAAGTACTCGCCGTGCCCGGTCGCCGAAACCGCACAACTGCCATTGTCTGCGTAGGTACCGGCTCCGATGATCGGTGAATCGCCGACGCGGCCGTAACGCTTGCCCGTCATGCCGCCGGTAGAGGTCGCGGCCGCGAGATTGCCTGCCGGGTCGCGGGCCACGGCGCCCACCGTGCCGAGCGCCGAGAGTTCGTTTGCGGGGCGCGTATCACCGACGAGTACGCGTCGCAGCTGCGCCTTGCGTGTCTCGGTCTTGAAGTAGTCGTTTGCCACGAAGGCGATATTGCGTGTGTGCGCAAATTCCTCTGCGCCTGCGCCGATCAGCATCACATGGGGCGAGTGCTCCATCACCGCGCGCGCCAGTTCGACCGGATTCCTGATGTGTGCGACGCCGGCGATCGCACCCGCCGCGAGGGTTCGGCCGTCCATGATCGAGGCGTCGAGCTCCACCGTGCCTTCGTGGGTGAGCACCGCGCCACGACCGGCATTGAAGAGCGGATCGTCCTCGAGTATCCGCACCGCAACGGTGACGGCATCGAGGCTCGTGCCGCCGTCTTCGAGCACCGCGTAGCCGGCATCGAGCGCGGCGGCGAGCCCCGCCCGATAGGCCGCTTCCTGGTCGGGCGTCATTTCGGCGCGCGGCAGCGTGCCGGCGCCTCCGTGGATGGCAATGGCGTGCATCATGAGAGTTTAGCGACATGCGGCCTCTCCTGCGGCTATCATCGGCGGGGCCCGAAACCCTGGCGGTTCGCCAGCGCTGTGGGCGCCGTTTCCCCCAGCAAATCAGGCAGGTTTCGTGACAAACCGGGAAAGACGCATTCGCAGCCTGCTGGTCGCGAATCGGGGCGAGATCGCGATCCGCGTCATGCGGGCTGCCACCGAACTTGGCATCCGCACGATCGCGATCTATTCACAGGAAGACCGCTTTTCACTGCACCGGACCAAGGCGGACGAAGCCTATCTCGTCGGCCGCGGCAAGGGGCCGGTCGAGGCCTACCTCGACATCGATGATGTGCTGCGCATCGCCCGCGAAGCGCACGCCGACGCCATCCACCCGGGCTACGGGTTCCTTGCCGAGAATCCGGAGTTTGCGGAGGCCTGCGAACGCGATGGCGTGATCTTCGTCGGCCCGACGCCGGCGATCATGCGTACGCTCGGCAACAAGGTTGCGGCGCGCAATGCGGCGGTAGCCGCGGGTGTACCGGTCATGCCGGCGACGCCGCCGCTGCCTGCGAATCTGGCAACGGCGCAGGCGCTTGCGCGTGAGGTCGGCTATCCCGTGATGCTCAAGGCGAGCTGGGGTGGCGGCGGGCGCGGCATGCGGGTCATCGAAAGCGATGCGCAGCTGGCGGAGCTGCTGCCGGTTGCGCGGCGCGAAGCGCTGGCCGCCTTCGGCAATGACGAGGTCTATCTCGAAAAGCTGGTGCGCCACGCGCGCCACGTCGAAGTGCAGATTCTCGGCGATCGCAACGGCAATCTGGTGCACCTCTACGAGCGCGACTGCACGGTGCAACGACGCAACCAGAAAGTGGTCGAGCGCGCGCCGGCGGTCTTCCTGACCGATGCGCAGCGCGCTGCGCTGTGCGAAGCCGGACTGGCGATCGGCCGCGCGGTGCACTACCTGAATGCAGGTACTGTCGAGTTCCTGCAGGACGCCGATTCGGGCAAGTTCTATTTCATCGAGGTCAATCCGCGCATCCAGGTCGAGCACACCGTGACCGAGTGCGCGACCGGCATCGACATCGTGAAGGCGCAGATCCGCATCGCCGCTGGCGCCCGCATCGGCACGCCCGAAAGCGGCGTACCGGCGCAGGACGGGATCCGGGTGGTGGCACATGCGCTGCAGTGCCGCGTCACTACTGAGGACCCCGAGAACAATTTCATTCCGGACTACGGCCGCATCACTGCCTACCGCAGTCCCGCAGGCTTTGGCATCCGGCTCGATGCGGGCACCGCCTATTCGGGCGCGATCATCACGCGGTCCTACGATTCGCTGCTCGTGAAGGTGACGGCGTGGGCGCCTACTGCGGAGGAGACCTCCGCCCGCATGCACCGCGCGCTCTGGGAGTTCCGCATCCGCGGCGTGGTGACGAACCTGCGCTTCCTCGACCAGGTGATCACCCACCCGGCATTTGCGAGCGGCGAATACACCACCCGTTTCATCGACACGACGCCGGAACTCTTCCATTTTCCGCGCAAGCGCGATCGCGCGACGCGCATGCTGACCTGGCTCGCCGGGACCATCGTCAACGGCAACCCCGAGACGAAATCACGTCCGCGTCCTGCGCGGATCGGGCTCGCGCGGTTGCCGAAGGTGGCGCTCAGCTCGGCGCCGCCTGCGGGTACGAAGCAGAAGCTCGAGGAACTCGGGCCGGAGAGGTTCGCGCAGTGGATGCTCGCCGAGAAGCGCGTGCTGCTGACCGATACCACGATGCGCGATGCCCACCAGTCGCTGCTCGCGACACGCATGCGCACGATCGACATGGCGGCGATCGCGCCCTATTACGCCCAGCTCCTGCCGCAGCTCTTCTCGGTGGAATGCTGGGGCGGAGCCACCTTCGATGTCGCGATGCGTTTCCTGAAGGAGGACCCGTGGGAACGCCTCGCGCAGTTCCGTGAGGGCATGCCGAACCTGCTGCTGCAGATGCTGCTGCGCTCGGCGAACGCCGTCGGTTACACGAACTATCCCGACAACGTGGTGCGCTACTTCGTGCAGCAGGCGGCGAGCTGCGGGGTGGATATCTTCCGCGTGTTCGATTCGCTCAACTGGGTTGAGAACATGCGGGTTGCAATTGATGCGGTACGTGAAAGCGGACGGCTCTGCGAAGCGGCCATCTGCTACACCGGCAACCTCTCGGATCCGCGCGAAAAGAAGTACACGCTCGACTACTACGTGAAGCTCGCGCGCGAGCTCAAGGCGGCCGGCGCGCACATCATCGGCATCAAGGACATGGCGGGGCTCTGCCGGCCGGCCGCAGCGCGCGCGCTCGTTGCAGCCCTCAAGGC
>WBZY01001059.1_pt1 | contig 16175 bp, 13 predicted proteins | sample 5204191 | NCBI WGS metagenome assembly WBZY01 (sample SAMN12344363, study PRJNA552823) | activated sludge metagenome | biome: Activated sludge suspended growth; feature: Anammox Sidestream; material: Wastewater; isolation source: activated sludge from anammox sidestream of wastewater treatment...
CTTTTTATCTTTTTCCTTTGCATTATAGACGAATGATGCACCTATGACGGCCTTCAGTTGCTCTTCGTATTTCAGGTCAGTCTCATCCCAACCCGTTGCTAAATTATAGGATTGATACCATCCAAAAGGATAATATCGTGCGGTAAGCACATACATGAGCTCGTTGTCGACATTTTCGTCCCGACCAAACGCCTTTGAGGGATTCTGGCCAGCGCCGCGGAAAACGGCTGCGTGGTATTCCATATGACCATCAAATGGTTTTCCAAAGATGTCCAGGCCGTAATCACGGTCCTGTTTAAAGTTGTCGCTGGCGATGGACCTGTCCTGGAGCAAGAGCGAAAAACCCGATGAATTCCATTGGCGGTTGGCAGGCACCTTAAAATACCCTCCTTTTATACTGAGTGCTTCCTCGGCTGCCGCTGGGGTCCACCAGATATAATAATCCCTCAGATTCACATCAAAGCTGTCCGCGTCAATTTCCACGTTATAAAAGAGATCCTTGCTGTAGATATTGCCGCCAAAACAAAGCCTTGCCCTGCGCACGTCAATATCGGTTATATCACCTTCATCAAAATCTTCATCCTTGTCCTTGTAAGTAAAGCGCGTCTGGAATCTGAAGCCCACGTTTAAGGAGTATTTTCCATCCCTTGTCTGAAAACCGATGGAGGCCTTTGCCTTATCGGGCAGATAATAGCCGTTAACCGGTTCATTTTTGCCGGGTAAGCCTAACCCCAGTTTTTCCCGCGCCTCATTCGATGCGAGATAGTTCCCCACCTCCTGGTGTACCTCTTGTTTCATTTCCTGCTTTACCTCTTTCTTGATCTCTTCTTTTGCAACCGCTACAGGTCTTTCACTAATACTTTCGATATGGTTTTTCAATTCCTTGATTTGCTCCTGCTGGCTTAACGCCATTGCCTCCATCTGTTTCATCATTTTCTGCTGCACGAGAAACGCCTCTTCCATCTGTTTTAACTGTCTCTTCAAATCATCCATTCCACCTTCCGATGTTCCCTGGCTCTGAACAACATCCTGGGCGCGTGCATTCTGCGCCACATTATCAGCATATACAGCGCAGAATGCTATCGCCAGCGATAAACCATAGCAAAACCCTTTACTCCGCATCTACTCCTCCTCCTTTCGTTACTGTTATATCATAAATGACATAACGCATAGAAATAAAAATGGGCTTTAGATTTTAAAATGTCCAGCCCGGCAAAACATTCCAAACAGCATACCGGAAAACAATCATCCCTGACCGCACCCATCTCCGCAATCTCTTCATAACTACTACACCCCTTTCGATAGTATCAGTTCCGTAGATTTTACAATTGCCGTAATCTCATCACCTTCTTTAATACCCATTTCCTCCAGAGACGCGTTCGTAATAATGGCATAGAGCATATCACCCTGGGATTCCACATAAATCTTCGATAATACGTCTCCCTGAATGATTTGCCTTACCATTCCCCGTGCCCTGTTGCGGGCGCTCAGCATCCCCGAAAATGCCTTCGCAATCATGATATCCGTGCCCTTGATCAGCACCGAAATCGTATCACCCGCCAGAAGATGCATATCCTCACACGATGCCCTGGTGATGATGACATTCAGCGGTATCTCCTTCCAGAGAATTTTAATGTGGGCATGGATATGTCCCTGAGTTATAGCGACAATCGTCCCGCAAAGTTTGTTTGCCATAGATGACTTTTTTACCCATCCTCCACCCCTTCCCAAGAGGGGACTTTTTTATTCCCCCCTTCCGGGGAGAGTGTCGGGTATGTGTTAAAGACATTTATACGCGCCCTTGAATCCTTATTTTAGAGGGGAATCGCAAAAAATTAAAGTCCCGTGCATTACGAATTCTTGTCTTGAAAAATGCGCTGAAATTCCTTTTCCATAGCGCGGGTCATCTTGTCGGTGTATTTCCTGTACTTTGAAATCAGTTCCTTTGCCTCTGCCGTCAAAGTTGCCCCACCCCCGCCTTTCCCCCCGGTAGTAACCTCCAATAATTTTATCCCCAATACCTGCTCTGTGGCCTTGATCTTTCCCCATGCAGCCCGGTATGACATACCCAATTCCTTTGCTGCGGCATTCAGGGAGCCTAAACGGTCTACGGCCTCAAGCAGCATTCGCCGCCCCTCAGCAAAGGCCACGCTACTATCTTTCTCAAACCATATCTTGCATCTAACGTTCATAATTAAGGATTGGTTATATCTCATGAGACATAACGCTGTCAAGAAAAAAAACTGGCTGCAAGCGTAGCGCTGAAAAAAACAGGACGACTCTGGCAGAAGCGATACGAGCATTTTCGTTCCGGTTGAACAAGAAATACGACCGTTTGAAGAATTGATGAAACCGCTATTTAAATCCGTGTCTCAACAGCAATCTGGGAGATAACGGCTTGCCAAGCCGGGTGTGACGCCACTTCATGAACAGGACTGAGAAGTTATTCGTCTTGATATTAGCATGAATTCCCTGTTAACATATTTGTTATAAGCGTATCTATAACCATGAGATTCAAACACGCCAGCGTCGTGAAGCGAATCACAGAGAGGTCTTTTATTTTTGATAGTTTGCAGTCTGCGCAGTATTTTTCCAGACAAGGGCTTTCTTACCGGTAACCGGATCGTGCCCCTTTCTCAACTCATAATCGTTGCGCTGACTCCAAACCGTTCTCTATGACAAGGAGGGTTGCCAATGTTTCTTCGTATCGCCACCTATAACCTGGAAAACCTGGACAAGGGTCCCAACGTTGTGCCCGCACTGGCTGACCGAATCCGGATCATGCGGCCACAGCTGCAGCGGCTGCGCGCAGATATTCTTTGCTTTCAGGAAGTTAACAGCCAGGGCGCCAGCGATTCCCGCACCCTTGCGGCTTTAGATGACCTTCTTGCCGGCACCGAGTATGCCGGATTTCATCGTGAAACAACGTCGACCACCAGCGGTGCACTCTATGATGTGCGCAATATCGTTACCCTGTCACGATTTTCATTTGCAGCACCTGCCCAGATCATTCGGGATAGCTCCGGGCCGCGCCCACAATACCAAATGGCTACGGCTAACCCACCGGACACATTAGCAAATCCCATCGAATGGGAACGTCCCATGCTCTACACCCAAATCAGGGTCGCTACCGGAATGAATCTGCATCTGATTAATGTACATCTTAAATCCAAACTTGCTTCCAGCATTCCGGGACAAAAGCTTGACAACTCCACCTGGAAAACGGTGTCGGCATGGGCAGAAGGAAGTTTCATCTCGTCCATGAAGCGCGTAGGACAGGCATTGCAGGCAAGGCTGCTGATCGATGACATCTTCGATCAGCAGGGAGAAGACACCCTGATTGCCCTGTGCGGTGATTTTAATGCCGGGGCAGACGAAGTGCCGGTACAGGCGATTTGCGGACCCGTTGAGGAAACGGGAAATTCGGAACACGCGCCCCGCATCATGATACCCTGCGAAAAGAATATTCCTGAATCCTCCCGGTTTTCACTACTGCACCTGGGAAAGGGTGAAATGCTGGATCACATCATCGTTTCAAGGCCATTGCTGAGATTCTTCCGGAACGCTGAGATTCACAATGAGGCATTACCGGACGAATCAGGCGCATTCCGGCAGGACGTGAAATTTCCGGAGTCGGATCATGCCCCCGTCATCGCGGAGTTTGAGATCACCTGAACATGGCAGCCATGCCTGATGCGGTCGGGTCAGGCATCCGTTACAAATTCTTTTATTGCCCGAAAAACCCTATCCTTTTCCTTGTCGTACATCACCAAGTGATGACTTCGTTCAAGCCAGACCAGCCGTTTGTAGTCGGAGCCAAGATGTCTCATCACGTGTTGTGCGCTTGCGGGGGCAGCAAGAAGGTCTTTTTTGGAATGGATAACCAACGCGGGCGACCGTACCTCCTGCAATCCGGTATTGACGACGTTCATGATCTCGGTAAGCCCGTATAAAGCGGGGATTGAAAAATGGGTATCGACAGGCTGGCGCAGGTAACCGGTATATCCTTCCGATTCCATATAACACCGCCTCTGCCGGGTTTTTACCTTTTTCATAAAATTCTTGCATATCCTGATTGCCAAAGGCACCGGCAGATACTTCCGGAGTAAATACAGGGGGGTGCCCATGAGGATTATTTTTTCCGGGGAATAGCGGATAGACAATTGCAAGGTCAGGAGCGCACCGAGGGAGAACCCGATAACAACGACCTCCCGGTATACCCTCTTTAACTGATGATATTCAGACTCTACCTTTGCAATCCAGTCGTGATGTGCGGTTGATGAATAACCACCCATATTTTTGCAATGCCCCGGAAGGAGTATGCCCCGGGCGGTAAAGCCCCACTGAGATAACTTTTCCGCAAGTTCCCGCATCTGAATTGGTCCACAACCAAACCCATGGATAAGCAGGCACGCGGTATTGCTGTGACCCAGGATAAATTCTTCTCTATAGCGCGATAAATCGCTGAGTATTTCATTCTTTTGCATGGTCTTAAACAAGCTCCCGCAGTTACTCCGTTCGTTTGTCAGAAAGAGCCAGCGCTGCAATACGCTCCATAACTACCTTTGCAATCTCCTCAAACCCTTTCTTTGTTCCCCACTCACTCATATCTTCAAAAGCCATCGGCTTGCCAAAAATTATGGTAATCCGGGTACTTCTCGGTATCTTTGCGCCCTTTGGCAATGCCTGATACGTACCGGAAATAAATGCCGGGATGACGGGCGCCCCGCTCTTTGCGACGAGAAAACCGATACCGGGGTTTCCCTCCTGAAGGAGACCCTCCCGGCTCACTCCGCCTTCGGGAAAGATGCCTAAAACGTCGTTTTTTTTCAACACCGTCATACCCTGTTTCAGCGCAGCCCTGTTTGAGCCTTTCTCTGTGACACAAATACAATGCAGTAATTGAAAAAGCCATTTTCCACGACCCTCATAATAGATCTCCGTCATCATAAAAGCGATACGTCTTGGAAACATGGCTTGCAGTACCACGGGATCCATATAACTGAAGTGGTTCGCAGCAACAATAAGAGGCCCTTCCCGGGGAATATATCCTGCATTTTGCACCTGGATATGAAAAAAAACCTTTAATAACACAACGCCCGTTGTCTTGAGCACAAAGAAGAAGCAATTATTCAGGAATTCACGAAGGCGAGAAAGCATGCCGGGAAAAAACGCAGCCTTTTCGTGATCGGTATTTTCTCTCTTTTTTTTCATACTTAGGAAATGAGGACGGCCCGCTTGCAATTATCTATCTTCCCGTGCAAACTCCTGTATGGCATTCAGCTTGACACTCTGCCATGCCACGAAGATACCGGCCAGAAGCCCTCCAATGCCCACCGAGAGCATCATTTCTCTGGCCGCAATGAAGGTTGTTAATTTGCCGATAACGGGTATCGGCGCGATCATGGTGGCGTTCATAATGATATCTTTACAGGCAAAAGACCTGCCTCGTAACTCGTCGGGGGTAATCTTTTGGATATCCGCATTGATGGGGGCAAGAAATGCCCCGCCGGCAATTCCAACAAAGAAAACCGTGCACGAAGCTGCTGTATATGATGATACCACGGCAACAACTATTATGCCGCATGCCAGCATCAGAACGCTCCCGGTATAAAGGATATTTCTCTTCACCCGATCGCCATACTTACCCGTCAAAACGGCGCCGGTAACAAGCCCGCCACCAAGCAGGGAGAAGATGAGTCCCAGAGGCATTAAGGAAGTAAACCCCCATACCTTCCCGGCAAAATCGGATAGTACGATATAAAAACTTATGCCGAGAAGCCAGAAAAATGCACCAAAAAAAATGAGAATTATCAGTCTGCCATCGCGACAGAGATATTTCATACCCTCCTTGATATCCGTAAAAACAAAGGCCATGCCCTTCCCTGCGGGGCGTTTCTTTTCGTTTACCGTGAGCTTCCACAGGGCGCATGCAGAGAAAAGATAGGTTGCGGCATTGAGGTACAGGGATGCCTGAAATCCCATCGAATCAAAAATAATACCCCCTAAAGCAGTGCCGGCCAAAACGCTTAAGAGCGCGGAGGACGCAATCAGGGAATTTGCGATCAGGAGGTGGCGGTTCTCAACAAGATTGGGAATGATTGAAAATTTTGCCGGAGAAAAGAGACAGGTGAAAATACCTATGGCAAAGATTACGGGATAGGCCGGAGCAACACAGGCTGGATCGCGGATAACCCAGGGCATGGAGCATACCAAAAAAATCCGGGCTATATCTGAGCCTATCAGGATGCGTTTTCTTGACCATCGGTCAGAAAGGACACCAGAAAAAAGACTAAACACAAAAAAAGGCAGAATGCTCCAAAAAGTAATCTTCGATAATTCCTGCCCTACATTCCCCCCCTTTTTTATCATGAGCCCTAATAACGCCATTTGGTTGAATCGATCACCGAGTGCGGATACTATTTGCCCGATCCAGAGCTTTAAAAAGTTCCGGTTCCTGAACACCTCGGTTATCCCAATAACACGCCCCATGGTTTTTTCGTCAAAACGGTAATAAAGACGGGAAAAACGGGTAATTCTGTTTTCCTGAGCGTCTGATACGGATTATTTTACGCGCTGGTGATTATTTCGTTGCAGCTTTGCTACCCTATGGTATCATATTATTTTTCATTTTCATATAACTTTTGGTCTTTCATGAAATTTTCTTGCGTGTTAAATTTGTTTTTGATAGCATAATTTCCCTTTTCTTGTGCAATTCAGGCACAAAAACCGTGCTTTTTGTGTATAGTAATTTTATATACATATCATAGTGAAAGGAGTAGCTGGATGGCGCCTAAGTATGTTTATTTCTTTGGCAATGGCTCTGCTGACGGGAAGTCTGACATGAAACACCTGCTCGGTGGCAAGGGAGCCAATCTTGCGGAAATGACCAATCTGGGTATTCCCGTACCTCCAGGGTTTACCATCACGACAGAAGTTTGCGATGCCTATTATAAGAACAATAAAAAGTACCCTGATGGTCTTGCCAAAGAAATAGAACAGAACCTCTCGCGCCTGGAGAAACTCATGGGAGCAAAGCTGGGTGACCCAGCGAACCCGCTCCTGGTCTCTGTGCGAAGCGGCGCTGCGGCATCCATGCCCGGCATGATGGACACGGTTTTAAATCTGGGATTAACCCCGGATGCCGTTGCCGGATTGATAAAAAAAACGGATAATGAACGATTTGTCTGGGATGCCTACCGGCGGTTTATCACCATGTTTGGCGACGTCGTTATGGGTGTTGAACGTCATTACTTTGAAGAGATTCTTGACACGTACAAAAAGAAGGCTCGGATAAAAAGTGATACCGAACTGACGTCTGATCAATTAAAAAAGATTGTCGAAGAGTTTAAATCTGTTTACAAAAAAAAGACACGCGAAAACTTTCCAACCGATCCAAAAGTACAACTCCAGAAGGCAATCGAAGCCGTTTTTGCGTCATGGAATAACCCGCGGGCCGTGAAATACCGACAACTTTATGAAATTAAAGGACTCCTGGGAACGGCCGTGAACATTCAGACCATGGTTTTCGGGAATATGGGAAATCACTCCGCCACAGGGGTATGCTTTACCAGGAACCCTTCAACGGGAGAAAACACATTCTATGGCGAATTCCTCATCAATGCCCAGGGCGAGGACGTTGTTGCCGGTATCCGTACACCGGAGCCGATTGCACATCTTGAAAAAGAGATGCCCGCGGTATATAAACAGCTGGTGGCTTATAAAAATACCCTGGAGAACCACTTTAAAGACGTTCAGGACATAGAATTTACCATCCAGGAAAACCGGTTGTTCATGTTGCAGACAAGAACGGGGAAACGCACTACCCATGCGGCAGTCAAGATCGCCGTTGATATGGTCAAAGAAGGACTGATTGACAAGAAGGTCGCCATTGCGCGCGTCAACCCCAGCGAGCTAGACCAGTTGTTGCATCCCACCTTTGACCCGAAGGCGAAAAAGCAGATCATTGCCACCGGCCTCCCGGCATCTCCGGGTGCGGCCACGGGGAGAGTTGTATTCAACGCGGAAGACGCGGAAAAATGGGCGCTTGAAAAGAAAGAGAAGGTTATTCTCGTGCGAAAAGAGACCTCGCCTGAAGATATCGGAGGCATGCACGTTTCCAGAGGCATCCTGACAACGCGCGGCGGAATGACGTCTCACGCAGCTGTCGTAGCGCGGGGAATGGGGAAATGTTGTGTGGCGGGATGCGGCGCGTTACAGGTAGATTACAAAAGCCAGAGCTTTAAGGTGAATAGTAAGCTCATAAAAAAAGGAGATTATATCTCGATCGACGGAAGTACGGGTGAAGTTATGCTGGGGATGGTCCCCACGATTGAACCAGGACTCAGCGGAGACTTTGCTACCCTTATGCAATGGGCTGATGAAGCGCGTAAACTGAAGATCAGGACGAATGCCGACACGCCGGCAGATGCAAAAAAGGCGAGGGAATTGGGCGCTGAAGGTATCGGGCTGTGCAGGACAGAGCATATGTTCTTTGGTGAATGCAGGATTGACTCCGTACGTCAGATGATCCTTTCCGCCCCGGACGTAAAAATTTTCAAGGCAAAGATTGCCGGACTGGAAAAGGAACTGCAAAAGTGCGCCAGCAACAAGACGGATGCGCTTCGAAAGGAACTGATGCAAGTCAGGAAAGAACTCAAAGAGCCAATGAATTTATATACATCCGCCCTGAAGAAATTGCTCCCTATGCAGCGTCGTGATTTTGAACAGATATTCACCGCCATGGACGGGCTACCCGTCACGATACGGCTTCTCGACCCGCCGCTTCATGAGTTTCTTCCGCAGGAAGAGCACAATCAGAAAGACATGGCGAAACAGATGAAAATTAGCCTGAAAGAGGTGCAGGAAAAGGTGTCTGCACTTCACGAATTGAATCCCATGCTGGGTCATCGTGGATGCCGTTTGGGCATTACCTATCCGGAGATCTATGATATGCAGATACAGGCAATCATTGAAGCTGCCTGCAACGTGAAGAAAAAGGGTGTTGCGGTATACCCGGAGATTATGCTGCCTATTATCAGTACGGTGCAGGAGTTTGATCTGTTAAAAGATAGTGTTCACGGGATTGCGAAAGCCGTAATGCAGAAGAAAAACGTGCAGATTGAGTATCTGGTCGGCACCATGATTGAACTGCCTCGTGCAACCCTGATTGCTGACAAGATTGCCAAGCAAGCCGAATTCTTTTCCTTTGGCACCAACGATCTTACGCAGATGACCTTTGGTTTCAGCCGTGATGACGTTGGTTCCTTCGTGCCTGAATACCTTGAAAAAGGTATCCTTGAAAAAGACCCGTTCCAGGTAATAGACCAGGAGGGCACTGGTCAGCTCGTGGAAATTGGCATTAAAAAAGGAAGAAGCACGCGTCCACAGCTCAAGATCGGGATTTGTGGCGAGCATGGAGGAGATCCGCAGACCATTTCGTTTTGTCACAATGTGGGAATGAACTACGTGAGTTGTTCTCCGTTTCGGGTTCCCATTGCAAGACTTGCGGCAGCTCAGGCATCATTACAGCAGCCCATATCGCGGGCAACAGTCTGATCAAACATCCGAACCTTCCCTCTGCATTAGAGCCAGGATGATTTTCTAAAAACCTTCATATTGTTTTTCGCTTGTCTGTGCATATCTGCGGCTCTCTGCAACATGCAAAGAATTGTTCTGGTTTTTGTAAAGAAATGAATCACACCGGTTTTGTAATACTATATGCCGTCGGTTTTGTCGCCCTGTGGGTAGTGTATTTCTCCGTAACGAGACGAAAAAGGAAGGATAAACCGGACTGATATCTTCAGAAAACAGAGACCGGATTTCGTGGTTCTCACCGAGCAAGTACCGTTAATCTTTTTATTTGTGTTTGTGAACAGCAGGTTATACCAGAAAGAACGGTGAATAGAGATGAAAACAGATCGTTTTAAAGATGCAAGAGAATGCTGGAAAGTTATCCTTGCAGACGTGAGGCAGAACGCCGGTCTTCTCAGAGAAATACAAAGATTTGCAAGAGAGAATACAAATCCGGCAGAGGTTGCTTTCGGCACTTCCGGATGGCGGGGTGAGATAGGCGCCGATTTTACCTTTAACAACGTGCGCATCGTGACTACCGCGCTTCTTGAGATGTTTAAGACAAGCGGACAAGAGGTGATGGAATCGCTGGGAGTAAAGGATTTTGATGAGGTTAAAAAACGCGGTATTATTGTGGGCCACGACAACCGGTTCTTAGGGCCAGAATTTGCTTCATCGGTAATGGGTTTACTCACGAAAGAAGGCATCAAGGTCTACTACGCAGGGGAGGCTATTACCCCTGAATTTTCGGCTGCTATTGAGATGCTCCATGCGGCATGCTCCATAAACCTCACCCCTTCACATAATCCGGCAAATTATGCGGGATTCAAATTTAATCCGGCGGACGGTGGCCCTGCGGGACCGGATATTACCCGGGTTATAGAGAAACATGCAAACCGGCTGATGGCTGAGAAGACGATTGTGCGGGAAGTAAAACCCACAAGCTTTGAAAGGATCAATCCCACAAGGCTGTATGAGGACTTTCTCAAAAAACGGGGAACGTTGAACCTTGACAGGATACGACATTTTATAGAAGAGGAAGACTGTTGTCTTTATATTGACCATGTTCATGGGGCTACGAGGGGAAGGCCGAACGCCCTTCTTGGTGAGAGTCCAAAAATAAAATATCTCCGAACGGAGGATGACTACCTCTTTGGAGGCATACCACCGGAGCCTTCAGCAAAGAACATCAAGACGGTGATGGACTTATTGAAAGGCGCCAGGGCACAGTTCAGGTTGGGAGTAATCATGGACCCTGATGGCGACAGGATACGGGTTACCGATGGAGAAGCGGATATTACCATGAACCACTTTGGGGCTATGGCGCTGCATTTTTTCTCTGCATACAAGCATATTTCCGGGGTGTTGGTAAAATCGGTAGCCACAAGCAACTTTGGAAATGCTATTGCCGAGAAGCTTGGTATTCCGGTACGGGAAACAGCGGTTGGCTTTAAGAACTTCAGGCCTTATATGCTTCAGGGCGCACCGGAGCGGGCTATCGTCGCGTACGAGGAGAGTGACGGTATATCCGGCTATAATAACACCCTTGAAAAGGATGCCCTGTTTGGGTTCCTGCTTGCGCTTGAGATGATGGCCGTAACGCGGAAAAACCTCAGTGCGTATCTCCGTGAACTTGAGGAAAAATTCGGCGCCTATCTTCCCGAAAGGGCTAGCATCGAGGTAGAGCGTTCTCTCGCTGGCGCACCGCTTCTTGAAAAGCTTTCACGCCTGAAAAACACACTTACTGCGGGGGAGAAAGTAACGGTTGGAAAAAACTCCAGGACGATCAGGAGCGTAATACAGGTGGATGGAATTAAGGTCGTGCTCGATGACGGCTCGTGGTTTTTGATACGGCCTTCAGGCACGGAACCCAAGGTGCGGTTTTATGTAGAAACACGATCCGTGGAAACGCTGAAAGACATAACCGAAACGGCCGAACGCTTGACGAAGGAATCGCTTATCTAATCATCGGGGGGGGGACTCATTCGTGGTTTTTTCCCGGCGGAAAATCTTCTGGTAATAAAACAAGAGGAGTTCTGTGGAATGATTCAGGGCATCTTTGGACTAGCGGCGTTGATTGGTATTGCCTGGACCATGAGTGAAACCCGATGGAAGGTTCGGTTCCGTGACATACCGGTAAGACTGGCAGTGCAATTCATAGTGGCGGCAATCATAATCAGGGTCTCCGTGTTCAAAGAATTCTTCCATCTGCTGAGTAAGGTTGCTTTATCACTGGAAGAAGCAACACAGGCAGGGACATCCTTCGTCTTCGGCTATCTTGGGGGAGGTGCGCTGCCTTTCGATGAGAAAACTCCCGGTTCGAGCTTTATTTTTGCATTACAGGCCCTTCCGCTCGTGCTTGTGATAAGCGCCTTGTCATCGCTCCTGTTCTACTGGCGTATTTTGCCTATTGTGGTAAAAACTTTTGCATGGTTCCTTCAAAAAACCACGAATATCGGCGGCGTCGTAGGTGTGAGTGCTGCGGCAAATGTCTTTCTTGGTATGATTGAATCGACGCTCTTTATTCGCCCTTATCTGAAAGAGATGTCCAGAAGTGAACTTTTTATAACAATGACCTGCGGGATGGCAGGGATTGCCGGTACCGTTATGGTACTGTATGCAAATATCCTGCAACACGTGGTACCGGATGTTATGGGACACGTCCTTACCGCATCAATAATCAGCATTCCTGCAGCCATTATGATCTCACAAATCATGATACCGGAAACAGGAAGGACGACATCCGGAGAGATAGTGAAACCCCAACTGGCGGCAAATTCAATGGATGCTATCACCAAAGGAACTTTAGAAGGAATACACCTACTAATCAACATTATTTCAATGCTCATTGTCCTCATAGCCTTTGTATACCTGGCAAACAAGGCGTTGAGTCTGTTGCCAGACTTGGGAAATCAGCCGATTACTTTGCAAAGAATACTCGGTTATCTCATGTCTCCCGTTGTATGGCTTATGGGTATTCCCTGGAAGGAGGCATTTACTGCCGGCTCCCTTATGGGAACCAAGACGATACTGAATGAATTCATAGCATACATCGATCTGGCGAAATTACCGGATGAAGTCCTGAGTCCAAAGAGTAAAATGATCATGACCTATGCACTCTGCGGATTTGCTAATTTCGGGAGCGTCGGTATAATGATCGGCGGGGTGGGAAGGATGATTCCTGAAAGGAGAGATGAAGTAGTCTCTTTGGGGATGAAGTCCCTCGTTGCGGGCACCTTGTCTACCTGCACCACTGGCGCACTCGTTGGAATTGTGTGTAATTTCTAAATAAAGCAGCTGCATGATCTTTGAGGCACAAGCGACATCAGATATTTACAAATGTCGATCTCTCTTCCCTGAGCCTTGAATTAAATATTTGACATATAGTATTTTTTATTTATAATTATCGCTCTTTAGTTTTTTGGTAAATTTTAGTGCAAGATGCTTATAGTTATGGTTACTTTAAACCAACAATCTTCATAAAGCAAGAAGATTGTTTTACATTGACAGCAATAACATGTTGCCAGTAAAGAGGTTGCTGTTTTTTGTTGTTTTGGCATGAGACATGCTATTCTCTCCATAAAATGAAGAATCGCTCTTCGAAGTAACCAAAAAAAAGAATACTATAAAATTTTAAGTGATGTATCGTGCGGTAAAGTAATGGATGAGTCACGTGTTATGAACAGATTAAAGGTACTTCATCGACGGAGGTTAAAGAGATTGACGAGGAATAGTATTTTTGCGGGTTTGGTTGCTGTCATATGCTTAGTTGCAGCTCATAGTTTTGCTGAGGAGAAGCCGAAGGGTGAAAAGGAAAAAAGTGAATTAGCCAAGATTATGGGCGAAATAGACAAAAGCTATAAAGCGGTAGAACAAATATCAGGATATTATAAATACAGCGATAATGATTGGAGCGTTATAGCAGAGGCGAGTGCAAACATCGTTCATCTGGCAAAGGTAGTGATTAGTAAATTTCCACGGCCTGATGATAAAAAATATCAGGACCTCAATAAATTGATGCTGATAGAGGCTGAAAAGATGTTGGAAGTTACCAGCCATAAGAACGAAAGAGGCGCGCTGGAAGATGCGCAATGGCAGGTACGACGCTTAAGACAGACGTGTGCAGTATGCCACAAGCATTTGGGAATTCATCTCTATCCACAGTTGTACCCTGGGAAAAAAGACGAATTGCAACCCGGCCAGGAAGAAATTCCGGCACCGAAAGAAACTGGGGCGCCAAAAGATTGGTAGCGGATATTTAAAGATCGCAGCACCTTTTTGAAAAGAATCTAAGGCAGGCTTCAGGTTTTTGCGTTATTGTTGGTTAAAATTTTTGCTTGACTCGTTTTATTTTCAATGATATAGTGTCGGGAATTATGGGTTTAAAACCTAATCTGGTTATCCATATCAGAGCAGAGCACCGTAATTAAGAGCTCGTTACTATCCGCTGTGCCCCATATTCCCATATTTTTTTGCTTCAGAGATGCATGAGTCTTTGCTCCGAAATAGTTTTAATCCCCTTTTGGTATCCTATCATGGAAGGAGAAAAAACAGTCTTTCGCATAAAGTTTATTGATAGAAGGGGAAGAAAGGGAAGAACATACCTTTCTTGAGTTTCAAAGAAAGTAACATTATTGTTTGTCACACTGATGCGCTCAGATTTTTTAGTAACGAAGGGAGGTGAAGTGAAAGGTCATACGTTTGGGGCGAATTCTAAATTTCAGAGACAAGATGCTGATTAAAGGATGAGTGCCCTTTTTTATTTTGGTGGTTTATCATCGGAAATAATGGTTTTAGAGAAATTCGATAAAAAGTCTGAAGATTATATGTAATTTTAAAAAAGGAAAGTGAGGAGGGGAAAAATGAGGTTAAAAAAAGGTATTTTTGCAGGAACAATTACCTTGTTCATTGCGGCAGTGTCATCGGTTAGTTATGGACAGGCAAGCCAGGGCGAACTGTGCAAAAAAATGTGGGACAACTTTCAGACAATGAGGGCAATGACAGGACTATCTGCAGCAAATGAAGGTGATTTTGCCAAATTTTCAGCAGCGGCAAAGTCAATTACCGCAGATACAGAGACTTCCAAAAGTAAATTTGAAACGGATAAAAATTATAACGTATTGAACGACGAGGTCCTTTATCATTCAAACGAGATTGATAAAGCAGCGGCAAACAAAGATTTGGAAGAAATCCAGGTACAATTCAGGAGGTTAACCATAGCCTGCAGGAATTGTCATAAGATTTATAGGTCAGAACTAAAGCTTGTTCCGTAATATATTAACATGGCATACTTATAATGAGGAGGGATAGAATAATGAAATTGTTCCGTTTATCGTATATTATACCTGTTGTTGCAGGATTAGGACTTTCTTTAGGAAGCTCCGCTTGGGCGTTAACGCATCATACTCCAGGCGACACAACCAAAAGCCCCTATACCATTTTCGCCGGTCTTGGTTTTGCAGTGCAGGAGAGCTGTTATTACTGCCACGGAAATGGTGGCAAGGGCACTGCCAAAGGACATGAATATGGGGTACCTGATTTTACTGATCCGGCATTCCAGAGCTCAAAAACGGATGAAGGACTGGTAAAGCACATTAACGCAGGGAAAGGGAAATGCCCTGGTTATCAGGGAAAGATGTCTCCAGAAATGATCGAGAAGATGGTGGAGATTGTAAGGAATTTTGGTACGAAATAACCTTGTCCCGGGTTCGACAAATAATTTTTTCCAGACTTGAAGAAAAAAGGGCATATGAAACGTATATTTCATATGCCCTTTCTGTTTCCTGCAAAATCATGCGTCTGAGACGATATCGGCGCGAAAGAGACGACTCATCTGTTGTAGGGCAAATTGGTGCTCTCGTGTGGTAAGCGCTGCAACACAATGATCAGGCACGACAATTTTATACCCTCTCATATAGGCATCCGCTGCAGTGTATAATACACAGATATTGGTAACAACCCCGGTTATGATCACATGGGTTGTCCCTAATTTTTTTAATATCCTATCCAGAGATGTTTTATAGAAGCAGGAATAACTGGTTTTCTGAACTCTGTAATCTCGTTTCTGTGGCCTGAGTTGTTCAATAACCTGTGCGCCATCCGTACCCCTTACCGCATGCCGTGGCCATAGGCTAAATTCAGGGTCCCTATTTTTGTGTGCATCGCAGCAATAGATAACGGGAATGCAGTTCATTCTTGCCTTTTTCAGTTCTTTTTTCATGTTCCCGATAATGGTTCTTGCCCTAGACACTTCAAGGGGGGCGTCTTCTTTGACAAAATCATTTAACATATCACAGACAAGAAACGCATACCGTACCTTGTCATGCGGTTTTCCTTTTTTCATACCATGGCTCATTTCATCCGGGAAACAGAGGTTTAGAGAGGAATCCTGGTAAAATCTTCCGCAAAGACGATCTCCCCTTTATAAATGTCTTTCAGGATATTCGGCAAATGTTTATGATCTTTTCTGAAAGTATCAAATACGGGATAAAAGTGCGATAACACCAATCTGTCACACTGGGATTCATCCGCAATTTGTGCACACAGGCTGGGGGTAAGATGTCCTTCGACCTCTTGATCATCTGGAAAAGAACATTCAAGAA
>WBZY01001060.1_pt1 | contig 16157 bp, 17 predicted proteins | sample 5204191 | NCBI WGS metagenome assembly WBZY01 (sample SAMN12344363, study PRJNA552823) | activated sludge metagenome | biome: Activated sludge suspended growth; feature: Anammox Sidestream; material: Wastewater; isolation source: activated sludge from anammox sidestream of wastewater treatment...
GCGGCCCGCAACGCCGCCGCAGGCGCACGCGACGCCGGCGCCGCCGCGGGCCGAGCGCGTGATGCCGCCGCCGGAACATCGCGAGGCCGCCCGTCCGCGCAGCCCGCACGGCGGCGAGGCGCGGGTCGGCCTCGCGCTCGCGCGCGTAGGACGAGGCGGGCTCGCGGTGCTCCTCGACGTCGCCGCGCGCGCGGATCCAGTCGAGGCGCAGCGGCGGGAGGCCCTGGCGGAGGTCGATCGCCACCGCCGGGTCCGTGTAGGGCCCCGAGGTGTCGTAGAGCGCGATCGGGGGGTTCTCCTCGAGCACGACGGCGCCGTCGGGCCCCTGGGCCCGCGTCGGCGCCTGGCGGATCTCGCGCATCGGGACCCGGACGCCCGCCTGCGTGCCCTCGACGTAGACCTTGCTCGAGCCGGGCAGGGGCGCGCGCGTCAGGACGGAGGAGAGCGCGTCGGAGGCGGAGAGGGGTCGGGCCATGTCGCTTCCCTACGCCGGTTCCACCCGGAGGTTTGGCCGGATCAGGTTCGGGGGCTCCGCGGCGCATCCGCCGCCCGCTCGATGGACCTCCCATCGCGCCGGCGGAAGCCGTGTCTCAGGCCGTGCTCGCGGCCACACCCAGCGAATGCGGGCAGACTAGCGCCGCGCGGGCCGTCGCCAAATCCATCGCGGGCGCGCTACCTCCTCTCCGATGAGGCTCCGGCGGTCCGCGGTCGTACTGCTCGGCTCCGTCCTTCCCGCGGCTCTGCCGGCCGCCGCGGCCGGGACGCTGACCGGCGAGCTGCCGATCGTGATCGGGCACCGCGGCGCCTCCGGCTATCGCCCCGAGCACACGCTCGCGGCCTATGCGCTCGCGATCGACCAGGGCGCCGACTTCATCGAGCCGGATCTCGTCTCGACGATGGACGGTGTCCTCGTGGCCCGCCATGAGAACCAGCTCGCGGGCACCACCGACGTGGCCTCGCATCCCGAGTTCGCCGCCCGCCAGACCACCAAGACCATCGACGGCGCGGCGGTCCAGGGCTGGTTCGCCGAGGACTTCACGCTGGCCGAGCTGAAGACGCTGCGGGCCGTCGAGCGGATCCCGGGGATCCGGCCGGCGAACGCCGCCTACGACGGCTGGTTCGAGATCCCGACCTTCGACGAGATCCTGGCGCTCGTCGCGGCAAAGGAGCTCGAGCACGGCCGGCCGATCGGCCTGTACCCGGAGACCAAGCACCCGACCTATTTCGACGGCATCGGGCTCTCGCTCGAGGAGCCGCTCCTGGCCGCGCTCGCGGCCCACGGGCGCGCGGGCGCTGGCGCGCGCGTCTTCATCCAGTCCTTCGAGACGGCGAACCTGAAGGAGCTGGCCCTCGCGACCGAGCTGCCGCTCGTCCAGCTCCTGGGCTCCGGCCAGCCCTACGACTTCGTCGTGGCGGGCGACCCCCGCAGCTACGACGACCTGCGCACGCCCGCGGGCCTCGTGGAGATCGCCTCCTACGCCGACGGGGTCGGGCCCGAGAAGAACACGCTCGTCGTGCGGGACGCGAGCGGCGCGATCACGGGCCCGAGCGCGCTCGTCGCGGATGCCCACGCCGCAGGGCTGCTCGTCCATCCCTACACGTTCCGCGCCGAGCCGATCTTCCACTTCCTGGACTTCCCGGACGACCCGGTCGCCGAGATCGGGCTCTACCTCGGGCTCGGGATCGACGGCTTCTTCACCGACAACCCCGACCTCGGCGTCGCGGCCGTTGCCGCGGTGCCCGAGCCGGATCCGGTGCTGCTCGGGCTCGCCTGTCTGCTCGCGATCGCGACGCTCCGTGGAACCGTTAGGCTCTGAGGATCCGCTCGCCCGCAGGGAGGATCCATGAGCAGCTTCGGGGCCCAGCGCACGCTTCGGGTCGGGGATCGCACCTTCGAGTACTTCGCGCTCCAGGCGCTGGCCGGGGCCGGGCTCCCGGTCGAGCGGCTGCCCTTCTCGCTGCGCATCCTGCTCGAGAACCTGGTGCGCAACGAGGACGGCCAGGACGTCACCGCCGAGCAGGTGGAGGCGCTGGCGCGCTGGAACCCGGCCGCCGAGCCCGAGCGCGAGATCACCTTCCTGCCCGCCCGCGTGGTCCTCCAGGACTTCACCGGCGTGCCCTGCGTCGTGGACCTGGCCGCGATGCGCGACGCGATGGCCGCCTTCGGCGGCAAGCCCTCGAAGATCAACCCCCTCCAGCCGGTCGAGCTCGTGATCGACCACTCGGTGCAGGTCGACGCCTTCGGGTCGCCGGGCGCCTTCGAGCGCAACGTCGAGCTCGAGTTCGAGCGCAACCGCGAGCGCTACGCCTTCCTGCGCTGGGGCCAGAACGCCTTCGAGAACTTCAAGGTCGTGCCGCCCGGGACCGGGATCGTGCACCAAGTCAACCTCGAGTACCTGGCGCGGGTGGTGTTCGCCGAGGGCCCGGTCGGCCGGAGCGGGCTGCCGCTCGCCTATCCGGATACGCTCGTCGGCACCGACTCCCACACGACGATGGTGAACGGCCTCGGCGTCCTCGGCTGGGGGGTCGGCGGGATCGAGGCCGAGGCGGCGATGCTGGGCCAGCCGGTCGCGATGCTGCTCCCGCAGGTGGTGGGTGTACGGCTCTCGGGGCGGCTTCGCGAGGGCGCGACCGCCACCGACCTCGTGCTGTGCGTGACCGAGATGCTGCGCCGGCACGGCGTGGTCGGGAAGTTCGTCGAGTTCCACGGGCCGGGGCTCGCGGGGCTCCCGCTCGCCGACCGCGCGACGATCTCGAACATGTGCCCCGAGTACGGCGCCACCTGCGCGATGTTCCCGGTCGACGCCGAGACGCTGCGCTACCTGCGCCTCTCGGGCCGCCGCGAGGAGCAGGTGCAGCTCGTCGAGGCGTACACGAAGGAGCAGGGCCTCTTCCACGACGCCGGGACCCCGGCGGCGCAGTACTCGGAGGCGCTCGAGCTCGACCTCGGCAGCGTCGAGCCGAGCCTCGCCGGCCCGCGCCGGCCGCAGGACCGGGTGGCGCTCTCGCAGGCGAAGGCGTCCTTCGCGAAGGCGCTGCCCGAGCTCGTGAAGGGCGACGCCGCGAAGGCCCCCGTCGAGATCGAGCTCGCGGGCGAGCGCGTTGCCCTGCGCCACGGCGCGGTCGTGATCGCCGCGATCACGAGCTGCACCAACACCTCGAACCCGAGCGTGATGGTGGCGGCGGGCCTCCTGGCGAAGAAGGCGGTCGAGAAGGGGCTCGCGGTGCAGCCCTGGGTGAAGACCTCGCTCGCACCGGGCTCGCAGGTGGTGACGAGCTACCTGAAGGACGCCGGGCTCCTGCCGTATCTCGAGCAGCTCCGCTTCCACGTGGTGGGCTACGGCTGCACCACCTGCATCGGCAACTCCGGGCCGCTGCCGGAGCCGGTGGCCGAGGGCGTCGAGCGCGGCGGGCTCGTGGTGGCGTCGGTGCTCTCGGGCAACCGCAACTTCGAGGCGCGCGTGCATCCCGCCGTGCGCGCCAACTACCTGATGTCGCCGCCGCTCGTGGTGGCCTACGCGCTCGCCGGGCGCATGGACCTCGACCTGACGAGCGAGCCCCTCGGCCGCGGCCGCGACGGCCAGCCCGTCTTCCTGCGCGACGTCTGGCCCTCCGCGCACGAGGTGCGCGAGGTGGTCGAGGGGACGGTGAAGGCGGCGCTCTTCACCGGCACCTACGCGGACGTGTTCCGGGGTGGCTCGCGCTGGAACGAGCTCCCGGTGCCGGAGGGCGAGCGCTTCGCCTGGGACGCGGGTTCGACCTACGTGCGCCAGCCGCCCTACTTCGCCGGCATGGAACGCGAGCCCGCCGCCCTCGAGGAGATCCGCGGCGCGCGGGTGCTGGCCTGGCTCGGCGACAGCGTCACCACCGACCACATCTCGCCGGCCGGCTCGATCGCGAAGACCTCGCCGGCGGCCCGCTACCTCCTCGAGCACGGGATCGCGGCCCGGGACTTCAACTCCTACGGCTCGCGGCGCGGCAACCACGAGGTGATGGTGCGCGGCACCTTCGCGAACGTGCGGCTGCGCAACCTGCTGGCCCCGGGCACCGAGGGCGGGGTCACGGTGCACCTGCCCGGCGGTGAGCCGCTCGCGATCTTCGACGCCGCGGAGCGCTATCGCACCGAGGGCGTCCCGCTCCTCGTGCTGGCCGGCAAGGAGTACGGCTCCGGCTCGAGCCGCGACTGGGCCGCCAAGGGGCCCGCCCTGCTCGGCGTGCGCGCGGTGATCGCCGAGAGCTACGAGCGCATCCACCGCTCGAACCTGGTCGGGATGGGCGTGCTGCCGCTCGAGTTCCTCGAGGGCCAGACCCCGGCCTCGCTCGGGCTCGACGGCCGCGAGCGCTACGACGTCCTCGGGCTCGCCGAGGCGATGGCGAGCGGCTTCGCGAACGGCCGCACCCTGCGCGTCCGCGCCACCGCCGACGGCGGCCGCGTCACCGACTTCGAGGTCCGCGTCCGCCTCGACACCCCGACCGAAGGCGACTACTACGCCCACGGCGGCATCCTCCCCTACGTCCTCCGCCAGCTCCTCTGATGGACGGGGACAGTCCCGGCGATCCGGCGATTCCGGTTGCAGCGGGATCCGGAGGGCTTCTCGCGCGGGGCAAGTTCGAGGATCCGCGGGTCACCCTCGATGGCTCGCCGCGCGCAACGGTCGCGCTCGGCGCCCTGCGCACGCTGTGGTTCGCGACGGGAACGCGCTGCAACCTGGCCTGCCGCAGGTGCTACATCGAGTCCTCGCCGCGCAACGACCGGCTCGCGTACCTGAGCGCCGCCGAGGTGGGGGCGTATCTCGACGAGATCGAGCGCGCGCGGCTCGGCACCGTCGAAATCGGCTTCACCGGCGGCGAGCCCTTCCTGAACCCGGGGCTGCTTGCGATGCTCGGCGACGCGCTCGGGCGCGGGCTGCGCGTCCTGGTGCTGACCAACGCCATGCGGCCCATGATGCGCGCGCGCGAGGGGCTCCTCGGGCTCCTCGGCCAGCACGGCGACCGCCTCGTGCTGCGCGTCTCGCTCGATCACCACACCCGCGAGGGGCACGAGCGGGAGCGCGGCCCGCGGAGCTGGGAGCCGACCCTCGCCGGCCTGCGCTGGCTCGCGGAGCAGGGCTTTGCGGTGCACGTGGCCGGGCGCCGCGCGAGCGCGCGCTGGGTCGATCCCGCGGGCGGCGAGGACGAGGCGGCGCTGCGAGCCGGCTACGCCCGGCTCTTCCGCTCGCTCGGGCTCGCACTCGACGCCGCCGACCCCGCCCGGCTCGTGCTCTTCCCGGAGATGGACGCCGCGCTCGACGTCCCCGAGATCACGACCGCGTGCTGGGAGCGGCTCGGCAAGCGTCCTGGCGACGTCATGTGCGCGAGCTCGCGCATGGTCGTGAAACGCAGGGGCGCGGCGCGGCCGGTCGTGGTCGCCTGCACGCTGCTCCCCTACGACCCGCGCTTCGAGCTCGGCTGCACCCTCGGCGACGCCCGCGCGACGGTTGCGCTCAACCACCCCCACTGCGCGCGCTTCTGCGTCCTCGGCGGCGCGTCCTGCGCGGGCTAGCTAGGCCACCTCGACCCGGTCGCACTTCGCGGCGAAGACGAAGTCGCTCTCGGTGAGGCCGTCGATCGTGTGGGTCCAGATCGTGATGCGGGCGTGGCCCCAGGCGAGCGCGACGTCGGGGTGGTGGCCCTGCGCCTCGGCGATCGCGCCCACGCGGTTCACGAAGGCCAGCGCCTGCGCGAAGTCCCGGAAGCGGTAGTCCTTCTCGAGGTGGTGCTCGTCGACGACCCGCCAGCCGTTGCCCTCGGGGCCGAGCTGGCGCAGGAGGAGCAGGAGGGCCGCGCCGTGCAGGGGCGGGGCGCCGCCCTTGCAGGGCACGCACTGCCGGCTTGCGAGGTCGCTCATCGCAGCGGAGGGTGCGGGCTCAGAAGAGCGGCTCGCCCTCGTCCGGCGCGTAGGCGCTGATCTCGCAGGCGAGGCAGATCACCTCGAAGACGGGGCGCTCCCACGGTTCGGCGGGCGCCCTCCGGGCGGGCTCTAGCGGGCTGTGATCGGTCACGGGCGGTTCCTCCCTCGGGCCTCGACCTGGATAGCACCGGACACTAGCGGAGCAGCACGTCGCAGGCGAAGCGGATCCGGCGCACCAGCCGGCCGAGGGCGTTGTGGTGGATGTTGCGCCGCAGCCGGACCAGGAGCCGGCGCTGGAGCGCGTAGCGGCTCCAGGAGCGCCGCTTCCGCGCGCCGCCCTCCGGAGCAGCCGCGAGCTCGGCCTCGAGCTCGGCGCGCGGATGGCCCCAGGTCTCGAGGTCCTCGTCCGGAAGGGCCTCCAGGATCCGGGCGGCCTGCGCGAGCGCGCCGGGGGTGCGGCCCATCTCCTCGGCCCACTTCGCGACCGAGCGCGTGGTGGGGCGGGTCTCGCGGGCGACCGTGATCGGGTCGCCGAGGCCGGCCGCCGCCACGGGCGCCGGTGCCTCGCGCCCGTACTCGACCATGCCGGGCTCGAAATCGATGTCCAGGAACCCGCAGGCGCGCCGCAGCTCGCGCTCGGGCTCGCGCACGAGCTCCTCGTAGCGCAGGTGCAGGAGCGGCACCGGGCGCTCGCGCAGGAAGCGCCCGATCGCGGGCACGTAGCGCTCGAGCAGCGGGTTGTGCGCGTGCGCCACCTCGTGGTCGCCGTCGAAGAACGAATCGACGAAGCTCGACCAGACCGCGAGCGGGTGCCGCGTGAGCACGAGGTAGCGCGCCCGCGGGTAGAGCTTTGCGAGGAAGTCGAGGACCAGCGCATAGGCGGGCGTCTTCTCGAGCAGCAGACGCCGGCCGGAGCCCGCGAGCAGGCGCTCGTAGACGGTGTCGCTGGCGGCACGCAGGGCGTCCAGGTAGTCGGCCTCGCCGCCGGGGAGCGACTTCACGAGCTCGTGCGCGGCCTGGCGGGTGATCACGGGGTCGTAGGGCGCGCGCTCGACGCTCGCGTAGTAGCCGAGGTGCGCGAGCGGCGTCAGCAGGTGCGTCTCGGGCGGCGCCTGGATCGCCGGGTGCGCGCCGAGCATGCGCGCGGTGAGCGTGGTGCCCGAGCGGGGGGCGCCGATCAGGAAGACCAGGCGGTCCTGGATCGCAGGGGCGGCGGCTGCCGTGCTCACGGACGCGTGCTCCTTGGGACCGGCCGGGCGCGAGAGGATAGACTGATCGGCGTGCAGGTCTACATCGTGAGACACGCCGAGGCGGAGCCGGCGGGGGCGGAAGGCGACGGCGGGCGGCGGCTCACGGCGCGCGGGCAGCTCCAGGCGCGGGCGGCCGCCGCCGGCCTGCGTGCGCTCGACGTGCAGCTCGATCGCCTGCTCACGAGCCCCCTCCGGCGCGCCGCCGAGACCGCGGCGCTGCTCGCGGGCGAGCTCGGCGGGCCCACGCCGGAGCCGCGGGCGGTCCTCGACGGCCGGGCGCCGGCGGGCTCGATCCTGGAGGAGATGGCGGTGCTCGCGGCGCACGCGCGCGTCGCCCTGGTCGGGCACATGCCGGTGCTGGCCGAGCTCGTGGCGCTCGCGACGGCCGGGGCCGCTCCGGGCCTCGGCACGGCCAGCGTGGCGCTCGTGGAGTTCGCCGCGCGCCCGGATCGGGGGGCGGGGACGCTCTGCTGGGTGCGCAGCCCGGACCAGCTCGGAACGCTCACGCGCGGCTGAGCGCGCGCCGCGCGCGCAGCGCGAGCAGGAGCGTCGCGGCCAGGGCGCCCGCCGCGCCCGCGGGAGGCCCGGGCACCGGCACCGAGGACTGGAACACGAGCCCTCGTCCCTGCGGGTCCTCGACGTGACCCGAAAAGGTGTCGAAGGCGTCCGCGTCGCCGTGACCCCAGCCGTCCACCGCGGCGCCCACGTCGAGCTCCATCTCGACCACCAGGGTCTCGCCGACGTTGGCCTCGAACTCGATGGAGTCCAGCGCGAGCGGCGGGGCGCCGGTGTGGGCGCTCACGCTGCGCAGGATCGCGACGTCCTCGTCGGTGACGGGAGCGCCGACGTCCACGGTCTCGCTCCCGCTCGTGAAGACCTCTCCGGCCTTCAGGTCGCCCGCGTTCCACGAGGCGCTCCACGAGTCGTGGCGGGTGACCCGCGCCGTGACGCCGGCGGGCAGCGCCGGGTCGGCGTCGATGACGGACAGGCCGGTCGAGAGCTCCGCTGCGACCGCGAGCGCCCCGTGCGGGCAGTCGAAGGGGCCGCAGGTACCCGTCGGCCCGCGCCGCACCAGCAGGTCGAAGCTCACGGAGGCGCTCGCCGCGGAGTCGGCCGGGAACGAGCGCCCCCCGACCTCGAGGCTGCCCTGGCCGCCGAACACCCAGCGCAGGCCCGTGACGAGCGTGCCGTCGGCGAGCCCCGACGTGCCGGGCAGGATCGTGATCCGCTTCTCGATCGCCGTATCGGTCGCGGCGCCGCCCACCGACCCGCCGAGCGAGCCGGCGTGTGCCTCGGCACTGGCGCCGAGCTCGGTGCTCCCGGCGTCGGCCCAGCCGCTCGTCACGGAGATCGAGTGGCCGGCCTCGATCGAGCCGCGCGCGGCCCCTTGGGAGCCGAAGTGCCGGCTGGCATTCACCCGCTCGTCGCCGCGATACACGCGATCGCGTACGAACTCGGCGTCGTCGTGGTCGCCGTGGGGGCCGAGGAGCGCCTGCGAGTCGTCGTCGGACACGAGGCCCGGGACGTCGTCCGGGAAGCCGTAGGTGGCCGGCGCGCCCGCGCGTGCGATCGCGTTGCCGAGCAGCTCGACCCCGGCGTGGTCGGCCGCTCGGCCCGGGGCCGCGCCGAGGGCGAGCAGGAGGGCGGCGAGCAGGGCGGTCGAGCGAGGCATCCGGGCCTCCGGCGCCCCCGGCGCCATCCTACACCACTCGTGGACGAAGTGGGTCGGCCGGCCGACACCAGCCTAGGTCTCGAGCGCGTTCTCCCGCGCGACGCGCCCGTACCAGCGCCCCGACTCCTTGAGCGTCCGGTCGCAGGTGTCGAAGTCGACCCAGGCGAGGCCGAAGCGCTGGGCGTAGCCCTCCGCCCACTCGAAGTTGTCGAGAAGCGACCAGGCGTGGTAGCCGCGCACGTCGGCACCGGCCTGGATCGCGCGGTGCACGGCCTCGAGGTAGCCGCGGTAGAAGGCGATGCGCCGCGTGTCGTGCACGACGCCCTGGGCGTCCGGACCGTCCGCGTAGGAGCAGCCGTTCTCGGTCACCTCGATCACCGGCCGGCCGTAGTCCTTGGTGATGCGCAGCAGGATGTCGTGGAGCGCGTCCGGCCAGACCTCCCAGCCGAACTCGGTCTTCGGCCCCTCGTCGCCCCCGAGCGGGCCCACCGGGATCGCGCCGATCGCGAGCGGCCCTCCGTCCGAGGGCCCCGCCTTCACGATCGTGCGCGTGTAGAGGTTGACGCCGACGAAGTCGAGCGGCGCGCGCATCCTCTCGAAGTCGCCGTCGCGGACGCCGAGGGCGCCCTCCGGCAGGCCCTTCGGGTGCGCCTCGGGGTACTCGCCCGCGAGCGCCGGGCGCAGGAACCACTCGTTGACGAAGCGGTGCCAGCGCTCGGCGGCGTCGGCGTCGGCCTGCGAGTCGCTGGCCGGCTCGCAGGCCGAGCAGTTGAAGGCGGTGCCGATCACGAGGTCGCCGCGCGCGGCGCGCATGGCGCGGAACGCCTCGCCGTGCGCGAGGTTCACGACGTGCGTGGCGCGCAGGAAGGCCGCGGGATCGCGCCGGCCGGGCGCGTGGATCCCGACCAGGTAGCCCAGCGTCGTGAAGATGTTGGGCTCGTTGAAGATCATCCAGCTCTTCACGAGGTCGCCGAGCGCGCGCACGACGAGGTCGGCGTACTCGGCGAAGCGCCCGGCGGTGTCGCGCTCCGGCCAGCCGCCCGCATCCTCGAGCGCCTGCGGCAGGTCCCAGTGGTAGAGCGTCGGGAAGGGGCGGATGCCGGCCTCGAGCAGCGCCTCGGCGAGCTTGCGGTAGGCGTCGATCCCCTTCTGATTGGCAGCGCCACGGCCGCCCGGCTGGATGCGCGGCCACGCGATCGAGAAGCGGTAGCTCGAGAGCCCCATCTCCTTCTGGAGGGCCAGGTCCTCGCGCCAGCGGTGGTAGGAGTCGCAGGCGCGGTCCCCCGTCCAGCCGTTCTTGATCTTGCCGGGCGTGTGGCTGAAGCGATCCCAGATCGACTCGCCCTTGCCGTCCTCCTGCCAGGCGCCCTCGATCTGGTACGACGCGGTCGCGGTGCCCCAGCGGAATCCGTCCGGGAACCTGAGCTTCGCCATCACGCCCCTCCCTTCCGGGTGCCCTTCGCGCGGGCTCCGCTCGCCGTGCGGCCCGGCTTCGCCTCGCCCTCCAGCGCGGCGAGCACCTGCTCGGGGTGCGCCTCCGCCTTCGGCACCCGCTTCCAGTGCTTCTTCACCTTGCCGTCGGGCCCGATCCAGACCGTCGAGCGGATCACGCCCGTGGTCTTCTTGCCGTAGAGCACCTTCTCGCCCCAGGCGCCGTAGGCGGCCATCGCCTTCTTGTCGGGGTCCGAGAGCAGCGGGAAGGGCAGCTTGTACTTCGCCGCGAACTTCTGGTGCGACGCGCCCGAGTCGGGCGAGACGCCGACCACCGCGACGCCGCGCTTCTGGAGCGCCTTCCAAGCGTCACGGAAGCCGCAGGCCTCCTTCGTGCAGCCGGGCGTGTCGTCCTTCGGGTAGAAGTAGAGGACCAGGTCCTTGCCGGCGAAGTCGCCGAGCGAGACCTTGCCGCCCGCGTCGTCCGTGAGCGTGAACGCCGGCGCCTTCCTGCCTTCCTCGACTGCCACGGGGCTCCTCGCGATTCCGACGGGCGTGCCATCCCGATGGGCGTGCCATCCTAGCGCGATGCCCGAAGCCCAGGCAGCGCCCGCGTCCCTCGCCGATCGCGTTCGCGCCCTCGCCGGCGCCCTCGGCTTCGACCGGGCCGGCATCGCCCGCCTCGACACGCCGCTCCCGCACGCCGACCGCTTCCGCGACTGGCTCGCCCGGGGCCGCCACGGCGAGATGGCCTGGCTGGCCCGCAACCCTGAAGAGCGCCTCGACCCGCTCCGGCGATTCCCCTGGGCCCGGAGCGCCGTCGTCGTCTCGCTCGTCTACGACACGCCGCGCGAAGCGCCCGAGCGAGCCCCCGCGCAGGACCGCGCGCCGGGCAGGCGCCCGGCCGGCGAAGCCGCCGGAAGCAGCCCCCCCTCGGCCGGGATCGCCCGCTACGCCCGCGGCCGCGACTACCACGACATCCTCCTCCCCCCGCTGCGCGCCCTCGGCGACGCCCTCGAGCCGCTCGCGGGCCGCGCCGTCCAGTCGCGCGCCTACGTGGACACGGGCCCGCTCCTCGAGCGCGCACTCGCCGCGCGCGCCGGCCTCGGCTGGATCGGGCGCAACACGCTCGTGATCGACCCCGCGCTCGGCTCCTACCTGTTCCTGGGCGTCCTGCTCTGCGACCTCGACCTCCCCGGCGACCCGCCCGAGCCCGACCACTGCGGGAGCTGCCGCGCCTGTCTCGACGCCTGCCCGACCCGTGCCTTCCCGGAGCCCTACGTGCTCGACGCTTCGCGCTGTCTCTCCTACACGACGATCGAGCTGCGCAGCGCGATCCCCGAGCCGCTGCGCGCCGGGCAGGGCGACTGGGTCTTCGGCTGCGACGCGTGCCAGGAGGTGTGTCCCTGGAACACCCGCACGCGGCGCACCGTGCCCCCCGACCGCGCCGGGCTCCGCGCGGCGCTGGCGCCGCGCGCCGAGTGGGTGCGGCCCGCGCTCGCCTGGTTGCTCGCCCTCGACGAGGAGGCCTGGCGCGTCTCCACCCGGCGCGGCGCGCTGCGCCGCGCGAAGCACCGGGGGCTCCTGCGCAACGCCCTGGTGGCCGCCGGCAACGCCGGCGACCCGGCACTCGCTTCGCTCGTCGCGCGCCATGCCGCGAGCCCGGACCCCCTCATCGCCGAGCACGCGCGCTGGGCCCTCGCGCGCCTGCAGCCTCAGGCCGGCAGGGCCCCGTCGTAGGGCTGGAGCTTCGGGTCGAGGTCGATCCAGGGCGCCTTCGAGGCGACGAAGATCTGGCAGACGGCGCGCACGCCCGGGTCGTCGTCGAGGGCGCCCATCGGCACGATCGCGATCGCGCGCTCGGGGTCGAGGCGCGGGAGCTTGCCGCCGCAGTCGGCGCAGAAGGACTGCGAGAAGAAGCGCGCCTCGGGGATCTTGTAGGTACGCACGCGGTCGGCGCCGCGCACGAAGCGCAACGATGCCATCGGCGCCATCAGGTTCGTCGCGTGCGCCGCCGCGCGCGCCTTGCGGCAGCGCGTGCAGTGGCAGTAGCGCGCCGTCGTCGGCGGGCCTTCGACCACGAACGCGACGCCGCCACACAGGCAGCTCCCGCGCACCACGCCCGGCGGTGCGGGCTCGCGCGCGGGGTCGGGCAGCGCCGGGAAGTCGAAGCCCGGCGGCCAGGTCTCGAAGCGGGGCAGGGCGTCGAAGAGCTCGTACCACGGCGCGTTCGAGCCGGTGAAGATGCGCGCGAGCGGCCGGATCCCGGGGTCCTCGTCGAGCGAGCCGGCGTTCAGCACGACCCGGCCCTCGCTCGCGGGAGGCGGAACGCTCGCGCCGCAGCGCCCGCAGAACGGGCGCGGAAAGAGGCCATCCGGCGCGAACGCAACGATGCGATCACCGCCGGCCGTCATCCGGAACCCGCCCTCGGGCGCCAGGAGCCCCGTCGAGAACGCGGTGCCGTGCGCCTTGCGGCAGCGGCTGCAGTGGCAGTGCGACATCAGATCGAGGGGGCCGCCGGCCTCCCAGGTGACGTCGCCACACAGGCACGAGCCGTGGACCGTCGCCATCGCGTCCTCCCCGGGGTACGCGGCTAGCTTGGCCTGCGCGCCGCCAGGCTCGCCACCCACTCCGGGTGCCCGTTTCCGCGCAGCCCCGTCTCGAAGCGCTCGACGGCGAGTTCCGGGAAGAGCCCCGGCAGCTCGTCGTCGGCGAGGAGAAACGCCGGATTCCTGGGGCCTTGCCCGAGATCCCTCTGGCGGATCGTGAAGGTCTCGTAGAGCAGCAGACCGCCCGGCCGCAGGAGCGCCGCGAGGGCGGGTGCTAGCGGGCGGAAGAGGAAGCGCGTCACCACGACCGCGGCGAAGGCGGCCGGCGGGAACGGCAGGCCGCGCGGGTCCTCGGCATCCGCGCGCACCGGGCGGACCGGCAGACCTCCCGCGCGCGCCGCGGTCGCGAGGGCGCCGAGCGCCTCGCGGCTGCGGTCGAGCGCCGCCACGCGCAGGCCCCAGGCGGCGAGCAGCCGCGCGTGGCGCCCGCGGCCGCAGGCGAGGTCCAACACGAGTCCGTGCCGGCCGGCCGCGCGCAGCGCGGCCTCGTGCTCGCGGACGAACGGGGAGGGCGGGTCAGCCTCGTGCGGCACGCCGCGCGACGACTTCGGCGAGCCGGCCCGGGAAGTCCGACATCACGCCGTCCACGCCGAGGTCGAGGAGCCGCTCCATCTCGGCGGGCTCGTTGATCGTCCAGACGTGCACGGCGATCCCGTGGGCGTGCGCGTGCGCCACCAGCTCGCGGGTCACGAGCGGGCGGCCCCCGAAGGCGGGCGGTACCTGGAGGGCCATCGGGCCGGGCGGCGGGGGCTTGCCGTCGAGCGCGGCGCGCACGCAGGCCACCACGTCGCCCGCCGAGGCGCCCACGGCCGGGCGCACCCCCGTCGTGGCGAGGTGCGCGCGCAGGTCGTCCATCGTGTCGTTCTCGGCCGCGGCGAGGAGCACGGTGTCCTCGCGCCCGAGGCGGCGTATCAGCTCCACGGTGTCCGCGATCAGCGCCGGGATCCGCTCCTTGATCTCGACGTTGAAGCGCACCTGCGGGAAGCCGCGCAGGGCGTCCTCGAGGAGCGGGATGCGGTGCCCCTTGCCGCGCTCGGGGAAGCCGCCCTCCGGCGGTGTGAAGCGGAAGCCCGCGTCGAGGCTCCGGAGCTCGGCGAGGGTGTGGTCCGCGATCCGGCCCGTGCCGTCGGTCGTGCGCTCGAGCGTGTCGTCGTGGAAGAGCACGAGCGCGCCGTCGCGGGTCCGGTGGACGTCGGTCTCGAGGATCACGGCCCCCTGCGCGACCGCTCGCTCGAAGGAGGCGATCGTGTTCTCGGGCCGCTCGCCCGAGGCTCCGCGGTGGCCGATCACGGTCGGCACCGGCACGTCGAAGAAGGGGTGTCGCATGGGGCCGGACGGTATCATGCGCGCCCTGCGAGAGGACGATGGGGGTGCATGGCGGTCCTGACCCGTGACGTGATCCGGCGCGAGATCGAGGCGGGCCGGCTCGTGATCGAGCCGCTTGCGCCCGAGCAGATCGGTCCCGCCTCGATCGACCTCACGCTCGGCGACGAGATCCGGGTCCTCGAGCCGGGCGGCGAGTCGATCCCGATCCGGGACGGGACCGACTACCGCGACCACACGCGCCCGCTGCGCCTCGAGCGGCCCTTCCTGCTGGCGCCGGGCGGCACGATCCACGGGATCACGGCGGAGCGCGTCACCCTGCCGCCGGACCTGTGCGGCTTTCTCGAAGGCCGCAGCCGCTTTGCCCGGCTCGGGCTCATGATCCACGTGACCTCGGCCTTCGTGCAGCCCGGGGTCTCGAACCGCCAGGTGCTCGAGATGAGCAACGTCTCCGGCCACCCGCTCGAGATCCATCCCGGCGTGCGGCTGTGCCAGCTCGTTCTCATGCGCACCGAGGGCAGCGCCGTGTACGGCGGCCGCTTTGCCGGCCAGGAGCGCCCGTAGGGCGATGCGGGCGGTCGCCCAGCGCGTCGCGCGCGCGCGGATCACGGTGGCGGGCGAGCCGGTGGGCGAGATGGGCGCGGGGCTCCTGGCGCTGGTCGGGGTCGCGCGCGCGGACGGGCCCGCGGAGGCCGCCCTGCTCGCACGCAAGCTCGTGCACCTGCGGATCTTCCCGGGTGCCCGGGGCGGCATGGACGCCTCCCTGCTCGAGAGCGGCGGGACCCTCGGCGTGGTCTCGCAGTTCACCCTGCTCGGCGACGCCCGCCAGGGCCGGCGGCCCTCCTGGGCGGAGGCTGCCCCGCCCGAGCAGGCCGAGCCCCTCCTCGACGCGCTCTGCGCCGCCGCCCGCGAGCTGGGGGCGCCGGTCGTCACGGGCCGCTTCCGCGCGACCATGGCGGTCGAGCTCGTGAACGAGGGCCCCGTCACGATCCTGCTCGACACCGAGCGCCGCTTCTGAATCGCGCGCCCGGGCCCGCCGTCGATCCCCCGCGTTCCTCGCGGGTTGCACACCCCATCTTTGCCGGCACACTCCGTGCCCAGGGGGAGGCAGCCCATCGGCTGCCGGAGGAGAGGCACGATGACCGAACGACTCGGCACTCGACGTGATGCGCGGCTCGCGGGAGCCCTGGCCGTGGTGCTCGCCGCTGGTGTGGCGGCGGGGCCGGCCGCTGCGGAAGAGATCGTCTCGCCGGAGACCAAGGAGACCGCCTCGCAGGGCGGGGTGGGCGCCGCCGCGGGCCTGACCTCCGTGGTCTACGCACCGCTCAAGGTCGCCTACGCGGCGGGCGGCTCGGTGGTGGCCGGGCTCGCCTACGTGCTCTCGGGCGGGGACAAGGAGGTCGCGAAGCCGATCTTCGACGCCTCGGTGCGGGGCGACTACGTGGTCACGCCCCAGCACCTGCGCGGCGAACGTGAGATCGAGTTCGTGGGCCGACCGCAGAGCGACCAGGCCCTGCGGAGCGCCCCCGGCCCCGACGTCTCGGCGAACAAGTCGGCGGCGAAGGGAGCCGGGGAGAGCTGGGACTGATCGGCACCGGCTCCCGGGCGACGCTCGAGGGAACCAGCGTGTAGGCTGCCGTTCGTTCCCGGCGTCTGGCGAGCGGAGCGGCCGGTCCTCCGGACGGGAAGCACGCCGCGAGCCGGAGGCGAGCGAAGGCCATCGGGACGCCAGCGGGCTGGCAAAGGAGCACTCTGCCGTGGACGGCGTCTCTGCGAGCGCTTTCGCGACCGCGTGGGTGGCGGGGCTGCTCTCGGTGCTGTCGCCCTGCGTGCTGCCGCTGATGCCCGCCTACCTGTCGCTCGTCTCCGGGATCTCGGTCGAGGAGCTGCGGGCGCGGGCGGACGAGGCGGAGGTGCGCCGGCGCGTCCTGATCGCCGCCGGGGCCTTCGTGGCCGGCTTCTCCCTGGTCTTCGTGGTGCTC
>WBZY01001061.1_pt1 | contig 16152 bp, 14 predicted proteins | sample 5204191 | NCBI WGS metagenome assembly WBZY01 (sample SAMN12344363, study PRJNA552823) | activated sludge metagenome | biome: Activated sludge suspended growth; feature: Anammox Sidestream; material: Wastewater; isolation source: activated sludge from anammox sidestream of wastewater treatment...
CGATGGAGGGGAATCGGCAATCGGCAATCGGCAATCGGCAATCGACAATCGGCGGGGGGCCGGTGGATGGGGCGGGCCTACCGTGCCATCCCGTGGTATTCGGGGTTTGGCATCACGCCGGCGCCGCTCATGAGGCGGTTGGTGTAGTTGAACATCGCGGTCACTTCGATGATGTCCCAGGTGTCTTCGTCGCTGAACCCGACGGCGCGGAGCTCGTCGATGTCCTCTTCGCTGACGGTCACGGGGTCGAGCGTGAGCTTCACGGCGAAGTCGAGCATGGCCATCTGCTTTTCGGAGAGCCCGGCGCGGCGGTAGTCGAGGGTTACGCGTTCGCCTTTCACCGGGTCCTTGAGCAGGGCGCGCACAGCGAAACCGTGGGCCGTGAGGCAGTAGAGGCACTGGTTCTGCATCGAGACGACGACGGAGATCATCTCGCGTTCGGCCTTGCCGAGGCCGGGAGACGGCTGCATCAGGTGGTCGAAGTGCGCGAGCCAGCGCTTGAAGCGCTCCTCTTTCCAGGCGAAAGCGCGAAACACGTTGGGGACAAAGCCGAGCTTCGCCTCAAGCTGGTCGAAGAGGGCCACGGTTTCGGGCGATAGTGTCGCGCGGCCGGCGATGGGGAACCAGGAGATACGTTCTTCCATGGCGGGATTGTACAGCCGCGAAAGCGGGTACGATGGTGCCATGGCGCATGTGCCCCGGCTGTTCGTGCGCGGCCACCTGGGCCCGGGACCGCTGCTCATCGAGGGCGAACAGGCGCAGCGGCTGACGAAGGTGATGCGGCTCCGGGAGGGTGAGAAGTTCCTTGCCTTTTCGGGTGACGGGCGCGAGTGGGAAGCCACGGTAGGGCCGGCGGCGAAGTCCGGGCTCCATGCGGCCATCGGCGCGTTTGCCCGGCAGGAGCCTGCGCCGGCAGTGACGCTGGAGCTATGGGTGGCGCTGGTGCGGCCAAACCGCTTTGACTGGGCCGTGGAGAAGGCAACCGAGGCGGGAGCGGATGTCATCCGGCCCTTGTTGAGCGAGCATAGCGCGCGGGGCGAGGGCAGCTCGGCCGGGCGGCAGGAACGGTGGGAACGGATCGCCATCGAGGCGGCCGAGCAGTGCGGGCGCCTCTACATGCCGGTGATCGAACCTCCCGCGCACTTCAATGACCTGCTGGGGCGGCACCACGGCGCGCTGGTGGTCGCTGACATGGGAGGCCGGCCGTGGGAGGAGGTCTCGGCGCTGCTCCCGGACGAAGGGCGCCTCGCCGTGGCCATTGGGCCAGAGGGTGGCTTCAGCCAGGAGGAGGTGGCGCGGGCGCGGGCGCACGGGGCGCTCGTGGCACGGCTCGGGCCAAACACGCTCCGCAGCGAGACGGCAGCCGTGGTCGCGGTGGCGCTGGTGCGGTCGCTGGGGCGCTGAGCGGCCTTCGGATACGCTGAGTTCATGACGGCGGGGACCAGAGCGAGCATCCCGGCGGCGGGCAAACGAACGCCGGGGTACCTGGTGCGCCCCGTGGCGATGGAACCCGCGGAGGCGGCGGCGCGGCTGCGCGTGCTCGATGGGTTTGTGTGGCTCGACAGCAGCGCAGGAGCGGAGCGAATGGGCCGCTATTCGTACATGGCCGCCTGCCCTCGCGTGACACTGCGCGCGGAGGGTGAGCGCCTGGCGATCGCCCCGCGGAACGGCTCGGCACGGGAAGTGCGGTCGAACGCGTGGGATGCGCTGGCGCGGTGGGGCCGGCCTCGACGGACAGCGGCCACTCCAGGGCTGCCGCCATTCCGTGGTGGGCTGATCGGCTATCTCGGATACGACCTGGGCCGCCACCTGGAGGCGGTGCCCGCCACCATTCCGCTTGAGCCGGGACCACCGGACATGGTGTTTGGGGTCTACGGCTGGGTGCTGGCCTTCGACCATCTCTCGGGCGAAGCGTGGCTGACAGCCTGGCAAGGCGAAGGTGAGAGTGCCGCGGCGGAAGCGGAGCTGGACTATGTCGAGGCGCTGTTATCCGCCCCCGCAAGACCTGCCGGTGCCTTCCGATTGACGCGGGCACCTGTTTCGCGCACGCCGCGGGACGAATACTGCGCGGCGGTGGAGCGCGCGCTGGACTACATCCGGGCGGGCGACATCTACCAGGTCAACCTCTCGCACAGGCTGGAGAGCGAGTGGCACGGCGACCCGTTCGCGCTGTATTCGGGGTTGCGCCATGCAGCGCCTGTGCCCTATGGCGCGTACCTGGATTTCGGCGAGACGAAGCTGTTGAGCGCCTCGCCGGAGCGTTTCCTGCGCCTCGAAGGGGGATACGTCGAGACAAGACCCATCAAGGGCACCCGCCCGCGCGGCGCCGGTGCGAAGAGCGACCGCGAAATGGCCGCGGAGCTGCTGACGAGCGAGAAGGACCGGGCAGAGAACCTGATGATCGTCGACCTGTTGCGGAACGACCTCGGCCGCGTCTGCCGCATCGGGACAGTGAGCGTGCCGGAGATGTTCGCGCTGGAGGGCTTCTCCAACGTCTGGCACCTGGTGAGCACCGTGACCGGCATCCTGCGCGCGGGCCTGGGGCCAGTTGACCTGCTAAGAGCCTGCTTCCCCGGCGGTTCGGTCACGGGCTGCCCGAAGATCAGGGCGATGCAGGTCATCGAAGAGCTGGAGCCGGTGCGGCGCGGCCCCTACTGCGGCGCCATCTTCGCCATGGGGCACGATGGCTTCATGGAGAGCAGCATCACTATCCGGACGATTGTGCTGCACGGTGAGCGGCTCTGGTTGCAGGCCGGCGGCGCAATCGTCGCCGATTCGGAGCCGGCGGCGGAACACGACGAGACGATGGCCAAGGCGGCGTCGGCGCTGGCCGCGATTGCCGGGGTGTCCGGGTGAGCGGGGGCCGCCTGGTGAGCCAGGTGAATGGCGCCTTCGTCGCACCGTCGGCGGCGGGCATTGCCCCGGGCGACCGGGGCTTCACGCTCGGCGACGGGGTATTCGAGACGCTGCGAGCGAAGAACGGGCAACCCCTGCGGTGGGCGTTCCACGAGCAGCGGCTGATAGCATCGCTCGCCATGCTGGGCATTGACCCGGGGATGAGCATGGAGGAGCTGCGCGGGGAGGTCCGGGCGTGCCTCCTGGCCTGCGGCAGCGATGACAGCAGCGTGCGTATTTCAGTGAGCCGCGGCGTGGCCGCCGAGCGGGGGCTGGCGCCTTCGAGCGGGATGCAACCCACGGTGGCGATCGAGGTGCGGCCCTTCGCAGGGTATCCGCCCGGCCTCTACAAACGCGGCATGAGTCTGGTGACGAGTGCGATACCGCGCAACGAGAGGTCGCCTCTCGCGAGAGTGAAGTCGTTGAGCTACCTGGAGAACGTGCTTGCGCGGATGGAGGCGCAGGAGGCAGGCGCGGACGAAGCGCTGGTCTTGAACACGGCCGGCGGCGTGGCCGGTGCGAGTGCAGCGAACGTGTTCGTGGTTTTCGAGCAGGCGCGACGCCAGGGGACACTGGTCACGCCGCCCGTGGAGGAGGGGGCGTTGCCCGGGACGGTGAGGGGGCTGGTCCTTGGCGAGCTGGCGGCACGCTGCGGCCTGCGCGCGGAGGAGGGGCGGCTGCTTCCCGGCATGCTGGAAGGCCCGGGCCGGGAGGTCTTCCTGACGAACGCGCTGATGGGCGTGATGCCGGTCACTTGCATCGATGGGAGGGCCGCCGGCGGAGGTACGCCGGGCTCGTACGCGGCCCGGGTCGCGGAGGCACTGGAGGCCCGGGATAGAGAGGAGACCGCTTGCCCGGGGCAGCTTTGACGGGGGCGCGACCCGCCAGCATAGTTGTGTCACACAACGCACGTTACTGAAGGATTGGAGTAGCAGGCATGGCCAGGCGTCTCGCAGTTTCGGTGGGTTTCACCGGCAGCCCGGAGCAGAACAAGGAGATCATCAAGCGCATCCAGATCGCCGAGGAGGTGGGCGTCGAGGCGGTGTTCACGGCGGAGACCTGGGGGCGAGACCAGTTCTCCCTGCTGACCCAGGTTGCGCTGGCCACGAAGAAGATCCATTTCGGCACCGGCATCGCTCCGGTGTTCGGGCGGTCACCGGCCGTGCTGGCGATGACGGCGGCAACGCTCGACGAGCTTTCGGGCGGGCGCATGATCATCGGCCTGGGCACGAGCGGCGCGCGCGTCATCGAGCACTGGCACGGGGAGCCCTTCGAAAAGCCCCTGCAGCGGCTCAAGGAATACTGCGAGATCATCAACCTGATAATCGCGGGCGAGAAGGTGTTCTACGAAGGGGAGTGCTTCAAGCTGCAACGGGGTTTCAAGCTGCTCTTCGAGCCGGTGCGCAAGCACATCCCCATCTACATCGCCTCCATTTCGCCCGTGAGCATGAAGCAGGTGGGCGAGGTGGCCGACGGTTGGATGCCCATCTACTGGCCGAAGTCGAAGTTCGCCGAGGGCATGGAGCGGGTACGCAGCGGCGCGAGGAAGGCCGGGCGGCCCGATAGCGCCGTGGAGTGCGTGGCCTCGCTAACGGTGGTCATCAACCCGGACATGGAGAAGGCGAAGGTGCAGGCGGCGGGGCCCATCTCGTGGTACGTGACGAACATGGGCGACTTCTACCACCGCATGCTGGCCCGCAACGGTTTCGCCGATGAGGTGGCGGCCATGCGCAAGGCGGCCGAGGTCAATCGCCCCATGCCTTTCAGCACCACGCCCGAGATCATGGCCGCGATGGGAGAGCGGATGCTCGACGAGACGGCCGTCTACGGAGACCTGGAGACGGTTGCCGCGGGCGTTGAGGAGCGGCGCCGGCTGGGCCTCGACATGCCGGTCATCAGCATGCCGGCGGGTTCACCGCAGGACGTCGAACGCATTCTCGGGACGCTCGTGAGCTAGACCCCTTGCCCACGGGCCGCGGCCGGCGCGTACGATGAGTCCGTAACTCCGGTGGAGGAAGCCCATGGCAGCCATGACGAAGAAGGAACGCGTGCGCGCGGCGCTGGCGGGGGCGCCGGTGGACCGGCCGCCCGTCTCCATGTGGGGGCACGATTACCTGCGCGAGTGGTCGCCGCGGGAGCTGGCCGATGTCACGCTCGAGCAGTACCACGCGTTCGGGTGGGACTTCATCAAGCTGAACCCGCGGGCGAGCTACTTCGCCGAGGCGTGGGGCAACGGCTACCAGCGGCCGGCGGAGCCGCGCCACCCGGAGCTCCTCTCCGTGGCGGTGCAGGAGGCGAGCGGCCTGGACAGCATTCGCCCGGTGGACCCGCGCGGCGGCGTGTTTGCGGAGCACCTGGAGGCGCTCCGGCTGGTGCTGAACGGCGTGGCGGGGGAGGCGGACGTGATCCACACGGTCTTCTCGCCGCTGTCGGTGACGGCGCAGCTCTGTGGGCTGCGAAAGGAATTCGCCTGGTTGGCGGCCCAGAACCCGGCCGGGGCGCATGCCGCGCTGGCCGCCGTGACCGTGACTCTCGCCGCATACGCGCGGGCGGCACTGGAGGCGGGGGCCGCGGGGATCTTCTTCGCACCGCTCGCCTGGGCAAGCCAGGATATCTCCTCGCCCGACTTCTACCGCGAATTCGGGCGGCCTTACGACCTGCAGGTGCTGGCCGGCGTCCGAGAGGCGCCCTTCAACGTGCTCCACGTGTGCCGCAACAACAACATGATCGGCCTGCTCCTGGACTACCCCGTGGCCGCCTTCAACTGGGCCGACCATGGGCCGGGCAACCCTTCGCTCGCGGCCGTCAAGGCGCAGACCACGAAGGCCGTCATGGGCGGAGTCGACCAGGCGGCGCTGGCAACGATGAACGCGAGCGAGGTGGCCGCCCAGGTGCGGGAAGCGGTTGCCACGGCGGGACCTGACCGGCTCCTGGTGACGGCGGGGTGTTCGATCCCGCCGGAAACGCCGGCCGCGAACCGGGCCGCGCTGGCGCAGGCGGCGGGCTAGCCGGAAGCTCTTAGGCGCTCGCGCGCGCCGCTCGCACCAGGCCCTCGAAGAGCGCCAGCGCCGGCGGCGATGAGTCCACCATGTTCTCCGGGTGCCACTGCACGCCGACGACCCAGCGGCCCGGCATCTCCAGCCCTTCGACGAGGTCTCCATCGGCCCAGGCGACGGGGAGGAGGCCCTCGCCGAGGCGGTCCACGGCCTGGTGGTGGCGCGAGTTGACGCTCAGGGTGAGGGCTCCTGCGAGGTCCGCCAGCCGGCTGCCCGGTTGAATGCGCACGTCATGTGAGGGAGCGTCGCGCGGCTCGGGCACGGCGTGGGCAATCGCGGTGGGGAACAGGTCGGGGATGTCCTGTATGAGAGAGCCGCCAAGGGCGACGTTGAGGATCTGCATGCCCCGGCAGATGGCAAGCAGGGGAACCTGCTGCCCCAGGGCAAAGCGTATGAGGGCGAGCTCGACCTGGTCGCGTTCCGGGGAGACACCGGCCACGGCGGGATGCCGCGGTTCGCGGTAAAGCGCGGGGTCGACATCGCCGCCACCGGTGAGGAGAACGGCACGGGCGCTTCCGAGCAGTTCGCTGAGCGCCGCCGGGCCGGCCTGTGGAGGGATGAGCAGCGGGGCTCCCCCGGCCTTCTGCACTGCGTGGATGTAGGTGGCGTTGACCTGGGCCGCGGGTTGTCCCTTTGGCGAGTGCCCCATGCTGACGGCGATGATTGGCAGGTCCACCGGGAGATCCTAGACCGCGCGTGTCGCTGGTGGCGAATGTCCCCGCCCAGGGGTGGCACCGAGAACGTGCCCGGTTCAATCACCCGCACCGGGCGGAAGGCCGGACATAATCTCCCCGGGGGTAGCCATCGGCCGAGGCAGGGGACAGATGTGCAAGTGACGATAATAGACGGCGTCTATCAATGGTTTGTGAATGCTCTATCGAGTTGCCATAAGTGGCTGTACAGGCGCGGCAGGCGCCGATACATTTCGCGGCGTTGGAGGCGGGGTGGTCGGGAGCCACCTACCGGCGGGGAAAGGCCGCAGGGCCTGGAAGCGCCGGGGCCAGCCAGGGGTTCCGGCCCTTGCACTGGTCACCGAGCCGGGGTCCCGCAAGGGGCCGGGGCATCCGGAGCAGGCGGAGAGCCGCAAGGCCCACCGCAGGCGATGAAGGAAGCTCCGAAAGTCGCGAGGCTCTCACCGGCGAGGTCAAGGCAAAGGATGCGGCAAATCCGCGCAAGCGGAGCGCATGCAACCCCAGCCAGGGCATCCGATAGACTACCTCCAGCAAGCAAAGGGGCGCTTCAGACCCGCAAGGGGAAGGGGCGCCCCTCTTGCGTCTCTGCCGTTTGCGGCCGCTCGTCCCCGGCGCGAGGGGACGTACGGCCATTGGTCAGACCCTGTCGCGCAGGTAAGCTCCTCGCGGGAGCAGAGCGGTATCCCCTGCGAGGAGGCGCGCGTGTTCTGTCCTTATTGCGGGGGCCAGGTCCCGGACAGCTCTGAGTTCTGTGAGAACTGCGGCGGCAACCTCGGCGCGGCGGGCGAAGCGGCGCGACCGCGGCCGGGCATCACCCCTCGTTTGCTGGCGCTGATTGGCGGGGGCGTCCTCGTAATTGCGGCCGCAGCGGGGGCATTCTTCCTCCTCTCAGGGGACGACGGCGATGGCGGGAAGCCCGCCACTGGCGGTGACGAAACCGCCACCGTTACGCGGTCGGCCACGAAGAAGGCCTCGGCATCGCCGGGTGCGACGAAGTCCGCGACGGTGAAGGCGAGCCCTTCCACGTCGCCTTCACCGTCCGCTTCGGCATCTCCGGGGAGGTCGCCTTCGCCGTCTGCCTCAGCATCACCGGGAGGCGGGCAACAGACTTCGACCCCAACAAACACGGTGGCGCCGCCCACCAACACGGTCGCGCCACCCACGAACACCGTGGCGCCGCCCACAAACACGGTGGCGCCAACCGCAACGGCGACTTCGCCCACGCAGGGCCTGGTCTACGGCACCGTGCTGCTGTTCGATGACTCGGTCTGTGACGGCTGCAAGATCGGCTACGTTGCGGGCGGGTTCCGGTGGAGCGCAACCGCCTCATCCACCGGCTACTACCAGCTGGCCCTGACCCCGGGCTTTTACCAGGTGCAGTACTTCTGCCCGGTCGGTGGGGGCCTGTGGGTGGACGTGGACGACGGGGTGGTGCTCGTCGTCCCGGGGCCACAGGAAGTCAACGTGTACTTCGGCTTCTGCGGGTAGAGCCGTTTCCTTTCTGAGCAGAGCGGACGTGTTGGTGGCAGAATGCCATGGCCGGCGCCCGGCGCCGGGAAACAATGCACCCCTGGAGATTGGGCATGGCCGCGGTCCATTTCGGCGTCACCGTTCCACAGATCAAGCGCACCTGGGATGAGTCGCGCGAGGCAGCGACCGCGTTCGAGGCGATGGGTTACGACTCGCTGTGGGTGTGCGACCACCTTTACGGCCCGCAGTCGCCGACGATCCCGATTCTCGAGGCGTGGTCGCTGCTGAGCGGGCTGGCGGCGGTCACCTCGCGCGTCGAGCTGGGGACACTGGTGACGCCCGCGGGGATGCGCAACCCGGCCCACCTGGGCAAGGTGATTGCGACTGTCGACAACATCGCCGGTGGGAGGGTGATTGCCGGCCTGGGCGCGGGCTGGATGCCGCGCGAGTTCACGGACTTCGGTGTGCCGTTCCCGGGCACGCCGGAGCGGCTCGGCCAGCTTCGCGAGACGGTTGCGCTGCTCAAGCGCATGTGGGACCCGGAGCACGAGCACGTGACGATGGACGGTAAGCACGTGCACGTGGAGAACCTCGTCTGCCTGCCCAAGCCGGTGCGGAGGCCACCCATCCTCATTGGCGGTGGCGGCGAGAAGGTGACGATGAAGCTCGCCGCCCGCGAGGCGGACATCTGGAACAACCAGGCGGTGCAGCACGCCGCCATGGGGCACAAGGCCGAAGTGCTTCGAGCCCACTGCGAGGCCGTGGGGCGCGACCCCGCCACGATCACGGTGAGCCAGCAGTGCCTGGTGGTCATTGCCCCGGACGAGGCGAGCGCGGGCCCGATGGTGGAGACGGCGAAGAAGATCTTCGGCGGGCACATGGGCGACCCAACAGGGCCGCTGGCCATTGCCGGGAGCCCTGCACGGGTGCGCGAGCAGATCGAGAAGAACATCGCCCTGGGCTGCACCATGTTCCTGATGGAGTTCTTTGGCCGGGACACCCGCGAGCCGGCGCAGCTCTTTGCCGAGACGGTGCTCCCACATTTCCGCTGACGCCACCAGGTATTAACGCCCGGCAAGGGTCAGGTGGTGAGGCTGAAGCGGCCCGCGACAGGCGCCCTGTGAGGCCGCTCCGGGTCTTGCAGAAATCTTCTCGTTTTCCTACTTGACATGGTTGGAGGGAGGAGTAGTGTGATCTCTAACCGGTGCAGGCGAAGGCTCCAGGGCCCGGTGCCAGCGCCACCAGTCAGGGGGTTGGAACATGCGAAGCAAGCTCCACGCCTTCTATGGAGTCTGGATCGTGCAGAGTTGAGGTCCGCCTCTGAGGCGGACCAGGCAGGAGAACCGCAGGCAGGCTCATAGCCCACCAGAGCATGTCTCCCGGACGCAGAGAAAAGGCCCGACGCGATGCGGGCACGTCCGATCGCCCCGGACCGGGGCGGCAGAAGGGTAGAGCCAGGCAGGCGGAACTCGGCGCTCGTAACCGCCCGGTTGCGGGCGTACGGAGTAGGAAATCACAGGCCCCGGATTACCGGGGCCTGTTTGCGTGTCCGGGTGGGGGCGATGGTGCGGGGCCGGCAGGGGGGCCGAGTGCGGGCATTGGTGGGACGGCGAGCGGCCACGGGGGGCCGCGACTCCTGGAGGGCGTTACGGAACGGGGGCTGCACACGGGCATTGGTGGGACGGCGAGCGGCCACGGGGGGCCGCTACTCCGGGGGGTCTCAGCGGACTTCTATGACCACCGCGTCGCCCTGGCCCGTGCCGGAGCAAATTGCGGCCACGCCCAGCCCGCCTCCGAGTTCGCGCAACTGGCAGGCAACGGTCATGGCCAGGCGCGCGCCACTGGCGCCGATAGGGTGCCCCATGGCCACGGCGCCGCCGTTCCTGTTCATCAGGTCGACGCCGAGATCCAGCTCCCGGGCGCAGATGAGCGGCACGCAGGCGAACGCCTCGTTCACCTCGATCACCGCCATGTCGGCGAGGGAGAGCCCCGCTTTCGCGAGGGCCCTGCGGATGGCGAGGGCCGAAGCAACCGGGAACTCGTGCGGAGCCACGGCTATCTCGGCGTGGGCGACGACGCGCCCGATGGGCCGGGCCCCCAGCCGGGCAGCCCCTTCCTCGGAGGCGAGCAGGAGCATGGCGGCGCCGTCGTTCACGGCGGGGGCGTTGCCGGGGGTAATGGCGCGCGTGCCGTAGACGGTGTGGAGGCGGGCGAGGATGGCACGGTTCGTGTTCGGCCGGGGGTGCTCATCGCGGGCGAGCGCCACGTGGTGGCCGTCACGCTGAGAGGGAACTGGGAGGACCTCGGCGGTGAAGTAGCCGCGCTCGAAGGCCGCGCCCCAGCGCCGCTGGCTCTCGATAGACCACTCGTCCATCTCTTCGCGGGAGACCTCGCGGCTGGCGGCCATGTTGTCGCCGTGTGTCGCCATGTGGCAGTCGCCAAAGGGGCACCAGAGGCCGTCGTGGACCATGCCATCGACAAGCGCGCCGTTGCCCATGCGCGCCCCCCAGCGGCGGCCGGTGTCGTAGTAGGGGGCGTTCGTCATCGATTCCATGCCGCCGGCCAGGACGAGGTCGCCTTCGCCGCCGCGAATGAGCTGCGCGGCCAGCGTGACGGCGCGCATGCCGCTCCCGCAAACCTTGTTGACGAGGAGCGCGGGGGTGGCATCGTCGAGACCTCCGCCGATGGCGGCCTGGCGGCCGGGCGACTGTCCCGCGCCCGCCTGGAGCACCTGTCCGAGCACAACGTTATCTATGGCGCCGGGATCAATGGCATGGCGCGTGGTCAGCTCGCGAACGAGCAGGGATGCGAGGCCGGCGGCGGAGTAGTCGCGAAGCGCGCCGCCGAACTTGCCCCAGGGCGTTCGCAGCGCATCGAGGATGAGTGCTTCGGGCATGCCCGCACCTCCGGCACCAATGGTAGCGGAGGGCGGGCAACTGGTCGCGAACGGCGCAAAGGGCTAACCGCCTTCGCCCTGGAGCAGGGGCAGCAGGGCGGCGCGGTCGAAGTAGATCTCGTTCCGGCTGATGCGGTCGCCATCGAGGATGACGATGTCCATGCCGTCGATGGCGACTTCGGCCGTGCCCCCGGGGCGGCGGAATGTCGCCCGCCAGGGTGCGGCGCAACCGTCGCGGTCATGGAAGCGGTAGGGCTCGCCACGGAGCTCCCAGTGCATCTCCCAGAGGCCGAAGAGCTTCGTGAGGTAGCGCCGCAGGGCATCGGCCCCACGGGCCTCGCCGCGTGTGTTGGGATCGAGGTAGGCGACATCGCCGGTGTACCGGGAAAGCACCTTTTCGACATCCTGTTCGTTCCAGGCGCCGAGGATGTCGCGGGCAAGGGAGGTGAATTCGGAGATGGTTCGCATTGGATTCTCCTTTTCGCGCTGCCTAAGCGGTGGCGGCTGCAGTAGTGCGGGAATTGAAGGCGGGCAGGTCCAAGTGTTCGATGGCGACGAGCTGCTGGCCGACGCCGAGCGGGCCCATTGCATCGCTGATGACGGAGTTGGTGAGGCCGCTGCGGCCGGCCGACCAGCGCGAGGTGGCTTCAACGCGCACCCAGGGGCCGGAAGCGGGCCGGGCAAGATGGATGGCGAGGTCGGCATTGGCATAGGTGATGCGGCGGGCCTCGGAGGGGTGGGCGAGCGAGCCCAGGCCGCTGCCGTGGTCGGCGGCAGCAGCCACGCGCACCATCGGCGAGGGTGCGACGCCGGGCAGAACGGGCAATAGGAGCCGGAACCAGCCCGCGCGGGCGCCCACGAAGGTATCGCCTCCGGGGACGCGGACCTCGATGCCGCCCGCCATGAACTGGCGATGGCCGTTCCCGTTGCGGATGGCGTCGTGGAAGGCGAAGTCGCCGGGTTCGTCGGCGGGGGGAGCGTCGCTGAGGTGGCTGCGGGGCTCCATCCCGGAGTCCGCGGCGCGGAAGCGCAGCAAGGTGCCTCGCGCGACCACGGCGCCGGAAGCCAGGAGCTCTCCTTCGATGAGGTGGGTGCGGCGCCCCTGCCGGACCGGGCGCACGCGTGCTTTGAGCGGGGCGGTGGGAACCGGGCGCAGGAAGTCGAGGCTGAAGCGCAGCGACTCTAATTCGGGCGTTGAGGCTTCTTCGAGCAGGTGCGCCATGAGGGCGGCCACTGCTCCCCCGTGGCAGACGGCGGGGCTCCACGGCCCGGGGGTGGCTGTCGTGGGCACGTAGGTTTCGCCGTCGCGGGCGAAGAGGCTGAGGGGAGGGAAGTCTTTCACTACGGTTCTCCTGGGGGTGCTACTGCGCGCCATGCAGCCAGCGCCACTTCTTCGGTGGCGGCGGTAATGACGCCGGATGGGCGGCCTGCAAGCCACGACCGCACGAGCGACCGTGCGGGGCCGTAGACGGTGGCGAGATAGGCTTCTGTGCTGAGTGGGCGGAGCTCGCCGCGTTCCACGTTGCGGGCGCGCCAGGCGGCGGTCTCGGCCGAGAAGCGGGCGTTCAGCTCCTCGACCGCGGCGGTGGTCGCTTCGCGCACTTCGAAGTCGCGCCCGGCGAGCATGAAGCGCGCCAGGGCGGGATTGCGCATGCACCAGTCCACGTAGTGGCGCACGGCGGCGGGCACGCCGTCACGGGCGTGAGGGTTCCGCTGGAAGATCCCGAGCAGCTCGCGCTGGTACTTCGCCAGGCCTTCCACGAAGAGCGCCGCGGCAATGGCCTGCTTGTTGCGGAAGTGGTGGTAGATGCTCCCGGTGCTGGCCGAGGCCGCCTGGCGGACGTCATCGATGGTCGTCGCCTCGTAGCCCTTCTGGTTGAAGAGGGCGAGAGCGGCGGCAAGGATGCCTTCGCGGCGGGCGGCTGTCGTGGACCATTCGGACTTCATGCTAGAATCTTATTCTAGAATCTTGTTCTACGTCAATACCCGTGAAGAGACCCGGCACAAGCAGAGGGCCTTCCCGCGGGAAGGCCCTCTGCAATGGGGGACTGGTGAAGGCGGCTACGGAGTAGCGATGGTCCAGTTGGCGCCTGTGACCACGGCCACCCAGTAGGCGACGTAGCGGTCGAAGGAGGTGAAGTCGTTTGCGCCGGGGGTACCCACGGCGGAGGGGAAGAAGGCGAGCCACTGCTGGAGCACGGCGTTCCACCTGTAGACGGCGGTGACCACCGAGAAGACGTTGTTCGTCAGCGTGTCGTCGACCGATTCCCAGCCTTTGAGGGCGGTTTCCACGTTGGCGCCGTTGGCGCCGAACCAGACGAGCAGGTTCCACTGGAACGAGAGCACGTAGGTGTGGTGCGCGCTGACGCTCGTGTAGGTGAAGTTATCGGCCGAAGTGTTGGGGCTTGAGCCCGAGGGCGTGGTGACAATCACGTCGACGGCGCCCGAAGAGTGCGCAGGCGACGTGGCCGTGATAGAGGTGGAGTTGTTGACGGTGAAGGTGGCCGCCGTGCCTCCGAAGGTCACGCTCGTGGCACCGGTGAACCCCGAGCCGGTGATGGTGACGGTGGTGCCGCCGGTGGTCGGGCCGCTGGTGGGCGAGATGGCCGAGACCACGGGCCCGGTACCGGTATAGACGTAGTCGTCGGCGGTGCCGGCGTTGAGGCTCGTGCCGGCGGCGTTGGTGACGCGCACTTCCACGGTGCCGGCAGCGTGGGCGGGGGTGTAGACCGTGATCGTTGTGGAGTTCACGACCGTGTAGAAGGGCGCCAGCGTGCCCCCGAAAGTCACGCTGGTGGCGCCCGTGAAGTTGGCGCCGGTGATGGTCACATAGGTGGTGCCGCCGGTGGGGCCGGTAGCCGGGTTCAGGCTGGTGATGACGGGGATGGCCGTCTCGTTGTCGAGGATGGTGATGGTGGCCGTGCTGGGCGAGGTGAGGGTGGCGCCGCCCGTGGGGCTGCTGAGGGTGAGGTTGATGGTCTCGCTGGCTTCGGACACGGCATCGTCGACGATGCTGACGGTGAAGGACTTCACGGTCTCGCCATTGAGGAAGGTGAGCGTGCTGGCAGCCGAGGTGTAATCGGTGCCGGCCAGGGCGGTGCCGGGCGAGGTGGCGTAGCTGACCGTCGCTGTCCCGGTGCTGCCGTTGATGCGGTTCACGGTGACCAGCACCGGTCCCAAGTTCTCGGCGACGTTGTAGTTGGTGGCGCTGAACTGGAACTGCCCGGTGGCGCCATCGTCATCGAGGATGGTGAGGACGGCGGTGGTCTGGGCGCCGAGAACAGCGCCCGTCACGCCGCTGAGCGTGAGGTTGACGGTCTCGTTCGATTCGATGGTGGGGTCGCTGGTGATCGGGATGGAGCAGTTCTTGCTGCCGCCTTCGCCGGAAATCCAGCTCAGCACCTGGGCCGTGACGGTCGTGTAATCGACTCCGGCCGTGGCGGTGCCGCCAGCCACGGTGTTGCACTGCACGGTGGCCGCGCCCGAGGTGCCCCCCGTGCGGCTCACGCTCACAAGGGCCGAAATACCGCTTTCCGACACCGAATAGGTGGCGCCGGTGAACTGCACGGTGCCAGTGCCATCGTTGTCGAGGTTGGTGACGCTGACGTCGGCGGCGTTCAGGTTGTTGTAATCCCCATCGCCGCTGGACGCCGGGGCCGTCACGATCGAATAGGCGATGTTCCCATCGACCAGGACATCCTCCACGCCGGTCACGGTCACCGTCTGGGGAGTGGACCAGTTGCCGGTGGTGAAGACCAGCGAGGACGGGGAGACCGTGCCTTCCGTGGTGTCGCTTGAACTGATGCCGATCGTCACATTGGCAGTGGGCAGGGTATTGAGGACGACGGTGAAGCTGGCCTGGCCCCCCGACTCGGTGGTCTGCAGGCCGGAGGTGGGGGTGACGGTGATGCCGGGGGAGTCGTTGTCGATGATGGAGAGCGTGGTTGACGGCTGGGTGACGCCAATCACGCCCCCGCCGCTGACTCCGGTAATTGTGAACGTGACTGTCTCGGCGCCTTCGTTGAGGGCATCATCGAAAGTGCCAATTCCGGAACCGGGGGCGCCAGCGTCAATGGTCTTGCTGGTCTCGCCGGGATTGAAGGTGAGGAACCCGGGGGAGGGGGCGAATCCATTGAGGTCGCCGGCAGTGGCGGAACCATTGAACGTCAACGAGTACTGGACGGTCTGCGTGCCGGCCGTTCCCTGGCTCCGGTTGACGGCAATCCAGACTGTTCCGCCTTCCGTCACGGGGTAGGTGGCGGCGCCGAAGTTGAAGGATCCATTCGTAGGCCCGTCAGCGCGCACGGGAGCGGGGCTGGCCCCGGCAAGGACGGCCGCGGCTATTACTGCGAGGGCAAGGAGTGCCCCCATGGGCGAGAAGAATCGGTTGTGGGTTCTCATGGTATTGCCTTCCGCACGAGGTGCTTTTCTGGTGACCTTCGCTTCTTACTACGCCCACGGTTGGGGAGATGTTCCGCTCCGGCTGCAGGCGGTTCGAGCAATGTAGCCCTATTGTCAACTAATTTCCATATTCTTATGTCGCACTTCTCAACGAAACCCGCCTTTGTGTGCGGTCGTGCGGTACGATTCGCCCACAACCTGACCCACGGAGTCCCATTGAGATGACCTGGCAGCCAGAGGTGGAAGAGCTCGCCCGCCGCAAGGCGCTCGCCCTGCTGATGGGCGGGGAAGAGAACATCGCGCGCCAGCACGCGGGCGGCAAGCTCACGGTCAGGGAACGGATCGAAAGGCTGATCGACCCCGGGTCCTTCGCCGAGACGGGGGCCCTTGCGGGCAAGGCCGGCTACGACGAGCAGGGCAGGCTGGCCACCTTCCTCCCGGCGAACTTCGTGGGCGGGCTGGCGCGAATCGGCGGGCGCCGGGTTGTGGTAGGGGGCGACGACTTCACGGTGCGCGGCGGGGCAGCCGATGCTTCCGTCGGGGGCAAGCAGGGGTACTGCGAGAAGATGGCGCGGGAGCTGAAGGTTCCGATCGTGCGCCTGGTCGACGGCACGGGCGGCGGAGGTAGCGTGCGCACCTACGAGACCATGGGCCGCACGTACGTTCCGGCGAACCCGGCCTGGAGCACGGTGGTGGAGATGCTGAGCGAGGTACCGGTAGTGGCGGCGGCCATGGGCAGCGT
>WBZY01001062.1_pt1 | contig 16119 bp, 17 predicted proteins | sample 5204191 | NCBI WGS metagenome assembly WBZY01 (sample SAMN12344363, study PRJNA552823) | activated sludge metagenome | biome: Activated sludge suspended growth; feature: Anammox Sidestream; material: Wastewater; isolation source: activated sludge from anammox sidestream of wastewater treatment...
CGTGATCGAGTCGAGCAGGATCACGACGTCCTTCTTGTGCTCGACGAGGCGCTTCGCCTTCTCGATCACCATTTCCGCGACCTGCACGTGGCGGGCCGCCGGCTCGTCGAAGGTCGAGGACACCACCTCGCCCTTCACCGTGCGCTGCATCTCGGTGACTTCTTCCGGCCGCTCGTCGATGAGCAGCACGATCAGGTACACCTCGGGGTGATTCCAGGTGATCGAGGTCGCGATGTTCTGCAGCAGCATCGTCTTGCCGGCCTTCGGCGGGGAGACGATGAGGCCGCGCTGGCCCTTGCCGATCGGCGCGACGAGGTCGATCACGCGCGCGGTGAGATCCTCGGTCGAGCCGTTGCCGCGCTCGAGTTTCAGCCGCTTGGTCGGGTGCAGCGGCGTCAAGTTCTCGAACAGCACCTTGTTGCGCGAATTCTCGGGCGAATCGAAATTGATCTCGCCGACCTTCAGCAGCGCGAAGTAGCGCTCGCCCTCTTTCGGCGGGCGGATCAGGCCGGAAATCGTGTCGCCGGTGCGCAGGTTGAAGCGGCGGATCTGGCTCGGGCTGATGTAGATGTCGTCTGGGCCCGCAAGATAGGAGCCGTCGGCGGAGCGCAGGAAGCCGAAGCCGTCCTGCAGGATCTCGAGCACACCGTCACCGTGAATGTTCTCGCCACTGCGCGCGTGCGCCTTCAGGATCGAGAAGATGATGTCCTGCTTGCGCGAGCGGGCGATGCTCTCGAGGCCGACCGCCTCGGCCACCTTGACGAGCTCGTGGATCGGCTTCGCCTTGAGCTCGGTGAGGCTCATCGACGCCCGCGACCGGGTCAGCTCTTCCGGGCTGATGATCTCGGAGTCGTCGATCTCGAACGGCTCGAGGTCGTGCATTTCCTCCTGACGGCCGTTGCTGCGATTGCCGTCACGGTTGCCGTGGCCTCCGTGCCGACCACCGCCCCCCTGGCCTTTTCCCTGGCGGTTACGGCCCTGATTGCCGAGATAGCCTCTCACAGGTTGCTGTCCAGGAAGGCCGCGAGCTGGGACTTCGACACGGCGCCCACCTTCTGGGCTTCGACCGCACCGTTCTTGAAGAGGATCAGTGTCGGAATGCCGCGGATGCCGAACTTCGGCGGGGTCTGCGGGTTCTCGTCGATGTTGAGCTTCGCGATCCGGACCTTGTCCTGGTACTCGACGGCGAGTTCGTCGAGGATCGGCGAGATCATCTTGCAGGGGCCGCACCATTCAGCCCAGAAATCGAGCAGTACGGGTTTATCGGACTTCAGCACGTCCTGGCTGAACGTCGAGTCCGAGGTATGGACAATATGCGGATTGCTCACGCGAAAGACCCTCCGGGGGAGTGGAGTCGATTATTGACGGCACAGGTGAAAGGCCGCGCCACGAAGTGGCATCAAACGGTTACACTTACGTACTTGAGAAGGAGCTGAGTTGCCGGGACGGCGCGGAATCGGGTTCCGCTGTATCTGGCCCAAATTTTTGCGCCTTCCGCGCCAATTTGCAAGGGCCTGTTCATAAAATGACTGATCAACATCTTTCCGAGCTCCGCTTCGCGGACCTCGACCTCGCGCCACCTGTCATGCAGGGCATCCGGGATGCCGGCTTCGAGCGTTGCACCCCGATCCAGGGCGAGACCCTGCCCATCGCTCTTGCCGGGCGCGATGTTGCTGGTCAGGCCCAGACCGGTACCGGCAAGACTGCGGCGTTCCTCGTCGCGATCTTCCAGCGCCTGCTCACGCACCCCCCGGCCGCGACCCGCGGCCCCACATCGATCCGCGCGATCGTCGTCGCTCCGACCCGCGAACTCGCGGTGCAAATCCACAACGATGCGCAGGTCCTCGGCAAGCACACGGGCCTGAAGCTCGCGGTCGTCTTCGGCGGCGTCGACTACGACAAGCAGCGCAAGCAGCTCGCCGACGGCGTCGATGTGCTGATCGGCACGCCCGGCCGCATCATCGACTACTTCAAGCAGCACGTGTACGACCTGCGCCATGCGCAGGTCGCGGTGCTCGACGAGGCCGACCGCATGTTCGACCTCGGCTTCATCGCAGACATCCGCTTCATCCTGCGCCGCCTGCCAAAGCCCGAGCAGCGGCAGTCGATGCTCTTCTCCGCGACTCTCTCGCACCGCGTGCTCGAGCTCGCCTACGAGCACATGAACAACCCCGAGCTCGTGCGTATCGAGCCCGACAAGGTCACGACCGATCGCGTGCGCCAGACCATCTATTTTCCGGCAATGGAAGAGAAGATTCCGCTGCTGGTCGGGCTCCTGCGCCAGGCCGACGCGCATCGCACGATGGTGTTCGTCAATACAAAGCGTGTTGCCGAGCGGCTCGAAGCTGCGCTCATCGCGAATGGCTTCTCGGCGCAGGCGATCTCGGGCGACGTTCCGCAAAAGAAGCGCCTCGCCTTCCTGCGCGATTTCCACAACGGCGATCTCGCGGTGCTGATCGCGACCGACGTCGCCTCGCGCGGCCTGCACGTACCCGATGTCAGCCATGTGTTCAACTTCGACCTGCCGCAGGATGCCGCCGACTACGTGCACCGCATCGGGCGCACCGCGCGGGCCGGCGCCGAGGGCGACGCCATCAGCTTCGGCTGCGAGGAATATGCCGTCGGCCTGCCCGACATCGAGGCCTACATCGGCCGCAAGATCCCCGTCGAAGCGATCGCCCCGGGGCAGCTCGCCGAGGTCACGCTGCCACCGCAGAGCGCCTGGCGATCGCACGGTCCGCGCCGGCCTGGAGATGCGCGCCGCGGCGGCGGCGGGCGATCCGGCGGTGGTGGACGATCAGGCGGTGGTGGGCGACCGGGCGGCAGCAGTCGTCCCCGGAGCCGCCCAGGCCCGCCTCGCCACGGCGAGCGGCCGCACGGTTCCCACGCAACGGAACACCGCGCCCCGGACAGCACCACCCCTGACGGCACTGCGAAGCCCCGCCGTCGACGGCGTGGAGGCCGTGGCCGAGGGAGTCCGGGCAAGGACGGTGGCGGCGCAGGCGGCGGTGCTCCCGCGCCCTGATCAACTCTGCTATCAGCGCCTCAATGCGTCGCCGGCAGCAGGTCGGCAATGTGATCGACCGCGGGAAATTCCGGGTGATCACGCAGCGCACGCGAGGTGTCGGGACGGCGCACGGCGATCACACATGCGATGCCGGCTGCCCGTGCGGCCTGCAGCACCGGCGGGCTGTCGTCGACGAACAGCGAGCGCGCAGGATCGAAGGGCTCGGCTGCGCGCACACCCTGCCAGAACCGCGGGTCTTCCTTCGGCGCGCCGAAACTGCGCGAGCTCCAGGCCGCATCGAAATAGCCCCGGACCGCCGTGGCCTCATCCTTGATGGCCAGCGTGACAGGATGCGCATTCGTCAGCAGCACGAGTCGCTTGCCGAGCGCGCGCAAGCTGGACAGGAGCTGCCGCGCCCCCGGCAGCCAGGCGATGCGCGCGCGCTCCTCGCGATGCACGCGGGCGATGTCGATGCCGAGTTCGCGCGACCAGAATTCGATGTCGTACCAGTCGAGCGTGCCCTCGACCGCCCTGAAGCGCGGAGCGAGTGCGTGCAGCGCCGCCTCGTGCGTGACACCCGTGCGCAATGCCCACTCGCGCGGGATCCGCTCGAGCCAGATGTAGTTGTCGTACGCGAGATCCAGCAAGGTGCCATCCAGATCGAGCAGAACCGTATCGATCCGGGCGAGGTCTACGAGAGTGGAACGCATGGCGACAGATGATAACGAATGGCGAACAGGGGGCAGATGACGGCGGGAAGCGTATCCTGCCTCTGGCCCGTCGCCCGTAGCTCGCCGCCCGCAGCCTTGCAATGCCCGACCTCATCGACCTCCACACCCACAGCCACCGCTCCGACGGCGTGCTCTCGCCCACCGCCCTCGTCGCGCGTGCGGCGGCACGCGGCGTTAGTCTCCTCGCGCTGACCGATCACGACACGATCGAGGGCTGCGACGAAGCGCGCACAGCCTGTGCCGGGGTCGGCATCCGCTTCGTGCCCGGCATCGAGCTGTCGACGCAGTGGCGCGGCCAGGCGATCCACGTCATCGGACTCGGAGTGGACACGGCCTCGCCGGTGCTCGCCGCGCAGATGGACGAGGTCGCGAGGCGCCGTCACGACCGGATGCTCGCGATCGGTGAGCGGCTCGCCAGCCGTGGCCGCATTGCGGGCCGCGAGATCGCAGCAGCCGCGCTCGCGGAGGGCGGCATCCCGACCCGCATGCATCTGGCGCGCGCGCTCGTTGCACACGGACACGCCACCGACACCCAGCAGGCCTTCGACAAGTGGCTCGGCCGCGGCCAGCCCGGACACGTGCCGATTGAATGGCCGGAGCTCCTCAACGTGCTGCCGCATCTTGCGGGCGCCTGCCGGGCGACCGTGCTCGCCCACCCGCACCGCTACCGGCTCTCGGGCGGTGCCCTGCGGCAACTTGCGGCGGAATTCAAGGCCGCGGGCGGCGCGGCGCTCGAGGTCGACATGGCGGGCATGAGCCCGGGAGACCGCGACCGCATCGCGTCGCTCGCGCGACGACAAGGCCTCGCAGGCTCCGCAGGTTCCGATTTCCACGATCCGGCCGTGCCATGGAATCCGCCGGGGCGCTTCGCTAAGCTTGCCGAGGGCATCGCCCCGGTAACAGAGCGCCTCGACGACGCGTGATGATCGAAACCGACGACAACGTCGACCGGGAACTGTTCCGCAACATCGAGAAATTGCGGCAGCTGCGCATCGAGCACCGGGATCTCGACCAGGTGATCGAACGGCTGTCCATGGATATCCACGTCGATGAGCTGCAATTGAAACGTCTCAAGAAACGCAAGCTCGTCCTGAAAGACCAGATCACCCGCCTCGAGAGCGAATTGATCCCGGATCTCAATGCCTAAGTCCGCCACGGCCACCAGCGACTTCTTCGCGCACCTCACCGACCCGCCGGTCCTCGCCCAGCTGTTCGCGGTGCTGATCGCGCTGCTGGTCGCGATTGCCGCAGGGAGCCTGCTGCGCGTGTGGTACCGCAAACGCCGCGGCGCTGCGCCGGCCGCGAGCTTCACGGGCCGGGTCGTCGAGGCGATCATCATCCTCGCGCCCATTCTCGTGATGCTCGCGCTGCTCGCCGTCACGCGCATCGTGTTCGACGCCCTCGACATGGAAAATGCGATCGTCGACCGCGTGCTGCAGCTGGCGGCGGCGCTCGTGCTGGTGCGGCTCGCCGTCTACGTGCTGCGCCAGCTGCTCGGCGACGATTCCTGGCTCAAGGGCTGGCAGAACCAGCTCACCTTCGCCGTGTGGCTCGCGGTCGCATTCGAGCTGCTCGGCTGGTTCGAACGCGTCGAACGCGCGCTCAACGACATCGACCTGCTGCCCGGCAAGGCTTCGTTCACGGTCTGGGAGCTGATCAAGGCGCTCGTGGTCATCACCGTCGCCGTGATCGTCACCTCGCTGATCGGGCGCACGATCGAGCAGCGCGTGATGAAGGTCAACGCGCTCGCGCTGTCGACCCGCATCGGCATTTCGAAGTTCTCATACTTTTTCCTGATCAGCCTCGGCCTGCTGCTTGGCATCAATGCCGCAGGCGTCGATCTCACCGCCCTCACGCTGCTCACCGGCGCGATCGGCGTCGGCCTCGGCTTCGGCCTGCAGGCGATCGCGAGCAACTTCGTGTCGGGCTTCGTACTGCTGATGGACAAGTCGATCAAGCCGGGTGATGTGATCAGCTTCACGGGCGTGACGCCGGGCGGCTCCGGCGGCGTCACCGCCGACAACTTCGGCTGGGTGCAGGAACTGCGCGGGCGTTACATCGTGGTGCGCGATCGCGACGGCGTCGAGACGCTGGTGCCGAACCAGTACCTGATCAACAACTCGGTCATCAACTGGAGTTATTCGGACGCACGCGTGCGCCTGCGCCTGCCGGTCATGGTGAGCTACCAGGACGATCCGGAGAAGGCCCTCGCACTCCTGAAGAGCGCCGCGGCCGACCACCCGCGCATCCTTGCGGAGCCGGGCCCGGCCACGCGCCTCATGTCGTTCGAGGACTACGGCATGCGGCTCGAGGTGCGCTTCTGGATCGCCGACCCGATGAACGGCGTGAACAATGTGCGTTCCGACGTGAACCGGGCGATCTTCCGGCTCTTCCGCGAGGCCGGCATCACGATCCCGGTCGCGCAGCGCGAGCTGCGCATGTTGCCTTCCGCCACCCATGCCGATCCACGTCTCGCGCCAGGTCGAGATTCCTGACGCCGACCTCGCGGTGACGTTCATCCGCGCATCGGGTCCCGGCGGGCAGAACGTCAACAAGGTCGCCTCGGCGGTGCAGCTGCGCTTCGATCTCGCGGGAACCGCGGCGCTCGCACCTCGCGTGAAGGAGCGGCTGCGCACGCTCGCCGGTCAGCGACTCTCGAGTGACGGCGCGATCCTCATCCAGGCGCGCTCGCACCGCAGCCAGGGGGATAATCGTCGCGAAGCCGAAGAGCGCCTCGCGGGGCTCGTACGGCTCGCGCTCGTCGAACCGAAAGTGCGCCGCGCGACGAAGCCGACGCGCGCATCGCAGGAGAGGCGGCTCGCCTCCAAAGCGCGGGCTCAACGCACGAAGCGCCTGCGCAACCGGGTTGGCCACGACGATTGAACGCGCGGCTATGCCGGCGGACTGTCGCCCGCAAAGCTGACCGGGGTCGCACCGCTGACCGGGCCGATCGTCGCCCGATCGCTCACCAGCAGCTTCACCTCGCGCTCGAACTTGAGCGGCCCCTTCACCATCGCGCCCGGCCCGATCACGATCACCGGCACATTCTTCGAGAAGCTGATCGAGAGGCCCTGCGGCTTGCGGACCGCGATTCCGCCATCGACGCGCGCATCCGCGCCCACCGTGATGTCGCCGGCGACCGTTTCGATGCCGCCGCCGAGATGCGCAGCTTCGAGCGTGATGCGGCCGTTGACATTCTGCAGGTCGCCCCGCACATCGGCGCCCTTCTTCAGCGTGAGGGCACCGTTCACCGTCGTGACATCACCCGCCACGCGGGCGAGCGCACCGACCGTGATGCCGCCATTGACCGTCGCGGCGGACGTCGCAGTCGCGCGATCGCCGAGTGTGATCGAGCCGTTGACCGTGGTGGCCTCGAGAACTGCTGCATCGGGGGCGACGTGGATCGCGCCATTGACCGTCGCGGCATCCGTCGCGCTCTGCCCGGCCGCAACCGACACGGCGCCGTTGATGCGCTCTCCGCCTTCATGCTGCACACATCCGGCGCTCGCGAGCAGCGGCGCGAGCAGGAGTACAAACCTCAGCATCGCCGTTCTCCCGGATTCCAGGATGCGGGGAGTCTACGCCTTCGGCGGTCGCTCGGGAGCCGACGCATTGCCGGGGAAGAGCGGATCGGTCCGCGCCGCGCGCTCGCCGAGCCGCTCGGCTTCGGACTTGTCGATTGCCGCCAGCGACGAGGGGGGCCGCTCGAGGTAGCGATAGACGTGTGGCGGCCCGTCACCCTGGTGCAGTCGCCGCACATGCTCCTCGACCGCCTGATCGGCCCGTGTGAGGCGCAGGCGGCGGCGCAGGTGCGCGATCCAGGTCGCGCTGTGATAGCGTTCGATCCAGCACTCCGGGTCATCCATGTCGTGCAGCAGCGTCCAGCCGCGCGCCCCGTCGCGCTGGCGCACCCGCCGCAGCTCCTGCATCGCGGCGGCAAACGCGACGCGATCCTCCCCCGCGACACGGTATTCGATGTTGATCACGACCGGGCCGCTCTGCGGCACGATGTCGATCTTCGGCTCGAGCGCGGGCGACCCGAGGCGCATCGATTCGAGATCGAGGTCCTCGGACTGCGACACGTGCAGCCATCGACCGAGCAGGAGCGAGACGAGAAAGCCCACGCCGGCAGCGACCAGGCTCGTGCGCAGCGACAGCGCATGCGCCACCTCGCCCCACAGCCAGCTGCCGAGCGCGAGCCCGCCGAAGGTGAGCATCTGGTAGATCGCCACCGTGCGCCCGACGACCCAGCGCGGTGAGGTCACCTGCACCGAAGTGTTGAAGGTCGACAGACACATCACCCAGGCCGCACCCGCGCCGACCAGCGCCAGCATCGTAGCCGCGAGCCAGGGGCTCAGCGCCGCCGCGATCGAGGCGAGACCGAACATGAGACTCGCGACGCGCACCAGCGTCTCGTTCGACAGACGCTGACGCAGATTCGCGATGGTCAGCGCGCCGATCATGGCGCCGGTGCCGAAGGCGCCGAGCAGTACGCCGTAGGTGACCGCACCACCTTTCACGAGCTCTTTCGCGATGAGCGGCATCAGCGCCCACACGGCGCTGCCCATCATGCCGAAGACTGTGGCGCGCACGTAGATCGCGACGAGGGTGGGTGAGAGTCGGGCGTAGCGCAGGCCTGCGAGCATCGCGACGCCGAGGCTCTCGGGCGGCAGTGCCCGCTCGCGCGGCGCATAGCGCCAGCTGCCAAGCACCACGATCAGGCCGACATAGGACACGGCATTGATGAAGAAGGCGAACTGCGCGCCGAACGCCGCGACGATCGCCCCGCCGACGGCCGGGCCCACGGTACGCGAGATGTTGAAGCCGAGGCTGTTGAGCGCGACGGCGCTCGGCACGAGATCCCGCGGCACCTGCTCGCCGACCGACGACTGCCACGCCGGCCCGTAGAGCGCCGCACCGCAGCCGAGCACGAAGGTGAAGGCGAGCAGCATCCACGGCGTGATGTGGCCGCGCCAGGTGACGAACGCGAGCGCGGCCGACACGGAGAGCATGATGACCTGCGCGATCAGCATCAGGCGGCGGCGGTCCCAGATGTCCGAGATCGCGCCCGCGACGAGTGACAGCAGCATGATCGGCAGCGTGGTGGAGGTCTGCACCAGCGCAACCATGTCGGCCGAGGGTGCGATCGAAATCATGAGCCACGAGGCGCCCACGCCCTGGATGAGGCTGCCGAACGTCGAGATGAGGGTCGCGATCCAGATCGCGGCGAAGATGCGCACCTGAAACGGCGCGAGGGTGGCCGCGCGCCAGCGCTCGAACGCGGTGCTCATGCGCGCGGCGCTTTCAGCGTATCGAGCCAGGCCTGGAACATCAGCACGTTCCAGAGGTGCGTGTGCCACTTGCGCCGGCCGCCCTGGAAGCGCGCCCAGAGGCCACGCACGATCGTCGCATCAAAGAAGCCCTCCTCCACGAGACGTCGCTCCGCGAGCAGCGACTCCGCCCAGTCGCGCAGCGGGCCGCGCAACCAGTCCGCCACCGGCGCGCCGAAGCCCTGCTTTTCCCGTTCGACGATCGCCACGGGCACATGACGCGCGAGCAACCGCCGCAACAGCCATTTCGTCGTGCCATCATGCAGCTTCATGTCGACCGGCAGTGACCACGCGAGTTCCGCGACGCGATAGTCGAGCAGCGGCGCGCGCGCTTCGAGGCCCACCGCCATCGTCGAGCGATCGACTTTCACGAGAATGTCGTCGGGCAGGTAGGTGACGAAATCGAGGTACATGAAGCGGTCCGCGGGACTGCCGTGCGCCAGTCGGCGCGTGGCGTCACTGAAGGGCGTCGCCGGCTCCACGCCGCCTCGTACCACTTTCTCCGGATGCCGCCAGCGCGACATGCGGTTCTGGTAGAGGCCCTCGGGCCCATCGGCCGCGAGTTCTGCAGCGAGCTGGCGGAGCGCGTGACCGCGCGGCTCCTGCCCCGCCCAGGGACGCAGGAGCCCTCGCATGACCGAAATCCCGGGTCCCGGCACCCGCTCGAGCAGGCGTGCCAGGCGCAGTGCCCGCAGATAGCGGTTATAGCCGCCGAAGAGCTCATCGCCCCCATCGCCCGAGAGCACCACCGTCACGTCGCGTCGCGCGAGGCGCGAAACGAGCATCGTCGGGATCTGCGAGGAGTCGGCGAACGGTTCGTCGAAGACGTGCGCGAGATCCGGCACGGTGGCAAGCGCGTCGGCGCCCGTGACGTGGAACTCCGTATGCGCCGTACCGAGGTGCTGTGCAACCGCGCGCGCTGCGGGTGTTTCGTCGCGTCGCGGGTCCTCGAATCCGATGCTGAAGGTGCGCACCGGCGTGCTCGCCTCCTGCTGCATCAGCGCGGTGACGAGCGACGAATCGATGCCGCCCGAGAGGAAGGCGCCGAGCGGCACATCGGCCTCGAGCCGCACGCGCACGGCATCGTGCAACAGCGCTTCGAGCTGCAACAGCGCCTCGTCCACATCCCCGGTGAAAGGTTGCGCGAGCGCCCGCTCCGCGCGCTCGCGTGCGTTCCACCAGGACCGCGCCGCCTCGAGTGGCCGGTGCGCAACCGCACCAGCCGCGACATCTGCGGCGGCGAGCCTGACGATCGTGCCGGGGGTCACCTTGAACACGCCCTGCAGGATCGACCAGGGCGAAGGCACGTAATTGAAGCGCAGCATCGACTGCAAGGCACCGCGATCGACCTCGGGCCGAAAGCCCGGGATCGCGAGCAGCGCCTTCAGCTCCGAACCGAAGGCAAGCGCACGCCCGCACCAGCCGTAGTAAAGAGGCTTCTTGCCGACCCGGTCGCGCGCGAACGTGAGCGTGCGGGCGGCGCCATCCCACAGCGCGAACGCGAACATGCCATTCGCCTCGGCCAGCGCCCTCTCGAGGCCCCACGCCTCGATCGCGGCGAGCAGCACTTCGGTATCGGAATGGCCGCGAAATGCGGCGCCTTCGCGTTCGAGGCGCGCACGCAACGCGCGGAAGTTGTAGATCTCGCCGTTGAAGACGATCTGGAAGCGACCCGAGGCCGAGCCCATCGGCTGATGGCCCGCTGCAGACAGATCGATGATCGAGAGCCGACGGTGCGCGAGCGCGAGGCCCGCGGCTGCATCGATCCACACGCCGGCATCGTCGGGCCCGCGGTGCGCGATCGCATCTGCCATGCGCCGCGCGACCTCGCGCAGCTCGTCCGCGCGCTGTGTGATTGATTCGCCGTGAAAGAGGCCCGCGATGCCGCACATGGGCCTGCATAGTGGCGACTTGCCGCGGAATCGGCAATTTCACTTGTTATGATGCGCCCGCATGCGTCGATACCTGCTCTTCGCCTCGCAGCTCTATGCCTATGCGATCCTGCGGCCGATCGCGGCAGCGGCTGCAGCGCGCGGTGATGAAGCGGCCTGGTTCTTCGAGCACGAGGCCGACACACGCTACCTGCGCGCAGGCGAGCACCGTCTGGCAACCGCGGCGGAGGTGCGGGACTGGCAGCCGCGCGCAGTGTTCGTGCCGGGCAACTGGGTGCCGCATTTCTTTCCCGGACTCAAGGTCGAGGTGTTCCACGGCTTCAGTGTCGGCAAGCGCAGCGAGACGCGCGGCCATTTCCGGATCCGTGGCAGCTTCGATCTCTACTGCACCCACGGTCCGGATACCACCGGGCCCTTCGAGGCGCTTGCGCAGCGGCACGGGTACTTTCGCGTCGTCGAGACCGGCTGGCCGAAACTCGACCCGCTGTTCTCGGGCCGCTGTCCGCAGGCCCAGCGCGAGCGACCGGTCGTGCTCTTTGCCTCCACTTTCACAGAATCGATCACCGCCGCGCGGGCGCTGCGCGCGACGATCGCGCGGCTCGCCGCTACGGGCGAATGGGACTGGCTGCTCACCCTGCACCCCAAGATGGCGCCCGACATCGTGGCTGCGTATCGCGCGCTCGAAGGGCCGCATGCGCGCTTCGTCGAGACCGACGACATCCTCGCGCTCTACGCACAGGCCGACGTGCTGCTCTCGGATACCTCGTCAGTGGTGCCGGAGTTTCTCGTGCAGGGCAAACCGGTCGTCACGCTGCGCAATCGCAAGCCGGGGCCGCAGCTGCTCGACGTACAGCGGCCCGAAGACGTGGAGGGAGCGCTGCGCACGGCTCTCAGTCGTCCTGCTCCGCTGATGCAGGCAATCCGCGCATACGCCGACCGCGTGCACCCGGCGCGTGACGGCCGCGCGAGCGAGCGCATCCTCGATGCTACAGAGGCGGCGATCACCGCCGGGCGCGCGGGCCTGCGCCGCCGCCCGCTGAACCTCTGGCGCCACCTACAGGCGCGCAGGCGACTCGGCTACTGGTCGCTCGGCTGACTCGCGCATCAGGCGCCACAGCGCCTCGACGTGTTCACGCTCCGTCATCTCGACGCCGAAGGATACGCGCACCATCCACCGGCCTTCGAGCTGCGAGGGTGTGAGATACGCACGCCCCGACGCGTTGATGCGACCCACCCAATCCAGGGTATGCGCATCGAGCGCCTCCCCGGCGAGCCCCGGCGGTTCGTGCCGCACACACACCGTCTGCAGCGGCACCGGCGCGAGGCGCACCCAATGTTCGGTCGCATCGACCCTTGCGGCGAACCAGCGCGCGAGCGTGAGGTCGCGCCGCAGGCGCGCCTGCAGACCGGCGACGCCCTGCTCGCGGATCAGGAACCAGAGCTTGAGCGCACGCATGCGCCGGCCGAGCGGGATGCCCCAGTCGCGATAATTGACCGCCGCGCCGTCGGCACCGGTCTGCAGGTAGCTCGGGTTGGTCGACATCACGCGCACGAGCTGCTCTGGATCGCGCACGTAGTACACCGAGCAGTCCATCGAAACGCCGAGCCACTTGTGCGGATTCACGACGATCGAGTCGGCGCGTTCGATGCCGGTCCACAATTTCCGGCACTCCGGCAAAATCATCGCCGCGCCGCCCATCGCGCCATCCACGTGCAGCCACAGGCCGTGTTCTTGCGCGATCCGGCCGATCGGCTTGACGGGATCGATCGCAGTGGTGCCCGTCGTCCCGACCGTTGCGACCACAGCGCAGGGCTGCGCGCCGCGCGCGCGATCCTCGCGGATCGCTTCTTCGAGTGCGTCGGGGTCCATTGCGAAAGCCTCGTCCGTCGCGACGAGCCGCAGCTGCTCGCGCCCGAAGCCGGCGAGCAGCGCCGCCTTGTCGACCGAGCTGTGCGAATGCGCGGTGACATAGACGACGAGCGGCTTGCCCGCCGACTGCAACCCGCCACGGGCGGCAGCGTAGCCGGTCGCGCGCTCGCGCGCACAGATAAGCGCGACGAGCGTCGCCTCGGAGGCCGTGCCCTGGATCACACCGCGAAATGCCGCGGGGAGATCGAGCATCTGCCGCAGCCAGTCGGTCGTGACTTCCTCGAGTTCCGTGAGCGCCGGGCTCGACTGCCAGTTCAAGCCGAGCTGCGCCAGGCCCGTGCTCGCAAGGTCGCCGAGCACCGCCGCAAGCGCGCTGTTCGAGGGGAAATAGCCGAAGAAGCTCGGGCTCTGCCAGTGCGTGCAGCCAGGCAGGATGATCGAGTCGAGATCACGCATCACCGCATCGAACGGCTCGGGCTGCCCGGGCGGCGCGCTGGGGAGCGCGGCGCGCACTTCACCGGGCCTGTTGGCAGAGAGGACCGGAAGTTCTCCGCTGTAAACCTTTGCGCGGTAGTCGGCGATCCAGTCGACGAGGACGTGGGCGGCGGCGCGGAATTCTTCCGGGGTCACGGCGGGTGGTGCGCGAAGACGGTCGTCGTGCCGTCCATCGCGACGAGCTCGACGTCGTAGGGCTGCACCGTGCCGTCCGGCACTTCCATGCCTGGGGAACCTGCGGGCATACCCGGCACGGTGAGGCCCTTTGCCTGCGGCCGCTCGGCGAGCAGGCGCTTCACATCGGAGGCGGGCACGTGGCCTTCGATGAAATAGCCGCCCACCTCGGCGGTGTGGCACGAGCCCTTCCCGTAGGGCACACCCACTTTCGTCTTGATCGCATCCATGTTGTCGACATCCTTTGCCTCGACGGGAAAGCCCGCCGCCTTCATGTGCGCAATCCAGGACTCGCAGCAGCCGCAAGTGGGGCTCTTGTACACGACCACGAGCGGCAGGGCCGCGGCCTGCGCGACCTCAGTCGCGACGGGCGTGGCGACGGCCGTCGTCGTCCTCTCGCAGGCCGTAAGCGCAGTGGCACACAACAGGGACAGCAGGACGGATCGAAAATCGATGCGTTTCATGATGCGGTCATTCCTCCCAGCCGATTTCGATACCATCGGAATCGCCGACGGCGCTGCGCAACAACGACACGAGCGCAGTCGACGCGCCCTGCCCGACGAGCAGGTCGATCGTCGTCGCATTGATGAAGTAATCCGTGTCCGTTCCATGCTCCTCTTCCAGATGGTCGATCAGCACGTTCAGGTCGTCGTCCGTGATCGACCCGAGGTAGACACCGTCGCTCTTTCGATGCAGGCGTGGCATGGGGGCGCTCCCGTCGCGGTCCGGGCCCCATTATGGCCCGAATGAACCGTCAGGCGCGCGCGTCGAACGCCGCGTGATAGGTAACGACCCCGCGCGGCAGGGCCGCACCGAACGCGAGCACCTGAAAATACTCGGGTGGCACGCCGGGCAGCACGAGACCCGGCTCCATACGAAAACCGAATCGAGCGTAGAACGCCGGATCGCCGAGCAACACGCAACCCGCCGCGGCGCGCGTGCGCAGCGCGTCCAGGGCTGCATGCATGAGATGCGAGCCGATACCTCGCCCCTGTCGCGCGGGCAACACCGAAATCGGCCCGAGGCCGTACCAGCCGACCGCGCCGTCCGAAATGACGACGGGTGACACCGCGACGTGGCCGACCACCGCGCCCTCCTCCACCGCCACGAGCGACACGGTGAGCACGCCGGCGCGGCGAAGTGCGGCGACGATGAACTGCTCGGTGTGGCTCGTGTGGGGCGCGTCGAGGAAGGCCGCGGTCGTCACTACTTCAATCGCGGCTGCGTCGTCTGGCACCTCGGGTCGAATCTCGATCGTCACGGCCGTTCATCGCCCAGAGGAATATCCTGCCCAGCGTATTCGGCAAAGATCGCCGCCCAGGATCTCTCCAGTTCACCGAGCAGTGAGCCGAGCGCGTCGCGCTCCGTTTGCAGACGCGCCGTCTCGAGCGCCTCCCGCGTGCTCCACAGGTCGGAGCGCTGCTCCTCCTTCGCGGTCGCTTCTGCAACGCCGTACACGTAGCCGGTGCGCACATCGATGAACGCGGCCGAACACGTCGAGGTCACGACCGCCTTCTTGTTGGGGAAAAAGCCGAGCGACACGAGCTGCAGCGGGCCGATCCGCGTCGTGTCCGTGCGAAATGACGTATCGAACGTGTAGAGCAGCAGGATGTCGCCATGCAACTGCGCGGCGCCGGTGCGCAAGTCCATCGCCGAGGTCAGGTTGCCGGGCAGCAGCAGACGATTGAGCGCACCCACCGCCGCCACGCCCGGCATCTTCCCGAGGCGCGCGAGATCGGCCTCGGTTTCGACATCGCGCGTCGTCACGACACTGTAACGACCCGCGCCGTAGCCCCGATTCGAATAGGACTCATACCCCGACGCCTGCACACGCGTGACGATCAGCCGCGCCGGGAACGTGGCGGCCGGCTTGCGCGCAAGCGCCTCGGCAACACCGCTGTCGGTGATCCCGGGAATCGAAACGGGCCCGCCGGGAGTTCTGTAGGTCGCGCAGCCGGCGAGAAGAAATGGGGCGACGAGCACAAAAAATCGCAGATTGCTGGACACGATCGGTTTCCTTCTGGCTCCCCAGGCCGGCTCCCACGTCCACGAAGTCTACGCGGCTTGCCGGCGGCGAAAACCCCTTGCATCAGACAGGGTGTGTAATGCATACTGAACCATATGGTTCAGTATCAGCCGACCCACTTCAACGCGTCCTTCGCCGCGCTCTCGGACGCCACGCGACGCGGCGTTCTCGAGCAGCTCGCGCGCTCGGACGCGTCGATCACGAACCTCGCCGACAGATTCGGCATGACCCTCACCGGCATGAAAAAGCACGTCGGTGTCCTGGAACAGGCGGGGCTCGTGACCACGGAGAAAATCGGGCGCGTGCGGACCTGCAGGATCGGTTCATGCCGACTCGCGGAAGAAGCGGCCTGGATCGAGCGGTACCGCCAGCTCTGGGCCGCACGATTCGACGAGTTGGACAAAGTGGTCGAGGAACTGAGACGGAAGGAGAAGCTCGATGGACGCAACGCGCACAAGCGTGGAACGAAAGTCCGACCGTGAGCTCGTTGTTACGCGCGCTTTCAACGCCGCGGCGCGTCTTGTGTTCGCGGCATGGACCAGGCCCGAGCTGTTCAAGCAGTGGTGGCTCCCGAAGTCGATGGGAATGACCCTG
>WBZY01000887.1_pt1 | contig 16102 bp, 18 predicted proteins | sample 5204191 | NCBI WGS metagenome assembly WBZY01 (sample SAMN12344363, study PRJNA552823) | activated sludge metagenome | biome: Activated sludge suspended growth; feature: Anammox Sidestream; material: Wastewater; isolation source: activated sludge from anammox sidestream of wastewater treatment...
CTGCTCGTCGGTGACGCCGATCCCGCCGAAGAGCTGGATCGCGTTCTCCTGCACGAACCAGCCGCCGCGCGAGAGCTGGAGCTTCGCGGCGGAGATCTCCGCCTGGCGCTCGTCGGCGTCCGCGTAGTCGGCCGCGATCGCGGCCAGGATCATGGTCGAGCGGCACAGCTCGGTCTCGGCGTACATGTCGGCGGCGCGGTGCTGGAGCGCCTGGAAGCTCCCGATCGGCACGCCGAACTGCGCGCGCTGCTTGAGATAGGCGACGGTGCGGTCGAAGAGCTCCTGGATCTCGCCCTGGCCCTCGGCGCAGGCGGCGGCCGCCGCGCGATCGAGTGCCCACTCGAGGTGGGGCCGGGCGGCGCCGGCCTCGCCGAGCAGGCGCTCGGCGCCGACCTCGACCCCGCGCAGGCGCACGAGGGCGCTGCGCTGGCCGTCCATGCCGGGCACGCGGATCCGCTCGAGCCCGGGGGCGTCACCGTCCACGACGAAGAGCGAAAGCCCCTCGCGGTCGAGCGGGTCGCCGGCCGTGCGTGCGACGACCACGAGCTGGTCCGCGGCGTGCCCGTTCAGGACCCAGGTCTTCTCGCCCGACAGCACCCAGCCCGCACCGCGCCGTTCGGCGCGCGTGCGGCAGTCGTGGGGCGTGAATCGGCTCTGGCGTTCGGCGTAGGCGAGGGCGAGCGACGTGCGCCCCTCGATCATCGGCGCGAGGAAGCGCTCGCGCTGCGCGTCGCTCCCGAGCCGCGAGAGCAGACCCCCGGCCAGCACGACCGAGGGCACGATCGGCTCCGGCACGAGGCCCCGGCCGAGCTGCTCGAGGATCAGCGCAAGGTCCACGAAGCGGCCGCCGAAGCCGCCCTGCTCCTCGGGGTAGGCGACGCCGAGCCAGCCGAACTCGCCCATCCTTGCCCACACGCTCGGGTCCCAGCCGCGCTCGGTGTCGCGCAGCTTGCGGAAGCGCTCCACCGGCGAGTCGTTCGCGACGAACTTCGCGACCGAGTCGACCAGGATCTGCTGCTCTTCGCTGAGATCGAAGTTCATCGGTCGCTCCTCAGAGGGTGGGCAGGCGCAGGATCTGCTTGGCGATGATGTTGCGCTGGATCTCGTTCGAGCCGCCGTAGATCGTCGCTGCGCGCAGGTAGTTGAAGGAGGAGGCGACGCCCTGCTCGATCGCCGGCAGCACCTCGGGCGGGCTGTCGAGCCAGCCGAGGGCGTCGTGGCCCATGGCGTCCATGCACAGCTCGGTCGACTCCTGCTGGATCTCGGTGCCGACGAGCTTCAGGATCGAGCTCTCCGGGCCCGGCGCGCGCCCCACCTGGGCGGCGGCCAGCGTGCGGAGCTGGAGCAGCTCGAGGCTGCGCAGGCGCATCTCGAGCCGGGCGATGCGCTCGCGGAAGCTCCGGTCGTCGAAGAGCGAGCCCTCGCCGACCGGCGTCTCGCGCGCGATCCGCTTGCAGAGCTGGAGCCAGCGCTTGCTCTCGGCGATGCCGCCGATGCCGGTGCGCTCGTGGGCGAGCAGCGCCTTCGCCATCGTCCAGCCGCCGTTCTCGGGGCCGACCCGGTTGGCCTGCGGCACGCGCGCGTTCTGGAACCAGGTCTCGGAGAAAGCGTAGGTGCCGCCGGTCGTGAGGAAGGGCTTCACCGTGATGCCGGGCGTGTGCTTCACGTCGGCGAGGATGAAGGTGATGCCCTCCTGTTTCTTGCCGCTCGCGTCCGTGCGGGCGAGCAGGAAGATCCAGTCGGCGTACTGCGCGTACGTGGTCCAGGTCTTCTGGCCGTTCAGGACGTAGTCCGTGCCGTCCTTCTCGGCGCGGAGCTGGAGCGAGGCGAGGTCGGAGCCCGCGTTCGGCTCCGAGTAGCCCTGGCACCAGACCTCCTCGCCCGAGAGGATCCTCGGGAGGAAGCGCTGCTTCTGCTCGGGCGTGCCGAACTGGATCAGGAGCGGCCCCACCATCGTCAGCCCGAAGGGCGAGAGCTGCGGCGCGTTGGCGCGCACCAGCTCCTCGCCGAAGATGTGGCGGCGCCCGATGTCCCAGCCCGTGCCGCCCACCTCCTTCGGCCAGTGCGGCGCCACCCAGCCCTTCCGGAACAGGATCCCGTGCCACTCCATCTGCTCTTCGTGCTCGAAGTGGCCGCCCCCTTCCGCCTTGGCCCGGATCGGGGCGGGCATGGCATCCTGGATCCACTGCCGCACCTCCTGGCGGAAGGCGAGCTGCTCGGGGGAGTAGGCGAGGTCCATCGGGGGGCTCCGTGGGTGGGCGTCCGGCTGGGCGCCATGGCACCCGGCCGGCAATTGCGGAACGGGCGCGGAGCATAACGGGCCCCGGTCCCCCGTGCCCGGCCCCCACGCGGGCGTACTTGGCAGCCCTTCCGCCGTCGCGGCCGGTAGAATGCCAGCACCGCGAAGCGCCCGGAGCCGTGTCCGCATGAATCATCCCAACGCACAGCTCGCCCGCCGGCTGTGGGACGCGATCGCGCGCGGCGACGCCGACGGCGTGCGCACCGTCCTCGCGCCCGACCTGGTGTGGCGCGCCACCGCGCGCGGCGCCCCCTGGTCCGGTGAGCACCAGGGCGTCGACACGGCCATCGACATGTTGGCCCGCATCGGCGAGGCGACCGACGTCTTCGACGCCGACCTCGTCGACGTGCTCGCCAGCGACGAGCGCGTCGTGATCCTGTTCCGCGTGCACCTCGCGATCGGCCCGCGCCAGCTCGACCTCGACTACCTGATGCTCGGGCGGGTGGCTGGCGGGGCGATCCGGGACGTCCTCACCGCGCCCCTCGATCCCGAGGCGATCGAGGCCTTCTGGCAGGAAGGGACCGCGCGCTGAGGCCAAAGCCCCGCGCGAATCGCCGGATCGCCGGGACTGTCCCCGTCAGAAGAGGAGGACGGCGAGTTTGGCGAAGGCGGCGCCGACGAGTGCGGAGGCGGGCAGGGTGAGGATCCAGGCGGCGGCGATGTCGCGGGTGAGTCCCCACTTCACGGCCGACAGGCGCTCGGTGGCGCCGACGCCCATCACCGAGGTGGTGATCACGTGGGTCGTCGAGACGGGGAAGCCCATCCAGGCGGTCCCGAGCAGCACGCTCGAGGCGGCGGTCTCGGCCGCGAAGCCGTGCGCGGGCGTGAGCTTCACGAGGCGCATCCCGAGCGTGCGGATGATGCGCTTGCCGCCCGAGTAGGTGCCGGCGCCCATCACGAGCGCGCAGGCGAGCTTGACCCAGAACGGCACCTCCAGGTCCGGGATCGAGCCGCCCGCGAAGAGCGCGAGGGTGATGACGCCCATCGTCTTCTGGGCGTCGTTCGAGCCGTGGCTGAACGCCATGAGCGACGCCGAGGCGAGCTGCGCGATCCGGAAGCGCCGCATCAGCGGGCCCGGCTGCGCGTTCCGGAACAGCCACAGGATCCCGACCATCAGCGCGATGCCCACGGCGAAGCCGATCGCCGGGGCGAGCACGGTCGGGATCAGCACCTTGCGCACGATCCCGCCCCACAGCACCGAGTCGGCCCCCGCCGTGGCGAGCACGGCGCCCGCCACGCCCCCGATCAGGCAGTGCGAGGAGCTCGACGGGATCGCCCACCACCAGGTGAGGAGGTTCCAGGCGATCGCGCCCACCAGGCCCCCGAGCATCACCGGCGCCGTCACGGAGCCCGGGTCGACGATGCCGCTTGCGAGGGTGGCCGCGACGTGCGTCGAGACGAGCGCGCCGACCACGTTCAGCACGGCGGCCGCCGCCAGCGCGAGCTGGGGCGGCACCGCCCGGGTCGAGATCGAGGTGGCCACCGCGTTGGCGGCGTCGTGGAAGCCGTTGGTGTAGTCGAAGAAGAGCGCGGCGACGATGACCGCAATCAGCAGGGGCTCCATCAGGCGTTCTCGAGCACCACGCCTTCGATCAGGTTCGCGACGTCCTCGCAGCGGTCGATGGCAGCCTCGAGCTGCGCGTAGATCTCCTTCCACTTGATCAGGGTCTTCGCGTCCTGCTCCTCGGCGAAGAGGCGCGCCGTGGCCGAGCGCAGCAGGCGGTCGTTCTGCTTCTCCACCTGCTTGACGGCGCGCGCCAGCTCCTCCGCCCGGGCCGGGGTGACCCGCTGCGCGAGGGCGTCGACCAGCGCCTTGGTGGCGTGCGTGGCCTCGACCAGGTGCTGCGCCATCTCGAGCGCCTCCGGGCGCGAGGAGCGGATCTCGTACAGCCAGACGCAGCGGGCGGCCTCCTCGACGAGGTCGAGGATGTCGTCGAGGCGGCTCGCCACGTCGTGGATGTCGCCGCGCTCGATGGGCGTCACGAACGAGGAGCGCAAGAGCTCCATGGTGAGCTGGCAGACGGCATCCGCCTCGTGCTCCACCGCGCGGATCCGGGTCGCCTGCTCCTCGGCGTCGTCGGGCTTCGCGAGCAGCTCGGCGAGCATCGCCGCGCCCTGCACGGCGAGAGCGGCATGCTGCGAGAACAGCTCGAAGAACTGGGGCTTCTTCGGGAGCAGGCGTCTCAGCACGGGATCTCCTCTAGAAGATCGCGATCGGGTTGACGGGGGAGGCGGTGCCGCGCGCGATCACGAGCGGCGCGATCACGAGCTGGAAGGCGTGACGGCCCTCGGCGCGGCAGGCCTCGGCGAGCGGATCGAGGTCGAGATTGTCGAGCAGGTGGAGGCCCATCGCCACGATCGCGACCGAGTGGATCGGGAGCGGGACGCCCTCGACCCCGGACGGCACGACGTCCGAGACGCCGTCGCCGCCGAGGGCGGCCACGCGCCGCTCGAAGAGCCAGGGCAGACAGCTCGCATGCAGGCCCGCGAGCCGCCCGCGGGCGTTCCAGGCTCCGCGCGCGGCGCGCAGCGCCCAGCGCCCGGTGCGCACGAGCAGGACGTCGCCCGCCTCGACGCGCACGCCGGCGGCCGCCTCGGCGCGCTCGAGCTCGTCGGGCCCGATCGCGTCGCCGGGCTCGAGCCACGGGACGCCGCGCAGGGCCGGGACGTCGAGCAGCACGCCGCGCGAGACCACGCCGTCGCGCAGCGCGTCGATCGCGAGCGCGAGCGCGCCGTGGGCGGTGACCCGCTCGACCGGGTAGCCGTTGTAGAGGCGGCCCTCGTGGAAGATGTGGCAGAGCGCGTCGATGTGGCTCACCGCGAAGCCGTGCGGCGCCAGCGCGAAGTAGTCGGCGCCGAAGCCCTCGCTGGCGGTGCCCGCCATCAGGTGGACGACCGGGCGCTCGTTGTCGGCGGCGGGCTCGGTCGGGAGAGGGCGCGCGCAGCCGACCGTGCGCCCGCTGCGCACCAGCGCCGCGGCGGCCGCGCGCTTCCCGGGCGTGATCCAGCGCAGGGCGCCGAGCTGGTCGTCCCCGCCCCAGCGGCCCCAGTTCGAGAGCGTGCGGTGGAAGGCGAGGACGTCGTCGGTGGCGAGCGCGGGCGCGGTCAGAGCTTCTCCGGGACGTCGAAGCGGCCGTGCATGCGCTCGGTCCAGATCGTCATCAGGGCCGGGCCGGGCAGACCGAGCGAGCGCAGGGCGTCCGCGACCGGATGGGGCCCGAGCTCGAGCCGGGCCCCCCCGAGGCGGATGCCGGTGCCGCTCCCGCCCTGGGCGAAACGCGTGCGGTGGGCCACGCCCTCGATCTCGGTGTAGGTGACGGTCTCGGTGTCGGGCAGGGTGCGCGTCCCACCACGCGGGAGGGAGAGGGTGAGTGCGTGCTCGCCGTCCATCACGAGCCGGCAGCGCACGCGGTCGCTCTCGTAGCGGAAGTCGATCTCCTCGACGCTCTTCGGGAAGCCCCAGATCGTGCGGCCCGCCTCGCAGGTGAAGGACTGGTTCACGGGCAGCTTCCAGATGTAGGTGCCGAGGCGCCCGCTCACGAGCTCGCGCAGCGCGCCCACCCAGGGCAGCCCGCGCGGCGCGCCGCGCGGGCGCACGAAGCAGGTGATCGAGACCTCGTGGTAGTCGCCGAGGTCGTTGTCGCGGTAGTCGATCACGGCGATCCCGAAGGGCGTGCGGCCGGGCAGGACGGTGGCGACCTCGAAGGCGTCCGGCACCAGGCGCTGGACGGCGCGGGCCGGGAGCAGCCAGGTCGCGACCCCGGTCGAGGCATCGCGCACCTGGACCGGCATCGTGACGGTCCGGCCCTGGATCTGGTAGCGGGCGGGCTCGGGCACGTAGGGAGCATACACCCGGCGGCGGGCTGGCGAAGCGGGGAGATCAATCCGTGCGGCGCTCCCGGCGGCGGCGGCGGAGCTGCTCCCGCTGCTCGGGGGTGAGCCGCTCCCAGCGCTCGCGGAGCTCCTGGCGCCGCTCGGGCGGGAGGTCGCGGAACCAGCGATAGCGACGCCGGATGCGCTCGCGCTCCTCGGGCGGGGCCTCGCGCAGGCGCCGGAAGCGCTCGCGGATCCGCTCGCGCCGCTCGGGCGGGAGCGCGCGCCAGCGCTCGAGCCGCTGCTGGGCGCGCGCGCGCTGCTCGGGCGACATGCCCCGCCAGCGCTCGGCGCCGCGCAGGAGCCGCTCGCGCCGCTCGGGCGGGAGCGTGCTCCAGCGCTCCGCGAAGGGCGCGAGGAGCTCGCGGTCCTCCGGAGCCAGCGCGTCCCAATCCTGCGAGGCCGCCTGCGAGGAGGCCTGTGCGGAGACGCGAAGCGGACCCGCCACGACGAAGGTGGCCAGCAGGCCGAGGAAGGAGCGCCTAGTCATCGCGGCCTCGCGCCTCGTTCGCGCCGGCGGCGCCGGCGTCGCGAGGGCCGTCGTCGAGCTCGAACGGGTCGATCCCGCCGCCCGCGCCGTCGGAGAACTCGCCGAGGAACTCGAGCAGCTCGGGACTCGGTGCGTCCGAGGCTCGGGAGGGCTCTCCGGCGCCGGGCGGGGACAGCGGCTCGGCGGTCTCAGAGCGCGGCGTCGTCGGCGAGCCATCGGTAGAAGTCGAGGTCGTCATAGAGCTCCAGGTCGTCGGCGCTCGCGAGGAGCTCGACGTCGTCGAGCTCGACGGCGAGCGCGCCTTCGGTGCCCTCCCGTTGCGGCCAGGAGGCCACCACCAGCGCCAGCACGGCGGCGCCGGCGGCCGTCGCGACGAGGCCGCGCGGCGCCCCGAAGCCGCGCCGGGCGCTGGCCGGGCCCTCGAGGGCCGCGAGCGCCCGCAGCCGCGCCGCTCGCAGGCGCACGCGGGTCGTCTCGTCGAGCGCCGCGGCGTCGTGGTCGAGCTGCGCGCGGGCGCGGGCGGCGAGCGGATGGTCGGGCTCGGGCTCGTTCATCGGATCCCGTCTCCCCAGCCGTCACCCAGGTGCGCGCGCAGCGCCTGGATCGCGCGAAAGTAGTGGGTCTTGACGCTGCCCGCCGAGCAGCCCATCGCGTGCGCGGCCTCGGCGACGTCGAGCCCCTCCCAGGCGCGCAGGAGGAAGGCCTGGCGCTGGCGCAGCGGGAGTGCTTGGAGGGCGGCGTCGAGCTGGCGCCCGGCGTCGGCGCGCAGCGCGAGCTCCGCGGGGCTCGCGCCCGCAGGATCGGGCGCCTCGGCACCGGGGTCGGGCGCAGGGGTGTCGCCGCGGCCGAGCAAGGCGCGAAGCGGCGCGCGGAAGGCGCGCCGCCGCGCCCAGTCCCGGATCCGGTTCTGGAGGATGCGGTAGAAGAGCGGGCGCCACTCGGCCTCGGGCCGTGTGCTGTATCGCTGCACCAGTGCCGTCATCGCGTCCTGTACGAGGTCGAGCGCCTCGTCGTGGTCACGCGTGGCGAGCCGGGCCATGCGGAAGGCGCGGCGTTCGACGCCCGCGAGGAAGCGCTCCAGGTCCGCCCGCCGTTCCACCCCGTCGCGTACCCTTCCTCATGCCCGCACCGGCCCGGCCCGCAGCTTCGCACATCAGTTGCCGTGGCGACGATCGAAGCGGCGCTCGAAGCGATCGCCGCGCCGGTCGAGACGCCGCTCGACACGGTCGCCGCGGCGGTCGAGCCGGGCATCGGCGCGGTTGCCGCGCCGCTCGAGCCAGGCCGCTCGCTGCGGGTGGCCGTTCTCCCCGGCGCGGGCAGCGCGCCGGTCGAAGCGGTTCTCGATGCGGTCGCCGCGCCGGTCGAGGCGCTGGTCGATCCGGTCGCCGCGCCGGTCGAGGCGGTGGTCGACCCGGTCGCCCAGGTCGGCGCGGGCGGCGGCGGGCGCAAGGCCGAGGGCGAAGAGCGTGGCGAGGGCGAAGAGCGAGGACTTCATGGGGATCTCCGGTTGCGAGGGGGCGGCGGGAGCGCCGCCCTTCTCCCCCTGCCAACGCGCGGGAGCGCGGGCGGTTGACGCGGGCGCCGGCGGGTGCGCGCCGCGACCGGCAGGGGAGGCCGGAACTACCCGAGGCCCGAGCGGATCCGATCGCTCGCGGGCCGGCGCAGGGCGCGCTTGGTGAGCGCGTGGGCACGGCCGGGGAGGGCGCCGAGGGCCGTGGCCGCCTCGAGCGCCGCCGCCTCCACCTGCTCGGGGGCGACCGTGCGATCGAGGAAGCCCGCCGCGACCGCACCGGCCGGGTCGTAGATCTCGGCGAGCGCGGTGGCGCGCTGCAGGTGATTCGCCGCCAGCCGCTCGCGTGCGAGCTCGATCGCGAAGGCGGGTAGCGCGAGGCCGATCGCGACCTCGTTGAGGCCGATCTTGAAGGCGCCGGCTGCGCCGATGCGCAGGTCGGCGGCGCACAGCAGGACCGCGCCCATCGCGAGCGCGTGGCCGGTGCAGCCGATCACGACCGGCAGCGGCAGCTCGTAGAGGCGGAGCGCGAGGCGCGCGCCGCCCGCCACGAGCCGCGCGGTCGCTGCGCCGCCCTCGTTCATCACCGCGAGGTCGAAGCCGCCCGAGAAACGGCCGGGCCGCCCGAGCAGCACCACCGCCCGGGCGTCCTTCTCGGCCGCGTCGAGCGCGGCGTCGAGATCCTCGAGCATGGCGAACGAGAAGGCGTTGGCCTTCCCGTCGTCCATGCGCAGGATGGCGACGCCGTCCTGGATCTCGCAGCGGACGCCCAAGACGAGCTAGGCGCGTTCGAAGAGGGACGCGAAGCCCTGCCCGCCGCCCACGCACATCGTCACGATCCCGTAGCGGCCGCCGGTGCGCTGGAGCTGCCGGAGCAGGAGCCCGGTGAGCCGCGAGCCAGTCATCCCGTAGGGGTGCCCGATCGCGATCGAGCCGCCGCAGGGGTTCAGCTTCTCGTTCGGGATCTCGAGCACGCGCTGGCAGTGCAGGAGCTGGGAGGCGAAGGCCTCGTTCAGCTCGACCAGGTCGATGTCCTTCATCGTGAGGCCGTGGCGCTTCAGGAGCTTCGGGACCGCGAAGATCGGGCCGATCCCCATCTCCTCGGGGCCGCAGCCGGCCACCGCGCTGCCGCGGTAGACGCCGAGCGGCTGGAGACCGAGCTGCTTCGCGCGCTCCGCGCTCATCAGGAGCGTCGCCGAGGCGCCGTCGGAGAGCTGCGAGGCGTTGCCGGCCGTGATCGTCCCGTCGGGCTTGAACGCGGGCTTGAGCGCGCGCAGGCCCTCGATCGTGGTGTCGGGCCGGTTGCACTCGTCGCGATCGACGGTGGCCTGCTCCTCGTAGGGCTCCTCGCCCTTCTTCTGGACCTTGCGGGTCACCGGCATCGGGACGATCTCCTCGCGGACCCATCCCTTGTCCCAGGCCGCGGCGTAGCGCTGTTGGCTCTGGAGCCCGTACTGGTCCTGGTCCTCGCGCGAGACGTGGTAGCGCTCGGCCACGATCTCGGCGGTCATCCCCATCGGGAAGTAGAGACCCGGGAAGCGCTCCTGCGCGGCCTTGTTGACCATGCGCGTCGTGTTCTGGGTCCCGTCGGTCATCATGGTGATGGTCTCGACGCCGGCCCCGATGGCGACCTCCGCCCCCTCCTGGATGCGCTGGGCCGCCATCATGATCGCCTGCGAGCCCGAGGAGCAGAAGCGGTTCACCGTGGCGCCGGCCACCTCCTTCGGGAAGCCCGCCGCCATCGCGGCGATGCGCGCCATGTTCATGCCCTGGCAACCTTCCGGGAAGCCCGTGCCGACGACCACGTCCTCGATCTCGGCGGCGTCCACACCGGCCTTGGCCACGACGGACTTCAGCGTGTGCGCCAGGTAGTAGACGGGCTCGGTCATGTTGAACGAGCCGCGGCCGGCCTTGGCGAGGCCCGTGCGCACGCTCTCGACGATGACGACTTCGCGGGAGGGAAGGGGCATGAGGGGTCCTTTCGGGCGTTGCGGGAGGGCGGGAGCATACCAGCCGGCTCCGTCCCCGTCGCGGCCTCGACGGGCTTCCGGGCCCCGCCTAGATTCGCTGGGTGTCCGCGTCCGAGGCCACGACCAACGGCGTCCAGGTGGAGGCCGCCGCGCGCTTCTCGCCGGACCACTCGGCCGCGCACCTCGCGCAGTGGTTCTTCCTCTACACGATCCGGATCACCAACCTGAGCGACGAGACCGTGAAGCTCGTCGGGCGCCACTGGGTGATCACGGACGCTACCGGCAAGGTCGAGGAGGTGCGCGGTCCCGGGGTCGTCGGCGAGCAGCCCGTGCTCGAGCCCGGGGAGGCCTTCGAGTACACCTCGGGGTGTCCGCTCGGGACGCCCTTCGGCTTCATGCGCGGGTGCTACGAGATGCTGGCGCCCGCGAGCGGCCGCCGCTTCGAGGCCGAGGTGGCGCCCTTCGAGCTGCGCCAGCCCGCCTCGGTGCAGTGACGCTCAAGGTCGCGACGCTCAATCTCTGGCACGACCAGGGTCCCTGGCCGGCGCGCGCCGAACGGATCCGCGCCTGGCTCGACCGGCTCGACCCGGACGTCGTCGGCTTCCAGGAGGCGCTGCGCGCGCCCGGCTTCGACCAAGTGGCGGAGCTGCTCGGCCCGCGCCTTCCCCACCGGGACTTCGGCTGCGCCGCGATCCTGCGCCGGGAGTCCGGCGCCTTCGAGTTCGGTAACGCCGTGGCCTCGCGCTGGCCCCTCCGCGGCCGCGAGGAGCAGAGCCTTCCCGACCGCGGTGACGCCGAGACGCGCGCGGCGCTGCACGTCGACGTGGCGGCGCCCTTCGGGCCGCTCGCCTTCACCTGCACCCACCTGCACTGGCGCTTCCACCACGGCGACACGAGGCTGCGACAGGTGCAGGCGCTGGCCGCGCGCGTGATCGCGCGCCGGCCGAAGGGCGGCTTCCCGCCGCTCGTGGTCGGCGACTTCAACGCCGAGCCCGAGTGGGACGAGATCCGCTACCTGACCGGGGGGCACGCGATCGACGGCCGGACCGTCTACTTCCACGACGCCTGGCGCAAGGCGGGCCGCGCGGCGCCGCACCCGGGCGAGCCGCCCGGCTGCACCTGGTCCAACCGCAACCGCTTCGCGCGCCTCGCCCTCGAGCCCGACCGCCGCATCGACTACGTCTTCACGGGCTACCCGACCGCCCAGGGCCTGGGGCTCGTCGAGCGCTGCGAGGTGGCCTTCGACGACGCCGCGGACGACGTCTGGCCGAGCGACCACTTCGGGGTGTATGCGGAGCTGCGGACGGAGGCACTGGGCGAGGCCGCCTTCGCCTGACGGCAGCTCAGCGCCGGCGGCGGGCGCGGGCGGCCTGCGCGCCCGGCCGCTGGCGGCGCATGCTCTCGGCCTGCTCGAGAGCAGCCGAGGAGCGCATCCGATTGGCGGACTTGCGGGTCGACTTCCGGGACGGGACGGTGCGCGAGTCCTCGAGCGCAACGGCCGCCTTCGGCGCTCGCCGCCGGGTGTTGCGCGCCGCGCTGCTGCCGTAGCCGGCCTTGCGGTCGCTCGCGCTGACGCCCGGAGCCGCGGTGTCGACGAAGGCGTCGCGACGCAGCTTCTCGGGACGGGCGAGCGCGCGCTCGAGCGCCTCGCGCCCCTGTCCGACCCGGCGTCCGATCAGGCTGCCGCCGTCGTCGCGCCGGGGAGCCGCCGCCGGCCCGCTCGCGCGCCGGGTGCCCCGCTTCGTGCGGGGCTCCGACAGGCGCTGGCGCCCGAGCGCGCGCCCGACCGCGCGTTCCACGCCGTCCGCGACCCACCGGAAGGCCTCGCGCGCGTCCGCGGCCCGCTCCTCGACGACGATGCTCGGGAGACCGTCCAGCACCACCTTCGCCCGGCAGACGGTGTCGACGCCGCCGCGCGGGCCGTTGACGTCCTCGAAGCGCACGGAGACGCGCTCGATGCGCTTCGCGAACTTGCCGAGCCGGCGCCCGAGCCGCGCCCGCACGAGGTCACGGAAAGCGGAGTCGAGCGGGATCCGGCTGCGGATCGCAAGCGGCGTGGTCATGACGTCCGTTCGGCCGCGGCGGCTTCGGGTCGCTCGCGGCTGCGTCTCGGCGAAGGGCTGACGACGGGCCATGCGGCGAAGCTAGCCGGTGGAATTCGCGCGTCCACCCTGCACGCACGCGACCGCGTTCAGAACAAGGCCGTCTGCTCCCCCTTCGCGCCGGTCGTCCTGCGCGGCTTGCCGCTCTTGACCGGCTTCGGCTCGTCGCGCAGCCACTTCACCTGGGAGACGGGCTTGGCGGCGAGGCGCACGCCGCGCGCCGTCACGCCCGTCGGCTCGAGCTGGCCGAGGTCGAAGGTCGCCTCCGCGACACGCTGGCGCTTGGCGGGCGCGAACTTGAGCCAGGCCTGGCCGCTGGCCTTCCCCGGGATCAGGAGGTCCACCTTGCCTGCCTTGTCCTTGATCAGCGCGTACTCCTTGTTGCGGATGAAGCGCTCGATGCGGATGCGCTTGGCGAAGGGGATCCGCTTGGCGTCGCGGTAGACGACCGTGAACTCGGCGCCCTGCTCGGGGTCGAAGACGTCGCAGTGGAGCAGCTTGCCCGTGAAGAGCTGCTTCTCGGGCGCGGCCATGACCCGGAAGCTCCCGTCGTCGGCGATCCCGAGCACGAGGTCGTACTCGGTGACCTGGAGCGGGAAGCCCTCGCCCTTCACCGCGCTCCCGAAGAAGCCGCTCTCCGGGTCGTAGGAGAGCTTCAAGGTGGCGCGCGCCACCGCCTTCTTGTCGACCTCCTGGAAGGAGCCGATCCGGGTCCGGCGCGGGTACTCGTCGCCGTAGCGGTCGATCAGGCCCTGGAGCCACTGCACCGTGGTGCGGGTCAGGTGCTTCAGCTTCTTCGCGGTGGCGGCCAGGCGCTCCTCGATCTCCGCCTCCTCGGCCTTGCTGCGCTCGAGGTCGTAGGCCGAGATGCGGCGGATGCGCAGCTCGAGCAGGCGCTTCAGGTCCTCGTCGTCCATCGGGCGCACGAAGAGCCGGGCGTGCTTCTTCATGCCGGTGACGACCCGCTCGCGCACCGCCTCCTCGGTGCTGGCGTCCTCGAGCCCGCGGTAGACGCGCTTCTCGATGAAGATGCGCTCGAGGGTGAGCCAGTGCCGGCGGTCGGTGAGCTGGCCCTGCTCCCACTCGAGCTCGGCCCGGATCCGCTCGCGGAGCTGCTCCGTGAGCGCCTTCAAGACCTCGCTCGCGCTCCTCTCGACGGGCGTGCGCCCGTCGATCACGACGATGTTCGACGAGACGGAGACCTGGCAGTCGGTGTAGGCGTAGAGCTGCGGGACCACCTCCTCGGCGTAGGCGCCGCGCGGGAGCTGGAGCTCGATCTCGACCCGGTCGGTCGTGTAGTCGTGGATCGAGGCGATCTGCACGCGCCCGCGCCCGATCGCGGCCTCGATCGAGGCGATCACGCTCTCGGTGGTGGTGCCGAAGGGGATCTCGCGGATCACGACGCGCTTCTCGTCGGGCGCGTCGAGGCGCGCGCGCACCGTCACCTTGCCGCGCCCGTCGTCGTACTCGGAGACGTCGGCGAGGCCGCCCTGCGGGAAATCGGGGCGCAGCGTGATCCGGCGCCCCTCGAGCAGGTCGATCTGGGCCTGCAGGAGCTCGATCGGGTTGTGGGGCAGGATCCGGGTGGCCATGCCCACCGCGATCCCGTCGGCGCCGAGCATCAGCACGAGCGGCAGCTTGGCCGGCAGGAAGACCGGCTCGCGGCTGCGGCCGTCGTAGCTCGGCACGAACTCGGTGAGCGCTTCGTTGAAGAGCGTCTCGAGCGCGAGCGCGGTGAGCCGGCACTCGATGTAGCGCGCGGCGGCAGCCGGGTGGCCGGTCAGCAGGTTCCCGAAGTTTCCCTGGCGGTCGATGAAGAGGCCCTTGTTGGCCAGCACCACGAGCGCGTCGCCGATCGAGGCGTCGCCGTGGGGGTGGAGCTTCATCGTCTCGCCGATCACGTTGGCCACCTTGTGGTAGCGGCCGTCGTGCATCTCGAAGAGCGTGTGGAGGATGCGCCGCTGCACGGGCTTGAGCCCGTCGCGCAGGTCCGGGATCGCGCGGTCGAGGATCGCGTAGCTCGCGTAGTCGATGAAGTTGCGGCGCATCAGCGCGTCGAGGCCGGACACCTCAGAGCACCTCGGCCGCGGACGCCAGGTTCTCGACGATGAAGGCCTTGCGCTCGGGCGTGTTCTTGCCCATGAAGAAGTCGAGGCAGCGGCCGATCTCGCCGATCCCGTGCACCGCTACCGGCGCGAGCCGCATCCGGGGCCCGATGAACTGCCCGAACTCCTTCGGGCTGATCTCGCCGAGGCCCTTGAAGCGCGTGATCTCGGGGCCGCGCAGCTCCTGCTCGGCCCGCTCGCGCTCGGCGTCGCTGAAGCAGTAGCGGGTCTCCTTGCGGTTGCGGACCCGGAACAGCGGCGTCTCGAGGATGTAGAGGTGCCCCTTCAGCACCAGCTCCTCGAAGTAGCGCAGGAAGTAGGTGAGCAGCAGGTTGCGGATGTGCATGCCGTCGACGTCGGCGTCGGTGGCGATCACGACCCGCGCGTAGCGCAGCCCCTCGATGCCGTCCTCGATGCCGAGGGCTCGCATCAGGTTGTAGAGCTCCTCGTTCTTGTAGATCGCGTCGCGCGAGAGGCCGTGGCAGTTGAGCGGCTTGCCGCGCAGCGAGAAGACCGCCTGGGTCTCGACGTCGCGGGTCTGGATCATGACGCCGCCCGCCGAGTCGCCCTCGGTCAGGAAGACCGTGGTCTCCTCGCGCTTGCGGGCCTTCGGGTCGTCGTAGTGGGCGCGGCAGTCGGTGAGCTTCGGGATCCGGATCGCCACCTTGCGGGCGCGCTCGCGGGCGTCCTTCTTGATCGCCGAGAGCTCCTTCCGCACCCGCTCGTTCTGACGCACCTTCTCCAGCAGCCGCTCGGCATCGTCGCGGTGCTCGTGCAGCCAGCGCACGACCCGGTCCTTGACGGCCGGCACGATCCAGCTCCGGACCTCCACGGAGCCGAGCTTGGTCTTGGTCTGCGCCTCGAAGACCGGGTCCTGGAGCTTGATCGCCACCGCGCCGACCAGCCCGTCGCGCACGTCCTCGCCGGCGAAGGACTTGCCCGCGAACTCGTTCACCGCCTTCAGGAGCCCCTCGCGGAAGGCGCTCTGGTGGGTACCGCCGTCGTGGGTGTGCTGGCCGTTGACGAAGCTCCAGTAGGTCTCGCCGTAGGCGTGGGTGTGGGTGAAGGCGAACTCGAGCCGGTCGGCGGCGTGGTGGACGATCGGGTAGAGCGCCTCCTCGGTGCCCATCTCGTGGGCCAGGAGGTCGGCGACGCCGCCTGCGGAGTGGAACCGCTCGCCGCCGTACTCGAGGGTGAGGCCGGCGTTCAGGAAGGCGTAGTAGCGCAGCCGCTGCGCGACGAACTCCTCGTTCCAGGCGAAGCGCCCGAAGAGCTCCGGGTCCGGCGTGAAGCGCACCCAGGTGCCGTCGCGCTCCGCGCCGGCCTTGCCGGTCTCGTCGTCGCGCAGCTTGCCGCGCTCGAAGATCGCGCGGCGCGTCTTCCCCTCGCGCCAGCTCTGGACCTCGAAACGGCTCGAGAGCGCGTTCACCGCCTTGGTGCCCACGCCGTTGAGGCCCACCGAGAACTGGAAGACGTCGTCGTTGTACTTGCCGCCGGTGTTGATCCGCGAGACGCAGTCGAGGAGCTTCCCGAGCGGGATCCCGCGCCCGTAGTCGCGCACCTCGATCGCGTCGCCGTCGCGGCGCAGCTCGATCCGCTTGCCGGCTCCCATGATGAACTCGTCGATCGCGTTGTCGACGACCTCCTTCAGCATCACGTAGATCCCGTCCTGCGGATGGGACCCGTCGCCCAGGCGCCCGATGTACATCCCGCTGCGCAGCCGGATGTGGGCCAGGGCGTCCAGCGTCTGGAT
>WBZY01001063.1_pt1 | contig 16078 bp, 14 predicted proteins | sample 5204191 | NCBI WGS metagenome assembly WBZY01 (sample SAMN12344363, study PRJNA552823) | activated sludge metagenome | biome: Activated sludge suspended growth; feature: Anammox Sidestream; material: Wastewater; isolation source: activated sludge from anammox sidestream of wastewater treatment...
GGGGAAGTTCATAGGCTGGCTTTTCGTTTCGCAAGCAGTTTTCCATTGTGTGAGATTTCAAGCGTGCCGCCAGAGAGAACGCGGACGGTGAAGACGTCTCCCGCCGTGAACTTTGTGGGAATATCCTTCCCGATCTGCGTCCAGCCTTTGGCGGGATCATATCGCCACACTTGTATGCGCTGGTTGGGAACATCGTACAACACTTGAACGGTGTTCTCTCCCCATATCCCGTTGCTCTGCGGTTTGACGCTGGCTTGCAGGTTGGCAAACGTGACGCTCGCGATTTGATTTGTTTTCAGCGGAATGCCCTGCCAGAATGGAGACGCGGAGTTTGTCTTCACATTCCGTTGCGCCGCGGTCATGCCTGTTTGACTTGTTGACGCGGGCGCGTCTGCCATCAGCGCCTGCATTCCGCTTGGAAGCGTGCCGCCGCCGAAGTCATCCAGCCGAGCGCCGTTCGCGCCGACGAACCACAAGCCGATGTAGCCGCCTTGATCATAATACGACCAACTTGTCACATCGCGCACGCCCAACAATTCACCGTTCTTGTACACTTCCACGTTGCCATTAGCGAGGGCGCGCGCGCCGAAGGTGTCGCCATTGACGAAAGTAACGGGAATATCCGCGCCGTGCTGTGCCCAGCCCGCGGGCCATTCCCACGTCCAGACTTGGATGCGCTGGTTCGGGGCGTCGTACAGCACTTCGATCATGCCGCTTCCCCACGTGGTACTGCTTTGCGCTTTGAGGATCAAGTCCTGTTCTGCCGCCGTTGCGTGGATGTTGGCAAAGGTGATGTACGCTTCCTGGTCCGCGCCGAAGGCTTGACCGCTGAAGTAGATATCCGAGTTGGAGTCGTTGGAGGTCACCAGCAGTTGGTTGGAGGCGATCGCATATTTCGAGGGGTTCCCTGTCCAGTTCCCCCCGATCGCGCCGTTGGCACGGTTGTAGTCGTCCAGAACCGGGGTGGAGGGGAAACCACCTTCTAGAGCGGGCACACTGGCAAATCCGAAAATAACTTCCTCGCCTGCGGCTGGAACATTCGCTCCATACAAATTCACCTGCCAAATACCTGCTTCCGGATTTGCAATCGTGTAGACCTCATAAGTAGACCCATTTTCATGAATTACATCAGGCGCAACCGTATTTCTATCAATCACACGACCGGAAGGAGATGTTAATGTCATCACCACATCACTGCCGGGCCAACCGGTTGAGAAGGTTGCTTGTGCTTGTCCAGGAGCGACTGTCTGTGAGAAGAATATCGAAGCCAATTGAGGTACATTGTACGGAAGACAAGGTGGAGGCTCGACATTCGCTATCAAGGAGCGAACTCGAATAAATTCACAGGTCAGGCTGTTCAAGTTACTTACACGCTTATATCTTCCTCCCGTATTGAAAGCGATCTGTTGCAGTTGTGTATCATTCGCCTGTCCAAAACCAAATGTGAAGATGGGCCAGCCCTTACTCTTAAAGCACTGATCTTGATTGGAGAAACTGCCCACGCCATCGGTCAAGAGGATCGCGCCTTTTTTATAGTCTGAGCGATCAGATAAATTGAGAATGTCACATCCACTTTGGACACCATTGCCAATATTCGTTCCACCCGACGAGTTAATAGTGTTAATAGCCGCGATAACACTGGTATTATTCTCGTGCAACTTCTGGAGCGGTGGATTGGTAGCGACTCGAACAGAACTGTCAAAATCCACGATACCAACATAATCACCTTGAATTGCCGCGCTTGTGACGAAAAAGCGCGAGGCTTGCAGGCGTTTGTTGCCCGGATCGTTCGACCCCATACTACCTGAACTGTCAATGATCAGCGCGATGTCAATATTTCCGGAATCTACTGAGAGAAACTTAACAGCGTCAGCAATAACTATTCCACCAGCCTGTATTGTTTCTTCCGGAACGTTGCTCACGCTAATGTAGTTATCTTCCCCTTGAACAAAGAAGTAAGAGCCAACATAGAGCCAGGCAGCATTCGTTGTGAAATCCGGGCTACTAGCCTGAGACTCAAGATAAGATTCAATTTCCCCTTGATTTACAAGAACCTTTGCTACTTCCTCTCCATCTGCATATATGCGGTATGGCACACTATTCGCTACTGGATTGTTGGTAGTACCCGGGAAATGTACGTATATTGCATAGTTTCCACTGGGTTGGTCCGCTGGTAGCGACCACGTAGCTGAACATTCTGCTGCGTTCGTCAGGGCACGCAATTTATATTGATTGATAGCATAATACGCAGGATCGATACTTGTTAACGGATCTTCGTTTGGTATAGTCCAACACGTATCGGCTGTAAAGCTTGGCGAGCTACCAGGAGGCAACTGGCCATTATTCGCAGCAAGAATATGTCCATAATCATCGATGAGAGTGCTATTGCTGGAGCCAGGGAAAAGTGGGTATGTCAGCGGGTTCCTTCATTAAGGGCATATAAGAGCGAATCCGTGCTACTAATCTCCGGATAGTCTACCCACAACGATTGATTGGGGTTAGATCGCCAATCATCTTGAGCAGGGTCAGCGCCCGTGCCTGTCCATCCATATGGGTCAATACGTGTTCTAAAATTTCCATTTAGGTCGGCGATCGGATTCCGCACTTCAAAATGTAAATGGGGCCCATCTGAATGCCCGGTATTTCCACTTATACCGATTACATCTCCATGTTTAACAGGGACGCACTGAAATGTAGGACAGGTTACCACAGCAATCGAGCTAAAGTGCCCATAGTAGGTGCGATAACCATTTGCATGTAGTAAACCTACATTCAGTCCCAAACCAGCATTATGATTTCCGGGATTTGCCCAGCCTGCATATTCTATCTGATCACTATCCGCCGAGGCAAATACCGGTTCGTAATTCAAATCATAATCAAGACCCTCATGCTGATCGTACGATAACGTATACCCGAGCTCGGTGCTGAAATAGACAAGTCCATTAGCTGGATTGCCAGTAGCTGTGTTTCCCGTAAAAGCAAGAATTACTCCATTTTGTTCCCCAATGGCATTGACCGGGGAGTTATGATCCATGATGGAGTTTTCTCCCACAGATCCAGCATAAGGCGGGTATAAGAATGGAGAAATGTATGGTTGTTGCAGTGTTGTAAGTCCTCTTGATGCAGTTACGACTTTGGCCCCACTGACGCTAAATACTAAGAAAATTGTAAGAATAAATCGGAATATTAAAATTGAGTATTCGCGATAGTTTCGGTAGTGGTTTATCATGTTCATTTCTCCTTCAAATGAAGTATTATTGATTTGAGGCATCAAGGAATTGTTCTAAATCAATGTTTGTCAAAGGAAACCAGGCAGGCTGGGAAATTACTGAACTTTCGCCTATCTTCATGGGATTGCCGCTATTGGCGTCCATAACATAAAGAGCCAAACCACCGTCTCGATTTGACAGAAATGCAATATAACGCCCGCTGGGCGACCATACTGGATTAGAGTCGTAGGCTGGGTTGTTGGTGAGATTGACGATGCCTGTTCCATCTGGTGAGATTAAATAGATTTCCCGATTTCCTTCACGCTCACTTACAAATGCTAGCCTGCTTCCATCGGGTGACCAAGTCGGGTAGATATCAGGTGCTGGATGAGAGGCAAGTATACGCGTTTCACCACTCTCGATGTTCACTAGCGTAAGGTCCGGTTGTTCATCGCCAGTTAAAACTGCCAACCACTGACTATCCGGGGACCAAGAAGGAGTGTTATGAGGGTGATCAAATACTCCTACATCCTGTTGTACTAGGTAAGCGAATTCCAGAAGCCGGGTGAGTTCCGAGCCATCGGGGTGAATAACGTACAGTTCGACTTGATTGCAGCCAGGAGGATAGTGACTTGGAAACAACGGGCCACATCTCTTTTCGTCCTCCGTATAGCGGAAGAAAGAAATCCACTGCCCATCAGGTGACCAAGCGGGATAGCTATCACTATAAGGATTCGTTGTCAGTCTTGTATATTTCTGCGTGCTAACTGTATAGATGAACAGATCGTACCCATTTTCATCTCCTCCTTGGATGAGTGTTACCCGGAGTGCGGCTACAAAATGCTGACTGTCTGGCGACCAGGAGGGTCTTCCTAAATAGGCTAAAGAGATGGTACTACGTGCTGGGCTTATGCCTGAAAGAGCACGCTCCACAGAGTCAAACAAATAAAGTCGTTGTGTCTCCTCTTGTCCTCCTCCATCAAATTGGAGGAACCGACCATCGGGTGACCAAGTTAGATATAAACCAGGGAGTCCTTGGTTGGGTTCAAAGAATTCTGGCTGGAGTACAGTGTTCCCATCACTCGTTGCAAAGAATAGTGTTTGATCATCCCAATATTCAGAACTCTGCTTAAGGAACGCCAACCACTCTTCGGGGTAGGTAGCTACTGAGGTAGATAACGAAGTAGCGGAGGGTATTAAGATAGCAGTTATAGTGGGTGTTGGCATCATCGGTGAAAGGTTGATTGGAGTTACAGTGGAAGTGCGTTGAGTTAGGGCTATTGGTGTGGATGCTTCACTTGGCTGGCAAGCAATCAAGAAAACCAGCAAAATATACAATGCTACTAAATTCGATTTATTGCTTATTAGTTTGTTGATTAACATCAATTTACCTAAGGAAAGGCGCTACGAATTGACCTTGCTGCAACTCTGCACGAAAAGCAGACACTGTCTTTGGCGTAGGTGTGTCCACAAGCACAGGCATGAGTAAAACCAGTGAAAGGATGCGGGCTAAAAATCGACGAAATTCTTTAGAATACTTAAGCATAATTATCCTCCATTACGAAAATCATTCATTTCCAAAGCCGAAATATTTTTTCAAATCTACACCGATCAGGGGAAACCAGGCTGGCCGCGTGTAGACCAAGCCTTCATAAGCTTTTGTTTGGTTACTTCCATCAGCGTTCATCACGTATAGAGAAAACAGTCCATCCCGAGTGGAAAGAAAAGCAATATATCGCCCGCTGGGCGACCAGACCGGGTTGAAATCATTTCCCGGATTGTTGGTTAGATTGACAATGCCTGTCCCATCTGGAGAAATCAGATAGATTTCTTCATTCCCTTCTCGGTCGCTGACAAAGGCAAGTCTATTACCATCCGGTGACCAAGCAGGGTAAAAATCCATTGCGGGGTTTGCCGCTAACACACGCGTTTCTCCGTTTTCGATGTTTACTAAGGTTATATCCGGTTTCTCGCTACCAGTCAGCACTGCCAACCACTTGCTGTCCGGTGACCACGCGGGATTGTTGTAAACGCTATCTCTTTGATCCCTATCCATGCGAATATAGACTGATTTTAGTAAGAGTACAGGGTTGCTCCCGTCTCTGTGAGTGATGTAAAGATTAGCAAAGTTGCAACCGGGAGTAATACCAAGAATCCACCAACATTCCGCCTCGTTACCCGGTTTCGGGGTAAGGGATTCAGGTGTATATCGCAAGAATGCAATCCACTTGCCATCGGGAGACCAACTTGGATACAGATCGCTGGATGTACTGTTTGTGAGCCTATCTTTTTGGAATGTATTTAAGTTCACTCGAAAGATGTTGTAGGTGTCTTGGTCTTTTCCTTCCTGATTCATCACAGTTGTCAGGAGAGAAGCAACAAACCATTCGCTGTCAGGTGACCACGATGGAAAGACCCAGGCATTGTTCGCGGCTATCAGGGTTACATTTCTTCTTAGGGGATCCGCCACATGAATGACTGGAGTCCTGGTCATCGCTTGACCGAAATTGCTCCAATCAAATAACAAGTATTTTCCATTTGGCGACCACACTAATGAATGTTCAACCATGCTATAGAACTTTTCGAACATTTCGGGCTGAATTAATCCGCTACCATCCTGACGAATAAACGAAATAAAGGTTTCGGGAAAAGTTCCGGTAGGTTTTCGATCGACAAACGCCAGCCACTCTTCGGGGTAGGGTGTTGCCGGGGTAGATAATGGAGTAGTGGATGGTATCAAAGCGGTTGTTGCCGTTACATCTACAATAGCCGTGCCATAATTGGCGTGGGTATACTCATCGTTGCAGCGGAAGTGTTTTGGGCGGTTGGCATCGAAGACTCGACAGGTTGGCATGCAACTAAGATTGTCGTTAATGCCAGTAATGTATACAATCTTATTAAATTCGATTTGTTGCTTAATGCTTTTTTTGCCAGCATCATATTTGCCTATGGAACAGATAGCCAGGTTGGATAACGGGTATTTGCGCCATGAGTCACTTGATTCAGTTTGCTATTAAGCACATCAAGAACCCATACATCCATTCCATTTCCGCCTGCCGTTGTGCTGAAGGCAAGGTATTCTCCGTCCGGCGACCAAACCGGTGTTTCGGTCAATGCTCCTTCAAATTGCGTAACCTTTAGGATGTTTCGATCTCGTATATCCACCACATAGATGTTGCTGACTAATTTGTCTGCAACATAATCGGCTTCGTAACTTGAATCAGTTTCATCACTGTTTTCCTCCCGAGCAACGAAAGCAATAGACTGACCGTCCGGCGACCAGGCTGGGCGATAACCGTGTCCAGCATCTGCATAGCCTAACAATGCAGGATTCTCTCCATCACCTCCCATCACCCAGAGTTCGCCAATGGTAAACGGAATATTCGAATCGGGCATGCGAATATAGGCGATCTCTTTTTCAGACGGTGACCAATGAGCAAAAGCGATGATATGATTTGGCTCTACCAGTACGCGCTGCGCATTCCCGCCGTCAATGTCTGCGATCCAGGTTTCACTGCCATAGCCCAAACCCTGCGTGAGGGAATAGATCATACGCCTGCCATTCGTTGAAAGGGCTATATCATATGTATTGCCTGGAACCGATAATTGCTGATGCTTGCCACTATTGATTTGGATCTGGTAGACACGGGAGTTTGGCAGGTTTCCGTCTCTCAAGATAATTTCATTTCCAGTTGGAGCCCAATTAAGAAAAGAACTATCCTGGGTTAGATTTAAATCTAAATCAACACCCTTGCCTGACGCAACATTAATTACTTGCACAAACCCGCTTGCCTCGCAGGTTATATCAATTGCCAGCCACGGTCCATGCGGGGACGCGTACATGCCGAGAGTCGCGCAACCAGCTGGGATAAAGGTGTCTTCGATTTCAGAATCTTCATCGCCTAATGGTTCTGATTCATGTGCAGTCAATTCCAATACCTCAAATTCGCGGGCGCTTAATGTCCCTTTCATGGTTGGGTTGGGTTGGGTTGGGTTGGGTTGGGTTGGGTTGGGTTGGGTTGGGTTGGGTTCATTGGTCACGTTCCTCCTTGCCACAGGGTAGTAGTTTTTGTTTTGCGAATCATTGTCCCGCACCCCAGGCTACAAAACAGGCTACAGAATCTGTCTGACAACTTCGATGAAAAACACAGACCCTAAAGGATGAATACCTTTAGGGTCTGTGCATTTCAATAATAGGACTTACGCAAAACCCAAGATTTATCCACTACTCTTCGCGAATTTTCGCTACTCCTTTGAAAATTCGCGGGGATTGGCGTAGATTAGCGGACAAAATACTCATTCTGCGTAAGTCCTGAATAAGAACTTTATCTCCCCGGCGCGGCTCTTAACCTTCTCGCCAAAAAGATCACAAGCACCAGCGCGAGCGCGGCGAAGAACAAACTGGGGATACCCACTTCATCGGCGAAGCCGGTGTTGGGTAAGGCGGTCGAGGTGGGAATGACGGTCTGGGTGGTATTGGCGATCTGCGTGAACGCCGCGCCCACTGTTGCCGTGGCGGGGACGTTCGGGGTGAAGGTGGGCCCGCTGGGGGTGAAGGTAGGCCCGCCGGGGGTGGCAGTGGCGGCGCCCGGCGTCCCGGCGGTATTGGTCGCCTGAGCGATAACCGGCGTATTGGTGGGAGGCAGGGTGGCGGTCGCGCCGGCGGTGGCGGTCAGCGCGTTGGCTACCCCGGTCTGAGTCAACCCAGCCTGGATCGTCGCGGCTTGGCGCGTCGATTCTGCCAACGCCGTCTGCGAAGCGGATTGGTTATTATTCAACGAGTACCATACATACGCGCCGAGACACAGCAAGGCAAGCAACACCAGCAGACCCAACCCGCCCGCGGCAAACAGGAACGTGCGGTTATTGGATTCCTCCGGCGGATTCTCGTCGTCGTAATCGATTGAGGTTTCGTCGAATGTGGACATCGTTCATTCTCCTATGCAAGTCATCGTCATTCGGCTAACGTTCGTTTTGCCTCAGACGAATTTTAAATATTATCCCACAACTTCAAGATTTACCAAAGGCGCGATCACGGTCTCGCCATTCTCCAGGCGCACATCCGCCGCCGCCGCGCGCAAACCGCTGGCAAGTTCGCTCAACCCCGGGCGCAAGTTCGCAATCGACCCGATCATTCCCGCGTGAGGCTGGCGCTTCATACGCACAGTTTGCCCCACCGCAAATGTATCGTATGAATTCGGCTCCTCGGGTTCATTGGTCACCGGCAATGGGATGATCACCTCGGGGCGGTTGCCGTTATACCGATCAAAATGTTCCGCGTTCACTGTGGCGTCGCGTTTATCGTTCGTGGTGAGCAACTTAAATGCCGCCGAGTTCATCGGCATGGCGCCGAACCCATCCAGAACAAGGATGGGATATTTCATTTGGTACGCCAATTGTAATAGCGAAGAATACATGCTCGAGAGGACAAGCCCGCGCACGGGCACATCTGCCGCCGCGCGCAACGTATCCGCGTCGCGCACATGCCCGCCGAGGATCACCGAACCGCGCACGCTCACATCGAGTCGGTCGGCGGTCAAAACATCATCGGGCTTTTCGATCAGGCTGATCATCGAGCCGTTGTCGATCCGTCCGTTCCCCCACACTCCCTGAATGAGCGCGCCCGCCGTGCGAATCACAACGCCCTTTTCAGGGATGATCTGCGTCACCACGCCGGGCAAACCCGCGCGGAGTTCGATCTTCGCATCGCCCACTTCCATCAGAATCTGCCCCCCGCCCGCCACCATCACGCGCCCAGCGCGAGGCGCGCGAATACTGCGCGAGAACATCCCGCCGCTTTCGGCAACCAATGCGCCTTGCGCCACGCGGTCGCGTTCGTTCACCTTGATCATGCGGTCGGCAAGTTTCACCGGCACATTGAACGTTCGCGCCACATCGATCAGCGCATGTTCGCGCGCGAAGTTCGCCTCGGCGATCACATCCGTAGGGCTCACGCGCTGGTTCAAATGCGCGTTCACCTTGCCAGCCACCGGCAAGAGGCGTTCGCGCACGATCGTGGCAAGCGGCAGAATATGTAAAACAGGCGCAAGCATCGTCATTAACCTCCCACCGCATGAGACCAGCGCTTCATCAACTCGCGCCGGCGCACCGCATCGGCTGGAAGATTCAACGGGCGCCCCCGCGCATCGATAACGACGCCCAACGCGCCGCCCGTCACAGTGACGGTTCCGCTTCTTCCCGCGCCCAAGCCTGCGTCTGCCCGTCGAAGCGGACTCAACGCCAGGCGGGCAGTCTGGCCGCTTGGCAGGGGAATGATCTCCAGCCCGCCGAATTTCACATCCGCTCGCGCCTCGGTCTTATCCGCGTAGGTAAGTTTGGCGCGGAGGATGGTCTCGCCGTAGTTCGCCGAGGCGATCACCGACACAACCGTTCCCATGCCGATGAACGCGCCAGATTCGATCACCTGCACCGGCAGGTAATGACTTCGTGTTGCCGCCGCGCCCAGCATCGGCAGAAGGTTATTCTGATCGAGCAAAAACGGCATAATGCCGACGGGTTGAATCGCATCCAGCAATAACAATAGACTTTGCCCCACCGAACCGCTATCGGCAATCGCGCCGCCGCCTGCGATCAGCAAGTCGAGCTTCGGCATCAGGTCGGCGCGCGAAGCGCGCGCGCTGGCGGGGAAGTTTTTCTGCGCGGAGCGCACAGCAAGATACAACGCCTGTCTCGCAATGGCTTGCATAATGGCGTGTTCATCCTGCGTGGCAGGGATGGTGGACGGATACAACGATTTCTGAAAGAGGAACTCGCGCAACGTGTTCGACGATATATCAAGCCGCATCCAACGCATGATCTGTTCGATCTCGGTATATTGCAGGAGCGCGCCGAGGTTCTCGCCCAACCCAAACTGAGGGTACACCCCCAGCGCTAATTCGCCATTGAAGCCCGCCGCAACCGTCGCCGCCGAGGCGCCCATGTTCACACTCAACAACCCCCGCGTCGATTCGTACAGCCGGCTCAAAAAGCGGATCATGCGCCCTTGCGCATACGCGGTCGGCAGTAAATTTCCCGATGTCGAGTTATACAACTCGTCCACGCCTTTGATCTGCCGCTGACGGAGGTTCGTCACCAATGACGCGAGCACATTGCTGGCTGGTTCCAGGTCTTCCACTTCAAGCGACGGGCGCACGTTCGGGCTGACCTGCAATTTCCCGGCATGACCGCCGAGCAATTCCCGCACATCGTTGGCAAGTTTGTGATTCCCCGCGTAAAGCACCATGGGACGTTTTTCGCCGGGCATCAGATAGCAGGCAAGCCCAACGGCTTCGAGCATCTTCAGCATCGAGCGCGAGGCGCCGCCATCCGTGCCGCCGGTGAGGATGACGAGGTCCGGTCGCGATCTCACGATGGAATCCAATTGCTGGTCGGGGCGGCGTTTGTCCGAGAGGTCGAGGGTGTCGACCACGCGGCTGTAGGTGGATTCAGCCAAACGTCGCGCGCTCTGAAGCGAAACATCCGAAAGCAAGCCGGCGATCACAGTTTTCACCGCCGGTCCCGCCGACATGGTGGCGACCACCCCATCCACGCCGGAACCGTCGGGTTGCGCGGGCGTGATGATGTTATTATCTTGCGAACCGAGCAAGGTTGCGCCGGTCACAGCCTGCAAATTTTGTATCGCTTCGCGCACGCCGATGCCGATATGCTTGAATGGCGCCTCCGCGGTGGAGGGTGCTTGCCCGGAGGCGACAAAACGATACTCACCCTCGACCACATCAAACAACACGGCGCGCGTTACAGACGCGCCCACATCGATGGCGAGAATGGATTCGGTTTGAACAAGAGAAGCAGGCATACGTTATATTCCAGCCTACTGGCGGATGAAATTGATCATCGAACTCAACCGTTCGATCATGGCGGTCAACGCCGCCATGTACACACCGGCGAATAATGTCCCAAAGGTGATGGCAATGAAAACTTTCCCGAGCCATGCCACGCCCTCGAAGAAGGGATTGCGTTTGGGCGTTCCATCTGGAGCGCGCCCGGCGCTGAACTGAAAATATCCCAACACCGCCACCGTGCCAGCCAGCATGATCGCGCCTTGCGCCAAACGAGTGAACGCCTGCGCGGCGTCCAAGCCGCGCACATCGAACATATCCATTGCCGCCAGCGACTGGGGGATCAACGTGCCGAGCATTGCCCCGCCTATGGCGGTGGCGGCTCCCACCCCAGCCAAAATCGCCATGGCAAAGTTGCCGATCCACGAAATGCGCGGCAAAAGTTTGGTAAACAAGGTGAAGCAAAGGATGAAGGGAATGACCGCCAAAATCAACTGGGCTGGGTCGTTGTTCCTCAATGGATTGAACAGTTTTGGGATCAACACATAATGCCATATGGCGGCGGCGGCATAACCGGACGAAACGCCGATGAATAGGTATACCGCCAAACGAAATAACGGATTATCGCCGATCAAATAACTGAAGATCAGCAAAGTGAGGATCAACCCAACAAGCCCGGCGAGAAAATCGATGGACATGGCTATCCCGCCTCCGCCGCGTTACGTCTTGCGCGCAAGCCCGCAATCAGGCTCCACAGGCTTCCAAAGACCATCATCACAACGCCCAACACCATGCCAATTCCGAACGCGTCCCAATAAATGCGCGCGATGCCAGGACGGCTGTTGTTGACAAATTCATAACGAGCCGCGTCTGCCAGCCCGCCCACCATCCCATTGATCTGTTGCGAGTCGACGTAGGGTTGCAGTAACGGCGTTGCCTGGGCGCTTGCCGCGAACAAAAGCGGTTGAAACGCAAAGTAGCCTGTATCTGCCTGATTCCTCGCCACCAGTTGCTCCACCCACAACCGACCGGATTCTCCGTTATCGGTGAGCACAACCACAGCGGCATATTCTGAGAATGCGGCTTCCACCGCGCCGGGCATGGCAGTAGACGGCGCATTGATAAATTCACGCACCCCGGAAGCGCCGCCAGGCAGATAGCCTAAATTCACGTAGTTGGCGCCGGGTTGGTAATTGATCCCCGCCGGCGAACTGATCCCGGTATTGAGCAGAAGTCGATTCACCAGCCCCGTCCCACTCGGCGACGTGGAAATGAAAACCAACCGGGCGCGCGTGGTCAGCACGAGGTGATCGAGCAAGGGTCCGCTGACCGCTTCCAGTTCAGGCGCGAGCGCCGGCTCATAATCGATGACGACCAAAATGCTGGAGTTTTGCGGCAGGCGGGTAATAATGCTCACGATCGCCCGCACCGGCGCCGGCAGGTCGGTAGAGATCGGCAGGTTCTGCGTTCGCATAAAAATCATCGCGCTCAACACAATAAGGAAGAGACCAGACAACACCCAACGGAGAATCCGTTGCGATGTGACGATGGATTGCGCGCCGATTGCCCGCGCGGTAGTTTCGCCTGCCAGCACAGATTCAAGGATCGACGCCGCCGATTGTTGCTCGTCGGAGGCTTGCAATTTCAGCGAGATCGCTTTGGGGCGGCGCGACGAGCCGATCGGGGCAACGGGGATGACTCCCTGCAACCCCGCCAGCGGACCTTCCCGCTCCGCTTCGTCCGACATTGAAACTGGCTCGGCAACTACAGCCGATTCGGCGGGACGCATGGCTTGCACCCATGCAGGCAGGCTCTCCGGGGCAAGCGATTCATCGGACGATTCAGATGGCGCGGGCATTTGTTGCGGCGCATCTGCTTCAAACTTCGATTCAGACTCAGACAACCACGCCGGCATCTCCACAGAGAATAACGAGTCGATATCCTGGTTCGATAACGATCCCGCATCCATAGGGGCTGGGATAAAGCCCGGGTCGATGGGAACAGGTTGAAGCGGGGAATGAGCCGCCGCATCATCATCCTTGAACCAATCTGAAAGCGCGCCGGGCGCCGGCATAGATGGTTCCTCGGTCGCGCTCTTCAGCCAATCGGGAACCGCATCACCGCCATCGAGCGACCCGGTGGGAATCTTTGTGAACGGCGAAGTGGATTCGGCGGGCGTTGGGTTGATGAGAGTTTCCTGCCCGCCGCCTTTCAACCATTCGAGATTGTTTTCGGACGGCTTCTCCTCAAACGGCGACACTTTTTGACCCTCTTGCGGCGTCAGCCAATTGAGGGCTTCGGCGGGCGAAACCGGCATGGATGATTCGTCTTGCGTGAGCGGTATCTCTACACCGCCGAGATTGTTCAGCCATGAAAGATCATCGGGAGTAGATGCGGGTTTTTGTACTTCGGGTTGAGCGGGCGTTGGCGCGTCGAACGCGATGGCAGATGAGCCGCCGAGTTGATTCAACCAGCTTAGATCGTCCGGCGTCGAGGCGTCCGCGCCGGGCAAAGAATCTGACGCGAACGCCGGAGCAGACGATGATTGTTCGGCTTGTTTTGTTGAGTCTTCGAGCTCGTGAAGCCAACTCAGATCTTCCGGTTCTTTGGCAGGCTCAGGCTGGTTAAAAGCAGGCAACGAGGCGGCATCGGTCATCCAACCCAGTTCGTTGGGTTCGATTTCAACGGGAGGGCTTGCCTCTGTCGAGGCTTGCGCGAACCATTCCGATAGTTCGTCTTTTGATTCGGTTTGCGCCGAATCGGTAGAACCGCTCATCCACACCGGCATGTTTTCCGATTGCGGGGCAGGCTCTTCTTCGGCGCGCGGGAGTTGCGGTTCAGGATCGTTTTTTTCAAATTGGGCGAAGAAGTCTGAAATCGATTCCGGCGCGGATGGTTTTTCAGCCTCGCTTGTTTTCCCAGGCGGATTGATCCCCGCAAGCCAATCGGGCGTTTCATCTCCATCATCAGTTGCCTGCGCGGCAAGCCCAGCTAACAGATCGGGCGGCTCATTGCTGACTTTGGGTTTGGCGGCTTCTTCCGCGGCATTTTCCTCCGCCGATTCCCGCGCCTGTTGCCGGACATCCTTCAACCATTGCGGCAGGATCGGCTCGAGTTCGCCGGTATGTTTCTTGACGGGGCTTTCTCCAAACTGGACAGAAGACTCGGCTCTCAGCGGCGCCTGGCAGAACTGGCAGTTATCCAGAAAATCCGGGTTTTCCTTTCCGCAGTTGGGACATTGCAAGCCGTCCATGGTTAATTCCCCCCATACGGGCGGTCGATGCCGAACAGCACGCGCAACCCGGTCAACAATGTTCCAAGCGCAATGCCAAGCAACAAACCGCGCGCGCCGCCGCGCGAGAAGGCATTCAAGAAATCGAGCAATTGCTGTGCGCCTGGCAACTGTCCTATCGGCGTGGGCATGATCAGGATCAACACCAAAATTGCGACCACTAAAAAGATGGCAGACATTAAATCTGCGCGCCGGCGCAACAGCCGGATGCTGGCGTAGATCAGGGTGACGACAAGGATCGCCATCAGCGCGCTTTCCACCGGCACGATGATCGCGTCTATTGCCAGGCGCATGAATGGGTTTTCCGGGCCGAGGAGCAAGCCAAACCCTGTGGTAAAGATTAGAGCGATGACAAGAAGCACGCTATAGATTCCACCAGCCTGACGGGCGCGAAATTTTTCCATGTGAACGAAAATGAGGTTGATGATGCCGATCAATGCGGCGAACGCCCCTATGATGATCGCCCAATCGGTAATGAGCGACCCGATATAGCTCAACGCATCCGCGTCGATGAAATAGCCGAGCAGAACCAGAATACCAGCCGCAATGGCGAATGCCGCCGTAAAGACTCGCATCAGAAAGCCAGCCCGATCAGTTTCAACAATGAGCCGCCAAGAATAACGACGATCAGGATCCAGCGCAACACATCCTGTGTGTTCAAACTTGCTTCATGAGACAAGCCCGCTCCCACGTACGCGCCGGAGGCAAATAATTCTTCGCCGATCAGTGGGTCTTGTGAAGCCGCGTAAAAGATGGACTGCGCTGTGAGGTTGTCGCTTGCGCCGATGAGACTGGAGTCTTGCCGGTCCGCGCCTTCGGCAACGAGGGCGGCTTCGGGACCCAGGTCGCCGATGATGATGTTGGCGGAAACGTTGTCGTCGCGGGAGATGGGAATCGTCCCTGCGGCGTAGGCAAAAGGCGAGAGACCAGTCACCCGTCCGGCGGTGACGCGGAATTGTTCCTCTGCCCCAGCCGCGCGATACCCGGATTGCGACGTGTCTTGTGAGAGGATCGTGATGGCGGCATCCCCAGAGGTGACGATTGGCGGGCGATCGCTGACCGAAGTCCGTTCGGCGATTCGTCGCACGAGCGCCAGCCCTGCCAGAGCCGAGCCGCCGCGCGCGGTAAAGAAGTTGCCGCGTCCCAGTGAGATGTGAAGCCGGGTTCCGTTTTCAACCGCCAAGCCGATCTCGCGGTTGAGACGATCAAAAGCAGGGATGCGCCGAAGCGTGGCTGGCGATCTCCGCCGCAACGCGAGAAAGATAACGAAAAGCAGGACAACGATAACGACGATTCCCAGCGCGATCATGCCGCCCTCCCGCCGCGCAAGATGCGGGCAAAGGCTTGAGTCTCTTGATCTGATTCGAGCATTCGAGCAATCGCCGTTGTGTGTTTCCCGCCAATGAAAGGTTGGGTGATGTACATCACCTGCGCGCCAAACACGGTTAGAGGAGCGCCTGCATCGAGGACCCATGCAACGAGTCCGTCGAGTTTGAGTCTCTGCAGGGATTCAGCCCACTGAGTCCAATCCGTTTCCGATTGCATGGTCAAAGTATAGCATATTTTGATTCATGAGCCGGCGCATGGAACGCGCTGTGAATTTCAAAGTCGTTGCGAAGAAGCGGAGGTCTCTGAGTGAAAAACCCAACAACCCTCATAGTATAATCACGCCAGATTTCATTCGCGGAGGACGCATGAGCGAGCAAAAAATTCGTGTTTTGGTTGCCAAACCCGGTCTCGATGGGCATGATCGCGGAGCAAAGGTTGTGGCGCGGGCA
>WBZY01001065.1_pt1 | contig 16056 bp, 12 predicted proteins | sample 5204191 | NCBI WGS metagenome assembly WBZY01 (sample SAMN12344363, study PRJNA552823) | activated sludge metagenome | biome: Activated sludge suspended growth; feature: Anammox Sidestream; material: Wastewater; isolation source: activated sludge from anammox sidestream of wastewater treatment...
GGCGCGATCCTGGTTCGGGCGCTGAGGGAACAAGGCATCCTGGTCGTGGTATCGGCCATGAACGACGGCCGGCCCGACGGGCTCGGGCTTCCCGCCTGCCTCTCCGGCGTGATCGCCGTGGGCGCCACGTACGACGACGGTCCGCGGCTGGACCAGATGACCGACTTCAGCAACCGCGACGCCGCCATCGCGTTGCTCGCGCCCGGCCACTCGATCGACACGAGCGCGCTCGGAGGAGGCGTGACGACGTTCGGCGGTACCTCGGCCTCGGCGCCCCTCGTCGCGGCGTGTGCGGCCGTTCTCCGGGAAGCGAAGCCCGACGCGACGGCCGACCAGCTCCGAGCCGCACTCACCACCTCACCCACGGTCGTTACCGACGGCGTCACCGGACGACGGTGGCCGCGCCTCGACTGCGAAGCGGCGCTCGTCGCGTTGCCCGAGCCCGGGCCGGCCGTCCTGCTTCCAGCGGCTGCCCTCGTTCTCCTGCTGATCCGCCACGGGCGGCGCGCGTAGCCCCGGATTCGCCGTCGGCAGCTCGGCCTCGCAGGGGCGAGCATGCGGGCCCGGAGCGGCCTCGCTCGTGAGACCTTGGCCCGCGCTTGTCCCGCCGCAAGACGCCCGACGAACGCCCCCCTGGCAGTCTGTAGTCGCTCGGGGCGAAGACTTCGACCAGCGCAGGTGACCGGCGCGACGTCGGACATCACCGCGCTCGGCACCTGTGCGCGCGAGCGCGTTCTCTGCCGCGGCTGCCGCTCGGTCGGCGATGGACGCGCTCGTCCTGCCCTGCGACACCCTCGGAGTGCTTTGCCATAACGGGGTTCGGCACCACGCCCGTGCGGACGTACACGAGCGGCCCGATCGGCCCCCTCGCGAGCGGCTTCGGCTGCTCCGGCTGCCTCGGCCAGCTGCGCAACGCGTACGCGGGCGACGACGAGGACGTGGCCTTCGACGCCGACCTGCTCGGCCTCGACGACGACGGCGACGGCCAGCGCGATGTCCCCGGCGACTCCGACGGCTCCGAACCGGCGGACCCGACTTCGGCGCCCCGGGCCCTGCGCACCGCGACGAGGCGGCGCCCCCGCCCCGGGCGGCCCTGGAGCGGCCCGCGCCTCAGGCCGGGTGCGAGTCGATCAGCACGGCGACGAGGACCGCCGGCTCGTCCGAGCGGTTGGCCCAACCGTGCATGCAGCCCTTCTGGACGACGACGTCGCCGGGCCGTAGCAGCACGTCGCGGCCCTCGGAGAGCGCCCACAGCTCGCCCGACGCGAGCACGAAGTAGTTCAGCGTGTCGGTCTTGTGCATGGTCGGGCTCTTCGCCGAGCGCAGGTACTCGAGGCTCGGCACGTGCACGCTGTGGATCGCCTGGTGGTACGCGACCATCATCTCGGGCGTGACCTCCGGCATCTCCCTTGCGGGCGGGAACTTGAGCACGCGGAAGATCGCGCCGCCGTCCGGGGGCTCGTGATACATCGCCTGGTCGGCGACAGGGTCGGCCGGGTCGGACAGGTCGGCGGGGGTCTCGTCGTTGCGCCAGAGCTCCTGGCTCTGCAGGCCCGGCGCGGCGAGCTTCGCGGACAGATCGGTCTCGTCGACGACGTCCGAGAGCCCGTCGGGGCGGTTGGCCATCACGTAGCGCTTCATCGCTGCTCCTCCGGCGCGCCCCGCCCGGGTAGCAGGACGCGGGTGCGCAGCACGCCGATGCCATCGACCTCGAACTCGACGACGTCGCCGTGCTCCAGGAACTCGCCGCGCTCGAGCCCGCAACCCCCGCCGACGGTGCCCGAGCAGAGGATCTCGCCCGGATGGAGCGTCTCGTCGCGCGAGACGTAGGCAATCAGCTCGGCGAACGAGAGCGACATGCTCGCGCTCGAGCCCTCGGAGCGCAGCTCGCCGTTCACGCGGACGCGCATGGCCGCTCGGGTCTCGTCGAACTCGTCGGCCGTCACGATGCAGGGGCCGAGGACGTTCGCGCCGTCGAAATCCTTCGACTTGGTCGGACCGAGCATTCCGGGCATCTCGAGCATCTGCTGGTCGCGAGCGGAGAGGTCGTTGAAGATCGAGAAGCCGAACACGTGCTCGCGCGCCCGATCGGCTCGGATGTCCCTGCCGCGCGTTCCGATCACCGCCGCGAGCTCGAGCTCGTAGTCCATCAGCTTCGAGTACGAGGGCCAGGTGACGTCTGCGTCCGGTCCGACCACGGCGAAGCGGTTCGCCTTGTAGTAGATCGGCCGCTCGCGGAAGGTGGCGTGCATCGCGGCCTGGGCCGGAGGCACGGATCCCGTCGCCGCCTTCGCCCGCTCCATCAGCGCGGTCAGGTGCTCCTCGAAGCAGAGGCAGTCGCGGATCTGCTCGGGGCGGGGGAGGGGCGCGAGCAGCCGCGTGCCGGCGAGGGGGAGCAGCTCGAGCCGCGCCGGTTCTGCGAGCAGCCGCCGCAGCGCGGAGAGCGCCGCCGGGCCGGCCTCGATCAGCGCCTGCATCGAGGCGAAGGCGGGCTCGGGCGAGCCGCCCCTCTGGCGCACGCTCGCGGCGACGTCGACCACGCTGTCGCCCCCGCGGAGCGCTCCGAGGCGCTCGCTGCCGTCGCGGTGGAACGTGACGAGCTTCATCGGTCGACTCCCGGGCCGCTCTCACGCGGCGCCATGGTGGTACTATAACGAGAGTTTTGGTACCACGTCAAGCCGGGCGATGCAGCTCTCTCCGATTCGGCAGAAGCCCGAAGGGGACGCTTCCCGACCGGCTCGCGGACGCCTCTGCCGGGTCCGGGAGCAGAGTGCAGGTACCGGAGAAGCCTCAGCGTTTTCCCCGGTCGGAACGCCCCGGGCGGCGCTCCGGGAGGAACAATCCGTGGAGCAGGAGCTCGTAGAGCTCGGCGAAGGCCTCGCTGAAGCGCAGCCGCGCCTCGGCCAGGAAGGCCGGGTCGTTGATGCGGGTGATGGTGACGAGCAGCATCTCGGCCACGAGGTGCGAATGGAGCGGCCGGAAGCTGCCCCGGGCGATCCCCTCCTCGACCAGCTCGCGCAGGAAGCGCACGCGCTCGCGCTGGTGCGCCTCGAGCAGGGCGCGCGCGGGCGCGAAGGCCTGGACGTCGGCGACGAACGCCGAGCTGGCCTTGCGCGACTCGCTGACGCCGGGCTCGAGGAAGGCGGCGATTCGCTCCTGGGGTGCCTCGTGGGTGAGCGCCCCCTGCCAGCCGAGCTGGCGCACCCGCTCGAGCCAGCGGCGCACGACGAGGAGGAAGATCCGCTCCTTGCTCGGGGCGATCTCGTAGAGCGTTCGCCGCGAGCAGCGCAGGGCCGAAGCGAGGGTCTCGACGGTCGTGGCTCGCAGGCCCGCCCCGAGGAAGTGCGCCTCGAGGGCGTCGAGCAGCGCCTCGCGGTCTCGGCGCGGGGGCGTGCGCTGCCCTCGCGCCTTCGGTCTGCTCGCGCCCGCCACGCCGGGTTCCCTCCGCCCGGGCGACGCTACCAGACGGCGGCCGCGGCGCGCCCGGCCGGGGCGCGGCTCGCGTGAGCGCGCCGACCTCGGCCTCGCTGCTGCGCCAGGCCCTCGCGCGCCATGGGAGCCGCACCGCCCTCGTCCACGGAGACGTGCGCTGGAGCTACGCCGACCTCGACCGCGAGTCCGACCGCGTCGCCGGCGGCCTGCGCGGCCTCGGCGTCGGCGCGGGCGACCGCGTCGCGCTGCTGCTCCACAACGGCGCCGAGTACGTGATCTCCCACCTCGCCCTCGCGAAGCTCGCCGCGGTGCGGGTGCCCCTCCACGACCTGCTCTCGCTGCCCGACGTCGAGCACGCCTTCGCCCACTCGGGGGCGCGGGCGCTGATCGCCCACCGCTCCCTCGCCGGGATCGTGCCCGCCGCCGCGCGGGGCCGCTGCGTCTTCGCGAACGACGTGGCGGGGGACCCGGTCGAGCCGGACTTCGCCTCGCTCGCGGGTGCGGGCCGCTTCGCCCCGGCCGAGGCCGACCCCGGCGCCCCGGGCCTGATCCTCTACACCGGCGGCACGACGGGCCGGCCGAAGGGGGTGGTCCACTCCTTCGGCGCCCTCGGCGTCGGCCTGCTGGCCCACGCGCTCTACGGCGAGATCGCCCCCGACGAGCACCTGCTCGTCGTCTCGCCGCTGCCGCACTCGGCGGGCTTCCACGTCGAGGCCGCACTGATGCAGGGGGCGCGGGTGACCCTCCACGCGCAGTTCGACGCGGGCGCCGTGATCCGCAGCATCGCGGGCGAGGCCATCACCTGGACGTTCCTCGTCCCGACGATGATCTACCGGCTGCTCGACCACCCGGCGCTCGCGGGCGGCGGCCTGGGCTCGCTGCGCACCGTCGTCTACGGTGCCGCTCCCATCGCCCCGGCGCGGCTCGCCGAGGGGCTCGCCCGCCTCGGCCCGGTCTTCCTCCAGCTCTACGGCCAGAGCGAGTGCCCGAACTTCGCGACCACCCTCTCGAAGGCGGACCACCTGCGCCCCGAGCTGCGGGGCTCCTGCGGGCAGGCCGTGCCGGCGGTGCGAGTGAGCGTCCGCGACCCGGCGGGCACGCCCGTCGAGGTCGGCACCGTCGGCGAGGTGTGCCTCCAGTCGAGCTACACCCTGCGCGGCTACCACGGCGACCCCGAGCAGAGTGCCGCCGCCTTCCACCCGGGCCGCTGGCTGCGCACGGGCGACCTCGGCTACCTCAGCGCGTCGGGGCACCTGTTCCTGGTCGACCGCGTCAAGGACATGGTGATCAGCGGCGGCATGAACGTGTACACCGCCGAGGTCGAGCGCGCGATCGCCGAGCTTCCCGGAGTGCGGCAGGTCGCGGTGATCGGGCTACCGCACCCCGACTGGGGCGAGGCGGTGACGGCGCTCGTGGTCCGCGACGGCCCGGAGCCCGAGCGCGAGGCGATCCTCGCCCACTGCCGCGCGCGGCTCGCGCGCTACAAGGTGCCGAAGCGGATCGAGCTCGTGGCGAGCCTGCCCCTCACCGCGTACGGAAAGATCGACAAGAAGCGGCTGCGCGCCGGGCTCGCCCCGGCCGGCGCGGGATGAGCCCGAGGCGGCTGCGCGCCGGGCGCCGGTTTCGCGGTGGACCAGCGCCCGTCGGGCTCGGCTAGCCTCGGCGCGGCCCGAGATCCAGGGAGATTCCTTCCCGATTCATCCAGCGCCCGAGACGAGGATCCCCGATGGCCCGGCTCGCTCTCGCCCTCTACCTCGTCTTCCTCGCCCTCGCCTTCGGGCTGCGCGGCTGGCTCCAGTGGCGGCGCACGGGCGACGCAGGCTTCCGCTTCGGCGGGCTCACGGCCTCCGGCGCGGAACGCGCGGGCTCGCTGCTGTTCGTGCTCTCGCTCGGGCTCGGGCTCGCCGGACCCGTGCTCGAGCTGCTCGGCGCCCTTCCCGCCCTCGAGCCGCTGCGCCGGCCGCTCGCCGGCACGCTGCTCGCGCTCGCCGGCATCGCGGGCACCCTCTACGCGCAGCTCGAGATGGGCGCGTCGTGGCGCGTCGGCGTCGACCCGAGCGAGCGCACGCTGCTCCGCACGGGCGGCCCGTTCTGGCTGGTGCGAAACCCCATCTTCAGCTTCATGATCCTCGCCTCGACCGGGCTCGCCCTGCTCGTCCCGAACGCGGCGAGCCTCGGCGCCCTGCTCGCCCTGCTGGCCGCGATCGAGATCCAGGTGCGGCTCGTCGAGGAGCCGCACCTCGCGCGCGTGCACGGCGAGGCGTATGCGCGCTGGGCGAGCCGCACCGGGCGCTTCGTGCCCGGCGTGGGGTTGCGCAGCCCGAGCGTCCCACCCCGCCCATGAAATCGCCGGTGCGCCGGCGTCCCGCCGGCGGCCCGGGTACCTCCCTCACGCGCTCGGGCACGTCGTCGAACCCGAGCCGCAGCGCACGCGTCATCACCGCGTGCATCCAGTCGAGGCCCACGACGTAGGTGAGTTCGAGGACCTCCTCCTCGCCGAGGTGCTCGCACAGCGCGACGAAGGTGCTGTCCTGCACGCGGCCGAGCTGGAGCACCCGCTCGTCGGTGTACGCGAGCACCGCGGACTCGGCCGGCGAGGACGCGGCCGACGCGGCCCGCGCCGGCACGGCCGCGATCTCCTCCTCTTGGAGCCCACTCCCCGGATCGGCACGCCGGGGATCCGCCGGGCACTGACGGAACGCCCGCTCGGGATCGCCTAGGCTCCGCGGCGTGCGTGCGCTCGGAACACGGCTTCGCGGCGTCCCTGCCCTGCTGGCGGCCACGCTCGCCTGCTCCCCGCCGCCCGATGCCGGGCGCACGCGACCCGAGACGGTACGCGCCACGCCCTTCGAGCAGCGCGACGCCCGCGTGCTCGGCCTGCGCACGCGCTACATCGACGTCGGCCCGACGGAGTCTGCCGGCGGTCCCGCCGCCGCGCCCGCGCTGCTTCTCGTCCCCGGCCACACCTCGCGCATCGAGGAGTACGACGCGCTGGTGCCGGCGCTGGCGCGGCGACACCGCGTGGTGGTGATGGACTACCCGGGTAGCGGCTGGGCCGAGAAGCCCGACCGTGAGTACTCGCTGCGCCTGTACGAGGACGCGAGCGTCGCGCTGCTCGACCAGCTCGGGATCGGCGAGGCGCTCCTGGCGGGCGGCAGCCAGGGCGGGAACCTGGTGCTGCGGCTCGGCCATCGCTTCCCCGAGCGCTTCCCGCGCCTCGCGCCGTGGGCGCCCGGCAGCGCCTGGGAGGCGCAGCCGCGGGTCGGCCGGCTGATGCGCGCCGTGCGTGGCTACGCCCTCTTCTGGCCGATCGTGTGGGTGCAGTCGCGCTTCTGGTACCGGCGCGACTGGCCGGGCCGCGACGCCGCGCTGGCCGAGACCTTCGCCTACTACCGCGAGGTGATGGGACCGGGTTTCGTGCGCATGTACTTCGAGATGGCCGCCGACCAGGTGGAGAGCAGCCTGTTCGACATCGCTCCCGCCATCCACCAGCCGGTGTGGCTCGGCTGGGGCGACCAGGACGACGGGGCCAACATGGGCGAGGGCGTGGCGCGGCTGTGCGCGCTGCTTCCGCGCTGCGAGCTGCGCATCTTTCCGGGCGCGCGCCACTCGCTGGCCGCGGAGATCCCGGACGAGCTGGCCGCGGCGGTCGAGGAGTTCTTCACCCGGCGCCGGGAGGCCGCCGAGCCTCCGTGAGGAACGCCACCACCGGCCTCGCCGCCCGGCGCGCGGCCGCCCGTCCACGTCCCAGATGCACTAGCCCAACTTCCGCAGTTGGAGGGTCGTGATCGAGGCTTTTCGGGCACTTAGGGTCTTCGGTCGGCACCACATTTCGTCGACGTTCGAGGGGACGCGGAGCCGCTCGGGCAGGCGCAGACCGAGCCGGTCGAGCAGCATCGCCTGGGCCTTGTCGGGGCGCACGACGCAGCGCAGCCGCAGCTCGCGGCGCGAGCCGTCGGCCAGCGGGAGCACGACGTCGGTGCTCTGGATCCGGCCGAGCTCCTCCAAGATCGTGCGCGGGCTGTTGCCCAGGCCCGCCCGCTGTTGCCACTGCTCGAGCGTCTTCCACAGCACGTAGGCCAGGAAGCAGACGAGGATGTGGGCCTGCACGCGCTCGGCCTTCTGGTGCCAGATGGGCCGGATCGAGAGGTCCGTCTCGCCGCCTTCCCGGTCACGGTGCACTACGTCACCAACTCGCAGGTCGAGCTCGACGGCGACCGCGCGCGCCCTCACGCTCGTGCACAACCCGATGTTCTTCGCGAAGCCCGACGGCTCGCTCCAGGACTTCACCGTCGGCGCCACCTACGTCGACGAGCTGGTCTGGACCGACGACGGCTGGCGCATCGCCAGGCGCAGCGAAGAGGCCGGCTACGTGCAGGGCGCGCTACCCGGAGCGGCGCGGGCCCCGAAGAAATGACTCCGCGCTCTACGGTGTCCCGTCGCGACGGCTCCGCTCGCCCGAGCGCCGCAAGCGACGCCGCGCCAGGAGCGCCAGCGCCAGCGCCGCAAGCGGAGCCGCCGCGTCCGGCTCAGGACACTGCTCGAGCGTTCCGATGCAGTCGTCCACGTCGTCGCGCACACCGTCGCCATCGGCGTCGCTGTCGAGGAAGTTCGGGGTGCCGTCCGCGTCGATGTCGCCGGGAGGCTCGTCGGCGTCGGGCAGCTCGTCGTTGTCGGCGTCGCTGTCGCAGGCGTTCGGAAGCCCGTCGCCGTCGCGGTCGGTGGTCATGCCCTCGCTCGAGTTCGGAAGGCCGTCGTGGTCGCAGTCGCTGCCGTCGGGATACGGCGGGAATCCCGGCGTGTCGAGGAAGAAGCTCGCGCGCGCCTCGCGCGTGAAAGGAGGCGGTCGCGGCTGCGCCAGCACGCTCTCGGTGTCGGCCTGCTCGCCCGGCGCCAGGCGCGCCGACGAGGTGGCCTCGCAGCGCACCACCGCGTCGTAGCGGCCGCGGTGCTGCAAGCCCGTGAGCACGGCGCGCGCGCCGACCAGCGATTCGTCGAGCGCGAGCGGAACGCCGTGGAGCGCGATGTCGTTCGGACCATTGATCTCCGCGGTGTAGGTGGTGCCGCGGCCGAGCGCGTCCTGGAAGGAAGCCGTCGCTTGGATGGCCGGGGAGGTTCCCCCGAGCCGGGTGTCCGCCGGCGACGCGCTCGCCCAGCAGTCGGGCAGCGGATTCTCCAGATGGATCCAGTAGTAGAGCTGCTGCGGAATCGGATTGGTCGAGAAGAGGACGAGCGTCCACTCGCCCGGCTGCGGGGCCGCGACGCGCGCGAGCCGGTAGAAGGCGTCGTGTACGACGGAGGGGTGCGTGTGGGTCAGCACCGGCGCGCCCCCCGGCGCGAGCAGCCGGAATCCCGGCGCCCAGGTGTTGCCCAGGTCGTTGCGGTTCGAGAGCAGGATGTCGAGCCGCGTGGTGCCGGGCTCGACGCGGATCGGCACGTTCACCGGCGGGCCCGGCGTGGTGGGACCGCCGGGGTCGAGCGAGAGCGGCGTGCGCGTGGCGAGGGGCGTCTCGCCGCGCAGGCGCGCGTAGAGGTCCGCGTAGATCGTGGGCAGCTCGAGCGCGGTCGGCGCGTCGTACATCTCGCCGCCCGTCTGCTCGGCGATCTGGGAGAGCTGCTCGCCGCTGGCCGCGTCGCCGACCGGCATGGTGTAGACCACGACGCCGGCGTCGCGCAGCTCGTTGGCGACCGCGAGCGGATCGGCGCCTCGCATGTTCTCGCCGTCGGAGAGGAGGAGCACGGCCTGCGTGCGGCCGCCGGCCTCGGCGGCGAGCAGGTCGCCCGCCGCAGCGAGCGCGTCGCCGATCGCGGTGGTGCCGTCGTGCTCGAGCGCATCGACCGCGTCCGCGATCTCCGCCACCTCGTTCGTGTCCGGCAGCCCGCTTCCGGTCGGCACCGCGGGCGCCAGGCTCAGCTCTTCGACGACGTCGCCGTCGAAGGACAGGAGCGCGACCTCCATGCCGGTGCCCGCAACGAGATTCGCGAAGCCGCGCACGCCCGCCTTGGCCCAGTCGAGACGCGTTCGCGTGTCGTTCACGTACTCGCGGTCGGTGCGCATGCTGCCCGAACGATCGACCACGACGACCACCTGGTCCGCGCCCTCGACTTCGACGTCGAACTCGATCGGGATCGCGCACGGGATCGGCTCCAACGAGACCGGCAGCCCGGCCGGCTGCTCGAGCTCGAGGCCGTAGGCCCGATCCGCGTAGTCGAGCAGCTTGGCCCAGTCCGACTGGATCGGGCGGTCGTTGCGCAGGTCGCTGCGCGTGGTGGCGGCGGCCTCCCAGCGCTGCGTAGCGGTGTTCCAGAGCATTTCGCAGTTCTCGGTCTCGGTGCAGAGCCCGAGCTGCTGGAAGTCACCAGCCAGAACCCGCGTGCCCTCGCTGAACGAGGTCCGCTTCAGCGTTCCCCCGCTTTGCGCTTGGCGCTCGGAGAAGTCGTCGAAACGGACCCCAAGCGTGGCGTCGGGAGCCCCGTTCGCGAGATCTGCGATCGGGATCGCGCACGAGTCCGCCGAAGTGCCGGCGGTGCCGTTCACGCTGGCCACCCGCCGGTGATGGAACAGGCCGCCGTTCGGCTCGATCACGTCGAAGCTCGGCGGATCCTCCATCACGACGGTGCACGACTCGAGCCAGACCGGAAGATCCGCCGTTCCCTCGTCGAAGTGCTTGCCGTCCATCGCGAAGTGGAGCTGCCAGGCGTTCAGCGCGACGTGCTCGGCGTACACGTACAGCGCATGCGCGGAGCCCTCGTCGTAGCCGGTCACGTCGCCCAGGGCGTCGATCCAGTCCGTGACGAACCGCCGCGTGGCGGTGGCGTCGGCGGTCGCGAAGCTGGTCGGATCGAAGAGGCCGCCGGGCAGATCCTCGCCGAGCCAGCCGCCCACCGAGACGGTGTCGCCGGCGCGCGGTGCCGGGCAGGTGTTCTCCGCCAGCACCTCGTCGCCGCGCAGCAGGTCGTGGTTCAGCGCCGTCGAGATCTCGCTCATCAGCGCGCCGGTCGGACAGCTCTCACCGAGATTGCAGTCGGCCGCGTCGAAGCAAGGGCGCCCGGTCCCGACACCGCCGCCGGTCACGCACTGCTGCCAACCCGCCTGCTGCATGATGGTGTGGTTGTTCTCGTCCATCGCGTCGAGCTCGAAGGAGCGGCCCTGTCCGCAAGCGCCGCCCATGCGCCGCTGCTCGTCGTACTGGTCGCCGAGGTCCATGACGAGGTGCCCGAGCTCGTGCGCGAAGACGTCCGAGCGGACGTCCTCGTGCGAGAGGTAGACGTGGCCGTCGTTCTCGCTGAGGCGCCCGTGCGCCGACGAGCGCGGGGTGGTACCCGGCGGCTGATACCAGATGTCGCCCGCCGGCTCCGCCGTCCCGCCCGCCGTGAGCCGCATCGTCGCAATGCGCATCTGCCCGTCGGTGGCGTCGCAGAGGATGCGGCTCGCGCGGCCCGCCTGCTCCTGCACGCGGGCGATGTCCTCCGGCTGCGGAGGGAAGCGGAAGTGGAAGTTCAGGTGGATCTCGCCGTCGTCCGCGTCGACGAAGCCGGCACCCGCGAGGGCGCGGTCCGCCGCGGCGATCGACACGAGAACGATGAACACGGTCGTGAGTCGATCCGTTCGCAGCGGGGTATCCATGAGACCCTCCGCGATGGGGCCCCATTATGCCTGCTCTCGCGGGGAATGGGGGGCATTCTCGGCCGGCGAGGCGTGTCGGCCGTTCGCGTCGGGTGGAGCGAGCAGACGGCGCCTGCGGCCCTTCCGCCGCGCGTGGCCGGTTCGCAGCTCGGTGTCCCCCCTACCTGGCTGCGTCCGGCCGTGCTACGCAGGGCTGCAGCGCAATGGCTTTGCGTGGAGGGGAGGAGCCTTGTCGCGATCGTGGCATGGGGCGGCACTCGCCGGCTGGATTGGGCTCGCGCTGTGCGTCGGCGGCGCGAGCGCGCGTGCGGCGGGCACGCTCTACTTCTCCGAGCTCTACAACCCGACCTTCGACGACGGCAACCTGCGCCGCTCGACGACGAGCGGCGGCGCCGCGCCGATCCTGGCGAGTCCGGGAGGCGGCCTGCGCGGTGTGGCGGTCGATGCGGTCCACTCGAAGCTTTACTGGACGGACCGCGATGTCGACGCCATCTACCGCGCGAACCTCGACGGCAGCGCGGCTGTTGCGATCGTGACGCTTGCCGACATCCTGCTCGTCACCCCCCAGGCGATCCGCGTCGATCCGCTCGGGGAAACGATCTACTGGGGCGAGCTGAGCGGATCGATCTACCGCGCCGATCTCGACGGCTCGAACCCGGCCCCGCTCATCACGACCAGCTTCGCGGGCGGGCTCGACCTCGATCTCGATCACGGAAAGGTGTACTGGACGTCGAACGACGGCGCCGGAAGCACGCGCGTGATCCGCCGGGCCAACCTGGACGGAAGCGTCGTCGAGACGCTCGTCACCGGGCGCGAAGCCTCCGATCTGGCCGTGGACGCGGCCGGCGGCAAGCTCTACTGGACGGACTTCGTGAACGACATCGTCGCGCGCTCCAACCTGAACGGCAGCGGCTTCGAGTCGCTCTACGAGGTGGGCGCGAACGACAATCCCGGCGGCATCGCGCTCGACCTCGAGGACGGCAAGGTCTACTGGGGCCAGGACATCTCGGGACCCTCGCCGTACCTGGGCAAGATCATGCGCATGAATCTCGACGGAAGCGAGCAGGAGAACGTGCTCTCCGGCAGCGCGATCGGCTCCGTCGTGGACATCGCGCTCGTGGTCCCCGAGCCGGGCGCGACGCTCGCCGGCTTCGCCGCACTCGCGGCCCTCGCAGCCCGCAGCCGGCGCAAGCGACGCCGCGCCAGCGGCGCGAGGGTCGCGCCCGCGGCGAGGCCGGTTGCCCAGCCCAGCGGCTCCGGCGCGCGGAAGGCCGCGATGGCGACCGCCCCGCCGCCTTCTCCGTCGGCGATCTCCTGGAAGGACCAGAACCGCTGCGAATCGCTCGGGTCGAGCACGGTGGCGCTGTAGTCGCCGAAGCGCGAGATCCCTCCGAATCCGATGATGCCCGTCCCCGCCATCACGGCGAACGGCTCACCGAATTCCGTCACAGCTGCGCGCGTCTCGCCGAACGCCGCGAACGAGGAGGCGGGCAGCGACGGCCCCGAAGCGCTGAAGCCCACCAGCACCTGGCCGTGCGCGTTGGCGGCGATCGACGGATAGAGAAGGTCGAGGGTCTCGCTATCGAGGAAGCCCCCCCCTGACGCACCGCGAGCGTCGCCGGCTCGAGCTCGAGCCAGCGGATCGCCGCGTGGCCCCAGAAACCCTGCACGCCGTGCGCGACCCAGATCGAGCCGCCGATCTGGACCGGAGAGGCGAGGTGACCGTCTCCGGTGTCGAGCTGGCTTCCGCTCGGCTGGAGCGCGTTGGCCGGCTCCGGCCGCTGTGCGACCGGAAGATACGGGCCCGACGCGAGCGTCGGCGCGGTGGCGGAGCCGCCGATGCGGGTGGTCTGGACCAGCCCGAGGAAGGCGAGCGCGGTCGAGATCATCCAGCCCGGGCGCCCCAAGGCCTCGGGCTCGAGCCGCGTCAGCGGCTGCGGGGCGAAGCCGGTCCGGGCGAGGAGAGCCCGCTCGAAGAAGGTCGCCTGCGCGATCAAGGGCGGATCCGCGAGCAGGTCGGCCTTGGGCACGACCAGCACGTCGACCGCGATCGGAAGCCCTTCCAGCAGGATGGGTGGCATGCTGCCGTCTCGGAGGCCACTCCCCGGAGGGTGTTTCCATAACTGCCGCCATCGCCCCGAGAACGATCCACCGCTGTCGAGTAGCCCGGGGCAGTTGCCCACCCCGGGCCCTCTCCAGATCCGGACAAGGAGATTTCCACCATCCGGCTCCTCCGTGGAGGCGGCTCGTGGCTACCGGCCCCAGATGCGGACCGTGATCCGGGGACGCGGGAACGGAAGCTGTTCGAGAAGAGCAGCGAACCGCTCCCAGGTGAGACGTGTGCGCTGGCTGCGACGACACAGCCACTTGTACCAGGCCCGCTTCGCCGCTTCGACGAGCAGCAGCAGACTGCGGAAGTTGCCGCTGACGCCGAAGTAGTTGAAGTGGCCCCGCAATCGTCGCGTGAGCGCTGCGTGCTGAACCCTTACCGGAAGGTGCCGATGGAGATGGCACCAGTCGGTGATGGACTGGATCGCCCGTCTCAGGCTCGCACGCCGAGTCTTGCACGTGATCCACCAACGACCCCGTCGAGAGCGCGCCCAGTAGAGCGTGAACCCGAGGAAGTCGAAGGTGGCCAGACCTTTCCCGCTCTTCTGCCCCGCCGGCGGGCGCCGGAAGGGCAGCAGCCGGGTCTTGTCCGGGTGCAGGGTCAGTCCGAAGCGCGCAAGCCGCTTGCCCAACACCGCCAGGACACGCCGCGCGTCCTCCTCGTGCTCGAAGCCGATGACGAAGTCGTCGGCGTAACGGATCAGGGTGGCCCTGCCCCGCAGCCGCGGCTTCACTTCGGTCTCGAACCAGAGGTCCAGCACGGAGTGCAAGTAGACGTTGCCGAGCAGCGGCGAGAGCACCGACCCTTGGGCGGTGCCGGTCTCCGGCGCGGAGAGCTCCGCGCCGTCGAGCACGCCCACGTGCAAACACTTGCCGATGAGCCGCAACAGCGACCCATCGGCAACCCGAATCTCGAGCATCTCCTTCAGCTTGGTGCGATCCAAACTGTCGAAGAAGGACACGATGTCGGCCTCGAGAATCCAGCTCACCTCGCCCCAGTGCACGATCTGGTTCAGGGCTCGGATGGCGTCATGGGCACTGCGTCCGGGCCGGAAGCCGTATGAGCAGTCCAAGAAGTCCTGCTCGTAGATCGCCTCCAGCACCTCGCGCACGGCGTCCTGGACCAGCTTGTCCTCGAACGCCGAGATCCCAATCGGCCGCGTCTTGCCCTGTTCCTTCGGGATGCGGACCCGTCGGATCGGCTGATGGCGATACCGCTTCGCCACGAGTCGCGCGTGCAGGTCCTGGAGGTTCGCCTCCAGCGCCTGCCCGTACTCCTCCTTCGTGATCCCATCCACACCCACCGCCGCATCCTTGCGCATGCGGTGATAGGCTCGTTCCAGGGCCGACACATCGAGGAGATGCGCCAGCGAGTGGAACCGTCCTTCGGGCTCTCGTTGCGCTCGTTCCACTACCTTCAGCAGTTCCGGTGACACGTCTCCCAACGTCGAGGCGTTGGACATGGTTCCCTCCTGAAGCTCATCTCCACACGGGCCGCCTTTGCTCGGCCGGGTCCGGGCACCACCCCGTTCCCCGACGTCGACGCTCCTATGCAGCCCTCCGACTCCCTCGCCCCCTTCGGTCGTGGCTTCGGTTCCCCTTGCGCACGGCCTACCTCGATGCGGGCGCTTGTTCTTGGCCGGCCGCGCGTGCGCCTGCAAACGCGCGACACGTCGGAGACGGATCTCCGGCTCTCCGCATCACCGGTTGCGATCGAGGCGACGCGAGGGCCTCCCAGGTTCCTGGGCCGTCCTCTTCCTGCGTGCCGTGGTCGTACACCCCGCCGGATACGATCCCCTCCTCGCCCATCAAGACGGAGAGGTCGTCGTCGCCTTCAGGTCAAACAGAACCCTGGGCATCCGGGATGACATAGATTTCGAGGCCGCAAACCCCACGGCCCACACGCTCGCGTGCCTACGCTTCGCCGGTCGTGTTGCCGCGACCGTCGCCAGGCTCGCTACCGGCTCGGGCGGGCTCACCCTTGGCCGGGCGGGCTTCGCACCCGCGGGACGACAAACGAAGTTTCATGGAGTCATCGCATCCTCCAATCCCCTTCGACCAGCAGGGCCTGGTCGCACTGTTCGCCCTACGCATCGAGATGGGCGAGCAGCTCCCGGTGCACAAGGATCCGCCGACGGCGGGCGGCCGCTACCCGCTCCAGCTCACGGGCGGCCACACGCGCTGGAGCATCCACTCGGCGTGGCGCGACGACAAGCTGATGCTGCAGCAGCAGCGCGGCGAGCCGGTGGCGTACATGAGCGTCGACGACGCCGCGGCGCGCGGCATCCGCGACGGCGGGCGCGTGCGCGTTTGGAACGACCTCGACGCCTTCGAGATCATGGTGAAGGTGGCGCCGGGCGTGCGGCCGGGGCAGTTCATCATCTACCACGCGTGGGACAACTTCCACTTCAAGGGCCACAAGGGCTTCCAGGACCTGATCCCGACGCCGCTCAACCCGGTGGAGCTGGCGGGCGGGCAGTACCACCTGCGGCCGATAACGATCTGCCTGCAGCCGAGCCACACCGATCGCGACACGCGCGTCGAGGTGGCGCCGCTGTGAGCGGTGCCGACGCCGCGCTCGCCGCCGCGACGCGCAGCCGCGCGTACCTGCTCTTCGTGCGCGCCCTCGACTATCCCGACGCCGAGCACCTCGAGGACGTGCGTTCGCGCGCGCTCGCCGAGGCGCTGCGCGACACGCTCGCCGCGATCGACCCGCCCCTCGGCGAGGGCGACTGGGCCGCGCTCGCCGACGGCGGCAACGGCGACGAGGCACTCGCGGTCGAGTACGCGCGGCTCTTCGACGTCGGCACGAGCGGTCCGCCCTGCCCGCTCCACGGCGGCCTCTACGGCGGCATGCGCATGCAGACGATGGAAGAGTGCGTGCGCTT
>WBZY01001066.1_pt1 | contig 16014 bp, 16 predicted proteins | sample 5204191 | NCBI WGS metagenome assembly WBZY01 (sample SAMN12344363, study PRJNA552823) | activated sludge metagenome | biome: Activated sludge suspended growth; feature: Anammox Sidestream; material: Wastewater; isolation source: activated sludge from anammox sidestream of wastewater treatment...
GATGACACGCCGAGAATCGGGGCTCTTTGCGAAGAAATCGGCACGCGCGACACTCGCGCGCATGCGCACGCTCGCGCGAGCGCACGTGCTCGCTGTCGCGTCGCCGCATTGCGCACCGGACAGGTCGGTGGTGCAGGCCTCGATGTCACCGATCCCGAGCCGCTGCTCCGGCTCGTCGACATCGCGCGGGGCTATTGACGGGCGCCGAAATAGTCGGGTTCCGGGGGCGTTTCGCCCGCGGCGATTGTCGGCAACGTCAGGGTCACTTCGAGGCCGCCCGCGGGACGATTGCGGGCACTCGCCCTGCCCCGATGCAGGTGCATCACGCGCGCCACGATCGCAAGGCCGAGTCCCGATCCGCCCGGATCCCGTGTGCGCGCGGCATCCACGCGATAGAAGGGCTCGAAGATGTGCTGGAGCGCATCGCCCGGCACACCGGGCCCCTGGTCGGCGACGACGATGCTCGCCTCGCCGGCATCGACGCGCACGTGGATGTCGATGCTAGTGCCCTGCGTCGCGTGGCGGATCGCATTGCGCAGCACGTTCTGCAGTGCGCTGCCGAGTATCGCCGCGTTGCCGTATACGACCGGTTGCGGACCGGCGGCTTCGTGCAGCACGAGCGCACACTGGCGTTCGGCTGCCTCGAGCCGCGCATCCTCGGCGACGTCCTCGACGAACGAGCCGAGTTCCAGCCGCTGGAACTTCGGTGGCGCCGACATCGCGTCGAGCCGCGAGAGATTCAGGATCGAATCGATCATGTAATCGAGCCGGTCCGCCTGCTGCTGGATGCGCGCGACATCCGCGACGAGCCGGTTGTCGGGATCGTGCCGCCGCAGGAGTTCGAGTGCGACGTTGAGCCGGGCGAGCGGCGTACGCAGTTCGTGCGACATGTCCCGCACCAGCTGGTCGCGGGCCCGCAGCATGTGATCGAGGCGGCCCGCCATCGCGGTGAAATCGCGCGCCAGCGTGCCGAACTCGTCGGTCCGCCCGATCACCCGGCTGCTGATCTCGGGCGCGAGGTGCCCGGTGGCGAACGAGCGCGCCGCTCGCGCGAGTTCACGCACGGGCCGGCTGAAGTTGCGCGCGAGGATGCCGGCCACCGCCCCGCTCACGACCATCGCGAACAGGATGAGGAGGATCCACAATTCCCGGATCCCGATCCGCGCCCACCACGACGGATCGCGCTCGGTGAGGTACACCGCGTAGCGCCGGCCGTCCGGCAAGCGCACCTGCGGCACCCAGCGCGATGCATAGAGCGATGGCGAGTCGAGTTCCGGATCGGGCGCGAGGATGGCGGCCGCGCGCTTCGCAAGGCTGTCCGGCACGTCCCGACCGAGCAGGTCCGCGCCTGTTGCATCGACGATCAGCGCGCGCTCTGTACCGGGTGAGGTGTCCGCGGCCTCGAGCCAGGCGCGCAGGCCGCGCTCGCCGCCCCGGTCGATGGCGGCGGCCGCCGCCGCGGCGACGTGCGCGGCATCGTGACCCGACAGGCGCTCGATGCGCTGGGACACCATCAGGAAACTGACCATGGTCCCGAGCGCGATCATCACGAGGCTCGCCACGCTGACCGTGAGGAAGATCCGGCCGTAGACGCCCTTCACGGCGGGTCTCCGGGATCCAGTGCGTAGCCTGCGCCGCGTATACCACGGATCTCCGGCGCGCCCTCGCCGAGCTTGCGCCTGAGATTTGCGACATGAGTATCGATGCTGCGATCGAACGCCTCGAGCGGCCGCCCGAGCGCGCGATCGCAGAGTTGCTGGCGCGACAGCACCTGGCCTGCGGCGCGCATCAGCTCCTCGAGCACGCGCGCCTCGGCGCCCGTGAGCGTGACCGGCCGCTCCCCGACGGTGGCCTTGCCGCGCGCGAGATCGAGCACCAGGGGTCCGACCGTCAGCAGCCGCTCGCCGGCACCCGGCGCCGGCGCGGCCGGCCTGCGCAGGATCGCCCGGATGCGGGCGATGAGCTCTCGCGGGTGGAAGGGTTTGGCGAGATAGTCGTCCGCCCCCACCTCGAGGCCGACGATGCGATCGACGGCATCGCCGCGGGCGGTGAGCATCAATACCGGCACGGCACTGCGCTTGCGCAACGTGCGCAACACATCGAAGCCGCCCATGCCCGGCATCATCACGTCGAGCACGACGAGATCCACGTGGTGCTGCTCGACATGGGCGAGCGCCGCCGGGCCCGAATGCAGGCTCGTCACACCGAAACCCTCCCCGCCGAGCAGTTCCTCGAGCATCGCGCAGAGGTCGCGGTCGTCATCGATCAGGAGCAGCTCCGCCTGCATCGCGGAATTCTAGACGCTCGCGACGCGAAGCTCACGGCAAATGGGGCCTTTGCAGATCTTTGCACAGCTTTGCCGCACCCCCACGTTGCAGGCACCGCCTTGCCCCTATTCTTCTCCCCAGTCCTTCAGGAGATCCCCCATGACGTTCAAGACCATTGCCGCCGCCTTCGCGTTGACCGTGCTCGGCGCATCCACCCTCGCCGCTGCACAGGACCGCAAGGTCGGCGACATCCTCCACTCCGACGCCCGCTACACGACGTTTGCCAAGGCAATCGACGCCGCGGGGCTCGACAACGTCCTCGCGAATGACGAGGCCGTGACGGTGCTCGCGCCGACCGACGATGCGTTTGCCAAGCTGCCCGCGGGCAAGCTCGACGAGCTGCTGAAGCCCGAGAACAAGGCCGAACTCGCGGCCCTGCTCAAGCGGCACTTCGTCGTCGGCAGCCTCGACCAGTATGACCTCAAGCGCCAGCGCGAGCTCGCGACGGCCGGCGGCGACAAGCTTCCGGTGAAGCTCGTGGCGGGCAGCATCCGCATCGCCGATGCGCGCGTGTTCGGCCGCCAGAGCATCGCCGTCAACGGTACTGTCCAGCCGCTCGACACCGTGCTGACGCACTGATATCCCGCCGACCGAGGCTTCGACGAAGCCGGAGGACGGTCGCAGGCCGCCCTCCGGCTTCTTGCTGTCAGCCGTCAGCTGTCAGCTTTCGCCCCTCGACCGAACTCTTCCCGCCCGTCGTCAGCGCCCTCCTGAACCACGGCCCTGCCTTGCGCTCGAGGTCATCGACGACCGTGAACACGGCCGGGACGATCACCAGGGTGAGCGCCGTCGAGGTGATGAGGCCTCCGATCACCGCGATGGCCATCGGCGCGCGGAACGAAGAGTCGCCGGTGATGTTGAGTGCCACCGGCAGCATGCCCGCCACCATCGCCACCGTCGTCATGACGATCGGCCGCGCGCGCTTGTGGCCCGATTCGAGCAGTGCGGTTACCCGGTCGCGCCCCGCACGCATTTCCTCGATCGCGAAATCGACCAGCAGGATCGAGTTCTTCGCGACGATGCCCATCAGCATCAGCACGCCGATCACCGCGGGCAGGGACAGCGCCTTGCCGGTCAGCATCAGCGCGAGCGCCGCGCCACCGATCGACAGCGGCAATGCCGAGAGGATCGTGATCGGCTGGAACACCCGCGCGAACAGCAGCACGAGCACCGCAAACACCATCAGCACGCCGGCGGCGATCGCGAGCAGGAAGTTCGCGAACAGCTCGTTCATCATCTCGGCGTCGCCCTTTTCGATCAGCCGCACGCCCTGCGGCAGATGCTGCAGTACCGGCAATGCCATGATGCGCTCCATCGCGACGCTCGGCTCGATGCCCACGCGATCCGCCCCGATCGCCACGCGGCGGCTCTGGTTGTAGCGGCGCACCGTACTCGGGCCCTGGCCGAAGCTGATGTCGGCCACCGCCTTCAATGGCACCGCGCCACCGCCCGCCGTCGGCACCGGCAGGTTCTCGATCGCCCCGAGGTCGGAGCGCGCCGCCTCGACGAGGCTCACACGGATCGGCACCTGCCTGTCGGTCAGCGAGAACTTCGCGCCATTCTGCGCGAGGTCACCGATCGTGGCGATGCGCACGGTCTGGCCGATGCTCGCGACAGTCACGCCGAGATCGGCGGCGAGATCGAGCCGCGGGCGGATCACGATCTCCGGCCTCGGCAGGTCGCCCTCGATGCGCGGGTCGCGCAGCCCCGGGAGCGTGCGCATCTCGTCGACGATCTGCTCTGCCGTGACCTGCACGAGGTCGGAGTCCTCGCCCGTCAGGAAGAGCGTGATGTCGCGCCCGAGCCCGCCGTGCTGGCTCTGGAAGCTGATGCGCGCATCCGGGATCACCCGGAGCTGGCGGATCATCTCCGCTTCCCATTCGATCTGCGACAGCTTGCGCCTCGACGGATCGACGAGATTGATGTAGAGCGTCGCGTCGCGCACGTCGCCGGCATCGTCGGCACCGATCGCCTCGACGACATCGACAACTTCCGGCCGCCGGCGCACGAGCGTGGCGACCCGCGCGGAGACCGCCGCGGTGTCCTCGAGGCGCACGCCCGGCGGCAGCTCGATGTTGAGCGTAGCCGTCGACAGGTCGCTCGGCGGAATGAACGCCTGCGGCACCGCCATCAGCGCAAACACCGACACGACGAAAAACACGGCGCCGCCGAGTATCGTGCGCCAGCGGTGTTGCACGGACAGGCGCAGCAGCGCGAGATAGGCCCGCATGATCGGCCCGTCGTCGTGATGCACGCGCCCGTGGCCCTTCAAGGTGTAGGCGGCGATCAGCGGCGTGATCAGCCGCGCGACGAGCAGCGACATGAACACCGCGACCGCGACGGTGAGACCGAACTGCTTGAAGAACTGCCCGGTCACGCCGCTCATGAAGCTGACCGGCAGGAACACCGCGATGATGGTCGCCGAGGTCGCGACGACCGCGAGCCCGATCTCGTCGGCCGCATCGAGCGCCGCCTGCCACGCACTCTTGCCGGTGCGCATGTGACGCACAATGTTCTCGATCTCGACGATCGCGTCGTCGACCAGCACGCCCGCGACCAGCGACAGCGCGAGCAGGCTGATCTGGTTCAGCGTGAACCCCATCCACTGCATGAAGGCGAAGGTCGGAATGGCAGACAGCGGGATCGCGAGTGCCGAGATGCCGGTGGCACGCCAGTCGCGCAGGAACAGGAACACGACCAGCACCGCGAGCAGCGAGCCCTCGATGAGCGCATGGATCGCCGAGTCGTAGGTGCGCTGCGTGAACTTGACGGTCGAGAACACGAGCTTCACCGAGACGCGCGGAAATTCCTTCGCGAGCTGGGCGATCTCGCGATTCACGAGCGCGAGGACCGTGACGTCGGAGCTGCCCTTCGCACGGAAGATGCCGAAGGTCGTCGCCTCGCGCCCATTGAAGCGCGCGAGCGAGCGGACTTCGGCGACACCGTCGTGCACGTCGGCGATGTCCTTCAACTGCACGACGCGGCCGCCCGGCACCGCGATGCGCGTCTCGCCGAGATCGAACGCCGACTTCGCCCCGCCGAGCACGCGGATCGCCTGCTCGCCCCCGCCGACCTGCGCCCGCCCTCCCGGCAAGTCGAGGTTGAGCTGGCGCAGCTGCTGATTCACTTCCACCGCGGTGATGCCGAGCGCCTGCATCCGGCCCGGGTCGAGTTCGACCCGGATCTCGCGATCGACGCCCCCGCCGCGGGTCACCTGCGCGATGCCCGGCACGGCGAGCAGCCGCTTCGTGATCGTGTTGTCGACGAACCAGGACAGCTGCTGCGGCGTCATGTCGGTGGTGCTGACCGCGAAATAGGCGATCGCGCCGCCCTCGATGTCCTCGCGCTGCACGACCGGCTCTTCGATGCCCTCGGGCAGGTCGCTGCGCACTTTCGCCACGGCGTCGCGCACATCGTTGACGGCCCGGTCGACCGGCGTGCCGATCTGGAACTCGACGAAAGTCAGGCTCTGCCCCTCGATCGCACGCGAGGTGATCTCGCGCACGTTGCCGACGCTCGCGACCGCGCCGTCGATCTTCTGCATCACCTGCGTTTCGATCTCGGTGGGCGCGGCGCCGGGTTGCGAGACGCTCACCATGACGAGCGGATACGCGATATCCGGGTTCATGTTGATCGGCAGTCGGATGAAGGCCGTCACGCCGAGGAACAGCAGCACGACGAACAGCACGAGCGGCAACGTCGGGTGACGGATGGCCCATGCGGAAATGTTCTTCATGTGGTCGTCCTCACGGACTCACCCTCGCGCAGGAAGGCGCCGGCGGTCACGACCACGCGCTCCGTGCCGTCGAGGCCCTCGCCGATCACGACGCCGTGGGCCGTCGTGTCGGCGACGCGCACGTCGCGCCGGATCACCTTCTCGTCGGGCCCGACGATGTACACATAGGTGCCCTTGCGGTCCGCGAGCACCGCGGTCTGTGGCACGACGGCCCGCGAGGCATCGGACACCAGCACTTCGCCGCGCGCAAACGCGCCGGGACGCAGGTTCGGGTCCGGGTCGAGCGCAATGCGCACCTCGCCGAGGCGGCTCGCGGGGTCGATCGTGGCTCCGATGAGCCGCACGGTGCCCTTGTAGGGTGCGTCTACGCCCGAGATGCGCACGGTTGCAACCTGCCCCACCTCGAGGTGCGGCAGGTCCTGCTCGGCGACCTTGCCCCGCAGCTCGACCGCGCCGTCCTGTGCGAGCCGGAAGAGCGGCTCGCTGCCGCCCGACACGATCTGCCCGACTTCCGCGGCGCGCGTCAGCACGATGCCGTCCTGCGGCGCACGCACTTCGGTGCGGGCGAGCCGCGCGCGCATTTCCTTCAGCTGGGCCTCGGCGACTGCGACCTGCGCGGTCGTGGTCGCGAGCTTCGAGCGCCGTTGTTCGATCGCTTCCTTCGACAGCGCGCCCGAGGCTTCGACCCCCTGCGCGCGATTCCAGTCGGCCCGCGCGAGATCGGCATCGGCGCGGGCCTGCACGAGCGAGGCCTCGAGTCGCGCCACCTGCGGCAGGAGCACGGAAGTATCGAGCACGGCGAGACGCTGCCCGCGCTTCACCGGATCGCCCACGTCCACGAAGACCGCCGCAATCCGGCCCCCTTCGCCGTCGATGCCGAGCGGCAATTCATTGCGCGCGCTGATCGTGCCGTTGATCGACACGACGGACGCGACAGGGCCGAGCTGCGGCTTTGCCACAGTGACGAGCGGTGGGGGATCCGTGACCGGGCCCGTACCGGAACCTGCGACCCGCAGGCCGATGAGGATCGCGATGAGGACGAGTACGGCGGCGACAATCCCTATCGTCAGGGATTTCTTCGTGAGCTGCATGGGCACGGGCGGATCCATGGCGAAAGCAGGCGGCGAATCTTACGCCGATCGTCCCGTGGGCGCCGCTTCGTTCCGGCGCATTTCACACCACGGACACGGGCCGTGGATCATGGGCCGTGCTGGGCTCGAACCAGCGACCAACTCCTTAAAAGGGAGCTGCTCTACCTACTGAGCTAACGGCCCGCGGAAGGGTGCGCATCATAGCGATACCGCGTCGGGTCGGCGACTCCCGCCGCAGCGAAACCTGCCCGGCGCAGGCGGCAGGCGTCGCAACGGCCACAGGCGCGGCCCGCCTCGTCCGCCTGGTAACACGAGACCGTGATGCCGTAGTCCACGCCGAGCCTCCGGCCCTCGGCGACGATGGCGGCCTTCGACAGATGCTGCAGCGGCGCATGGATCCGCGTCGGCCGGCCTTCCACGGCCGCACGCGTCGCGAGCCGCGCGAGACCCTCGAACGCCTGCACGAATTCGGGCCGGCAATCGGGATAGCCGGAATAGTCGACTGCGTTCACGCCGATGAAGATGTCCCGCGATCCGAGGACCTCCGCCCAGCCGAGGGCGAGTGCAAGCAGCAGCGTGTTGCGCGCCGGCACATACGTCACCGGGATGCCGGGTGCCGATTCCTCCGGCACCGCAATCGCGGCATCGGTCAACGCGGAGCCGCCGATGCCGGCGAGGTCCACGTGCATCACCCGATGCTCCACGGCGCCGAGCGCCGCGGCGACGCGCGCCGCGGCGGCGAGCTCCGCCGCATGCCGCTGTCCGTACGCGACCGACAGTGCGTGACACGCGTACCCGGCATGGCGCGCAATCGCGAGCACGGTCGCCGAATCGAGCCCGCCCGACAGCAGCACGACGGCTCGCGGCGCAGGCGGCGCCGGACTATCGGCCGGGTTCATCGCCCCACAACACCTTGTGCAACTGGATCTGGAAACGCACCGGTGCCCGGTCCGCGAGTATCCACTCCGCGAGCTCGCGCGCCGGCAGCTCGCGGTGGCTCGGCGAGAAGAACACCGTGCAGCGACCGTCGAGCCCGTGCGCGCGCACCTGGCCGATCGCCCACTCGTAATCGGCGCGATCCGTGATCACGAACTTGATGAGGTCGTGCGCGGTGAGCAGCGAGAAGTCGTCAGGACGATTGCGCGCCATCTCGCCCGACCCCGGCGTCTTCACGTCCACGACGCGCTGCACGCGCGGGTCGACCGCTGCGATCGCCAGTGCACCGCTCGTCTCGAGCGACACGACATGGCCGGCGTCGCACAACGCGGTGAGGAGCGGCGGGCACGCGCGCTGGGCGAGCGGCTCGCCGCCCGTCACGCACACGTGACGCGTGGCAAAGCTCGCCACCTTCGCGAGCACCGCCGACTGCGACCACCATGCCCCGCCGCTGAACGCGTAGGTCGTATCGCAATACCTGCAGCGCAGCGGACATCCCGTGAGGCGCACGAACACCGTCGGGAACCCGACGGTCGCAGCCTCGCCCTGCAACGACAGGAAGATCTCGGTGACCTTGAGTCGCGACTCTGTCGCGGGGACGTTCAATGCCCTTCGGCGATCAGGCGCTTCATGCGCTCCTGCGCGAGCTTCGCCGCCTCGGTATCCGGGTAGCGCGCCACGACCTGCGCAAAGCTGCGCTTGGCGGCATCGAAACGTTTCAGTTCGTATTGCGCGTAGCCGAGCTTCAGCACGGCGCCCGGCGTCTTGGCCGAATCGGGCCAGCGTTGGCCCACCGCATCGAACGCGGCGGCCGCCTTCTCGTAATCGCGCGTCACGTAATAGGCCTCACCGAGCCAGTATTGGGCGTTCGGCGCGAGCGCGCCGTCCGGGTCGCTGTCGAGCACAGCCTGGAATCCCGCGATGGCATCCGGGTAACGCGCGTCCTTGAGCGCCGCGAACGCACTGTCGTAGGCACGCTGCGGGTCCGCCACGCCGGCCGGTGCCGAACCGGCCGCTGCCGGTCCCGCTCCCGTGCCGACCTGCGGCGAGCCGGTCGCGGCGACACCCGATTCGAGCGCGGCGAGTCGGCGGTCGAGGTCCTGGTAGAGATCGCGCTGCTGCTTCTGGGTCGCCGCGAGCCCGTTTTCCTGCACGTCTGCCCGGCCACGCAGGTCGCGCGACTGCGACTCGAGCGCCTCGACCCGCTGGGAAAGTTCGACGAGGCTCTGATTCGCGATGATGCGTTCGACTTTCGCGAGGCGTGCATCGAGATCGGCGAGGCGCACCTGCACGGGGTCTTCCTCGGCCGGCGTGAGGCTGCAACCCGTGAGCCACAGGGTCGCCAGCGCGATGGCGGACAGGACAGCGTGATGACGCATGCGCGAAGCCCGTTCAGTTCAGGTACACGATTTCGACGCGGCGATTCTGCGCCCACGCCACTTCGTCGCTGCCCGCCGCCGCCGGCCGCTCTTCGCCATAACTGACGGTCGCGACCTGCGTCTCGGCGACACCCTGCAGCAGCAGCGCGCGCCGCACGGTCTGCGCACGGCGCTCGCCGAGGCCGATGTTGTATTCGCGCGTACCCCGCTCGTCGGTATGGCCTTCGAGACGCACGCGCGTACCCGGGTGCGATGCGAGGTACTGGGCGTGCGCAGTCACGAGCGCGGCATCCTCCGGCTTCAGTTCCGCACGGTCGAAGTCGAAGTAGATGACGCGTTTCGACAGCAGTTCGCCCTGCGGACCCGCCGCTGCGGTATCGTCGCCGAGCGGTGCGCTCGTGACGCCCCCGCTGCCCGCAGTTTGCGTGCCGGCGGCCGACTCGGTGGCTTGCGTCGCTCCCGTGTCCGGCTTCTGCACGGGCTTCTTGCCCGCGCAACCGCCGATCGCGAGCGCACCCGCAGCCAGCCACACCCAAATTGAATTACGCATCGTTCCAGTTCCTCTGTTACCTGTTCGGCCGCATCGGGCCCCAGACGGGCTCGCGCACCTCGCCCCGGTCAGCCGCGAGCCGCTGCGTCGTGAGCCCGTCGACCGACACGGTCGCGAGCACGCCCTGGCCGCGCTCACGCCCCGCATAGATCAGCATCGCACCATTCGGCGCGAAATCCGGCGATTCGTCGAGCGGCCCCTTCGACAGCAGCCGCACGACACCTGACCCGAGATCCTGCACGGCGATACGGTACGCACCCGCCGACAGCGTGACCATGGCCAGCGACTTGCCGTCGGGAGACAGCCTCGGGCGCGCATTGTAGCTCCCCGTGAAGGTCACGCGCCTCGGGGTCGCATTCGCCGCGGCGTCCACCCGATAGATCTGCGGGCTGCCTGCCCGGTCGGACGTGAAGAAGAGCGTGCGGCCGTCGGCGCTGAACACGGCCTCCGTGTCGATGGCCGCATCGGACGTCACGCGTGTCAGCGCACCGTCCACGATCGAGATCAGGTACACGTCGAGGTTGCCCGCGGCTGTGGACAGCGTCACGGCGAGCTGGCGACCGTCGGGCGCGAACGCCGGCGACCCGTTGATGCCGGCGCGCGCGATGAGCCGCCGTCGTTCGCCCGTGCGGATCCGCTGCAGCCAGATGGCCGAGGCGTGTGTCTCGAACGACACGTAGGCGAGCCACTCCCCGTCGTTCGACCACGCCGGCGACATCAACGGCAGCGAAGACTCGGCGATGGTGCGCGCGCCCTCCCCGTCCGCATCGGCAACGATCAGCCGGTACGTCTGCCGCGGCGGCCGGCCGTCGACCGCCACGTAGGCGATGCGGGTCGCGAACGCGCCCGGTACACCGAGTATCTTTTCATACACGAGATCGCTCACGCGGTGGGCGGCCTCGCGTACCGAGCCCGTGCCGGCCACGAACCGCTGCGCGGCGATCCGCTGGCCGTTGACGAGATTCACGACCTCGACCTCGATCTGCACGGCTCCGGCTTCACCAGGCACGACGCGCCCGACGACGATGTAGTCATTGCGGGCGGTGCGCCAGTCGGAGGCGACCACGTCCGCGGCGCGCGACGGCTGCTCGATCATGTCGCCGCGCGCCATGGCGCGAAAGCGGCCGCTGCCTTCGAGGTCGCGCTGCACGATCGCGGCGATGTCGAGGCCGCCATCGCCAGGGACCGAGCGCGCGAACGGCACGATCGCCACCGGGATCGGGTCGGTTACGCCCGACGTGATCTCGATGCGCAATTGCGCCTGCGCCGGGATCGCCGGCAGCAGGCAGGTGAGCGCACTCAGCAGGGTGAAAAGACGTCGCAGGTCAATCATTCGGCTTGAATACCACTTCCAGGTTGCGTTCGAACAGGGCCGGATCGGGGGGTGGCGGCAAGGGCGAGGCATTCATGACCGCCAGCTCGATCGACTGCCGGACCGCCGCATCCCCGTTGCACTTCAGGATCCGTGCGGCAACCACCGCGCCACCCGGCACCTGGGTGACCTGCACGACACACTCGATGCCGGGTCGCGCCGTCGGCGGGCGCCGCCATTCGCTGATGATTTTCGCACGGATGAGGTCCCGCCACTGCGCGCCGGCTCCGCTCGCGGCGCGGGCACGCTCCTCGGCCTCGAGGCCGCGCCGCAAGTCCGCTTCCCGTTCGGCGCGCTGACGCTGTTCATCCGCCTTGCGCTGTGCCTCGGCCTTGCGCTCGGCCTCGGCCTTGCGCGCGGCCTCCGCCTTGCGTTCGGCCTCCGCCTTGCGCGCTGCTTCCGCCCTCTGCCGCTCCATCGCGTTGCGGCGGTCCTCCGCTGCGCGTCGCTCGTCTGCCGCGCGTTGCAGCGCCTCCGCGCGCTTTCGCTCCTGTACGTCATCCCGCGCAGCCGCCGGGACGTCACGCACGGGTTCCGGTGTGGACTCAGCCACGGGCGCGGGCGGTGGCGGCTGCGGTGCGGGCAACGGCTCGCGCGGCTGGCGCAGACCGGGCACCGACGCAGGGTCGACCACGACCGCGTCGATTGCGAGCAACTGCGGCTCGGGCGGAGACGCACGCTGCCAGGTGAGCCAGCCGACGCCGAACAGCGCAAACAGCGCCAGATGCAGCAGGATCGAGCCGGCGTATGGCCCGAGGAAACTTCCGCCGCCGGATTCCGCCTGCGTACGCGCCGTCATGCCCCGACGCGACGCCGCTCGGGCAGCGGGTCGGTCAGGAACCCGACTTTCTTCGCGCCCGCCTTCTGCAGGATCACCATTGCCTCGACGACCCGGCCGTACGCCACGCCGCGGTCACCCTTCACGAGCACCGGCAGATCCGGCGCCCGCCGCAGCATCGCGGCGGTACGGGCCAGCGTCGTCGCCTCGTCGAGCGGCTGCCCCGGCTTCGAGCCGATGTTGAGATAGAGCCTGCCCTCGCGGTCGATCGACAGGACGAGCGGCTTCTCGCCCCGCGGCAGCCTGACATCGAGCGGCTCGGCACCCGATTGCGGCAGCTCGACTTTCACGCCCTGCGTGAGGAGCGGAGCCGTGACCATGAAAATGATGAGCAGCACGAGCATCACGTCGATGTACGGCACGACGTTGATCTCGCCCATCAGCCGGCGGCCCCGCCTGTCCTGTGCCATGGATCAGCTCCCCGTGCCGCTGCGCGCCGCCACGTAGCGCTGCAGTATCGTGGAAAACTCTTCCATGAATGCATCGTGGCGCAGTTCGAGCCGGCTCGTCTGGTCCGCATAGCGGTTGTAGGCGATCACGGCCGGGATCGCGGCGAAGAGGCCCATGGCCGTCGCGACGAGCGCCTCGGCAATGCCGGGAGCCACCATCGCGAGGGTCGCCTGCTGCACGCTGCCGAGCGACACGAACGCATTCATGATGCCCCACACGGTGCCGAAGAGGCCGACATACGGACTGATCGACCCGACCGTGGCGAGTGTCGCGAGGCTCTGCTCGAGCCGCTCGATCTCCTTCAGTTGCGCGACCTTCATGGCGCGGCGCGCGCCCTCGAGCATCTGTTCGGGTGCGACGCTGCCCTGCTGGCGCAGGCGTGCGAACTCGCGAAAGCCCATCGCGAAGATGCTCGCCATGCCGGTGACGCCGGCGCGGGCGTCGATCTCGCGGTAGAGCGCCGCGAGATCGCTGCCCCCGACCCAGAACTGCTCCTCGAAGCGTTCCGCCTCGGCACGCGCGCCGCGGATCACGCCACGCTTCCTGAATATGATCGCCCAGGAAACGATCGAGGCGAGAAGCAGCAGCGCCAGCACGATCTGCACGATCAGGCTCGCATCGAGCACGAGCCGCACGATCGACAACTCTCCACCCATCTACGCGACCTCCGCGACCACGAAATCCGGCAGGCGCGTCGGGCGCAATGTTCCCGCGACGAGACATGCCACTCGGACGTCGGCGTCGGCGAGAAGTTCCTCGCCGCGCAGGATGCGCTGCGCGAAGCGCAGACTCGCGCGCCCGTCCACGCGCGGCTCGCAGGTCACCACCAGTTCGTCGTCGAGCCGCGCCGGGCGCCGATAGTTCACCTGCGCACTGACGACCGAGAAGATGAGGCCCCGCTCGTCCGCGAGCGCCGCCTGCGACCAGCCCTTCGCGCGCAACCACTCGGTGCGCGCGCGCTCGCAGAATCGCAGGTAGTTCGCATAGTAGACGACGCCGCCGAAATCCGTGTCCTCCACATACACGCGTACCGGCCAGCTGAAAACCGTCACTGGCTGTCCTCGAACAGCGACAGGGCCGGCGCAGTGCGTTCGGGAGCCGCGAGGCCGAAGTGCCGGTAGGCGCTGCGCGTCGCGACGCGCCCGCGCGCGGTGCGCATCAGGAAGCCCTGCTGGATCAGGAACGGTTCGATCACGTCCTCGAGCGTGCCGCGCTCCTCGCCGATCGCCGCCGCGATGCTCTCGATGCCGACCGGTCCGCCGTCGAACTTCTCGATCACGGTGAGCAGGAGCCGCCGGTCGAGCGTGTCGAAACCATGCGCATCGACCTCGAGGAGATCGAGCGCGGCGTCGGCCACCGCCTGGTCGATGTGTCCGGCGGCCCGCACCTGCGCATAGTCGCGCACGCGCCGCAGCAGCCGGTTGGCGATGCGCGGCGTGCCGCGCGAACGCTCGCCGATGCGACGCGCGCCGGCGGCTTCGATCGGCACGCCGAGTATTCCGGCCGAGCGTGCGACGATGCGCTCGAGATCGTCGACGCCATAGAACTCGAGCCGCTGCACGATGCCGAACCGGTCGCGCAGCGGCGATGTGAGGAGCCCCGCGCGCGTCGTCGCGCCGACCAGTGTGAACGGCGGCACGTCGAGCTTGATCGAACGCGCCGCCGGACCCTCGCCGATCATGATGTCGAGCTGGTAGTCCTCCATCGCGGGGTACAGCACTTCCTCGACCACCGGCGAGAGGCGATGGATCTCGTCGATGAACAGCACGTCGCGTGCCGTGAGATTCGTCAGGATCGCCGCGAGATCGCCCGCGCGTTCGAGCACCGGGCCCGAGGTCTGGCGCAGGTTCACGCCGAGCTCCTCGGCGAGGATGTGCGCGAGCGTCGTCTTGCCGAGGCCCGGCGGGCCGAAGATCAGCGTGTGATCGAGCGCCTCGCCGCGCGCGCGCGCCGCGTCGACAAAGATGCCGAGCTGCTGCTTGACCTTCGGCTGCCCGACATAGTCGGCAAAGCGCCGCGGACGGATCGAACGCTCGATCGCCTCCTCGTCGCGCCCCGCCGCGGGGTTCACGAGCCGTTCGGCTTCCTGTGTCATGTGCCCCTCGCGCTCATGTGTCGCGCGCGGCGTTCTGCAGCGCGCCCCGGATCAGTTCCTCGGTCGAAGCGCCCGGCGCGCGCGCGCCCTGCAGCAACCGCGATGCCTCCGCAGGCTTGTAACCGAGCGCCACGAGTGCACTCAGCGCCTCGGTCTCCGCAGCCGCGTTGCCGTCACCCGCGCCACCGGGCAAACCCGCGCCGCTCGCCTGCACGTCGGCCTGCAGGCGATCGCGCATCTCGACGAGCAGCCGCTCGGCGGTCTTGCGGCCGACGCCCGGTATCTTCGTGAGTGCGCCGACATCCTGTGCGAGCACGCATCGCGTGAACGCCTCTGCGGAACTGCCGGACAATATCGTCAGCGCGAGCTTCGGCCCGATGCCCGTCACGCGCAGCAGGTCGCGGAAGAGCCGCCGCTCGGTCTCGGTCGCAAACCCGTACAACGTGTGCGCATCGTCGCGCACGACGAGATGGGTCAGGAGGTGCAGTTCCCGTCCCAGCGCGGGCAGCGCATAGAACGTGGACATCGGCGCTTCGACTTCATACCCCACGCCGCCGACCTCGAGCAGCAGCTGTGGGGGCGCCTTGGCGCGCAGAATGCCGCGCAGCGAACCGATCACCGGCGCGCTCCCGCGGCGCGCGCCAGCCGCGCGACGCGCCTCGATTGCGCATGACACAGCGCCACCGCGAGCGCATCGGCCGCATCGACCGGCACCCGTGCATCGAGCGCGAGGAGCTGCGCGATCATGTGACCGACCTGGGGCTTTTCCGCCGCGCCGTAGCCGACGACCGCGCGCTTCACTTCGCGCGGCGCATACTCGTAGGTCGCAGTGCCCGCGGGAACGGCGGCGAGCGCCGCGCCGCGCGCCTGGCCGAGCTTCAGCGCACTGTCCGCATTGCGGCTCATGAACACGCGCTCGATCGCGACTTCGTCGGGCGCGTGCGTCACGATCAGCGCCTGGACGGCTTCGTATATCCGGCGCAGCCGCGCCGCGAATTCGAGACCTGTCACGTCGATGCAACCGTGCGCGACATGGACGCACTCGCCGTCAGCCCAGGCGAGGATGCCGTAACCGGTGCGCCGGGACCCCGGATCGAGTCCGAGAATGCGGCAGGCGCCGACGGTGCCGCCGGTGTCGTCCGTGCCGCGCCCCGAGTGTCGCGCCTCGCGGGCATCAGGCCGGAAGGCGCGCCAGGACGTCGTCCGGAATTTCCGCATTCGAGTACACGTGCTGCACGTC